>Ga0315285_10003736_pt1 | contig 15842 bp, 13 predicted proteins | sample YL17G09_36_MG_FD_203698 | JGI IMG/M metagenome (GOLD analysis project Ga0315285, IMG submission 203698) | Sediment microbial communities from Yellowstone Lake, YNP, Wyoming, USA - YL17G09_36 | ecosystem: Environmental > Aquatic > Freshwater > Lake > Sediment | place: USA: Wyoming | collected... | reverse complement strand
CTCTGTCAAGAACCTCTCTGCGTTCCTTGAGTTCCGTGAACACCCGTTTAATTTTTTTGTAAAGCCACCCTAATGTGCCCCAATAGATCGATATAATTAAACGGCTTCAAGCAATAACTATTAAAGCCCTCGAGCTTTTTTTGAAATTCCTCCAATTCCCCCTTGGTGACAGATATAATCATGGGTATTTTGCTTAAGGCGAATTCCAGCTTCAGTTGATAAAAGCCATCATAGTTATTCGCTTTGACAAGCATACCATCCAGAAGGATGACATCCGGCTTTTCCTTCTTGGCCTCCTCTGATCCCTCTTTTATGCTCGATACGATGGTAACTTCGTAGCCCATTTCGCCTAATTCCACGGCCTCAGCAATCTCTGATTCTTTCCCTATGACCAGTATTCGCTTTCGTAATCCTCTGGGTTGTTGGGGAGGTACGGATGTTTCTAAAACCTTCTTGACCGTCTCCAGCAACATCTCTGGCTTATAAGGCTTCTTAACATAGTATTGCGCACCTAATTTATATGCCCTTGCCACGTCCTCCGGTCTATCTTTGGCGGTAAGAAAAATAACCGGAATAGACCGGGTTTTGGGAGACATCTTTAATCTCGTGTAGACGGAATAACCTCCGCCAGCAGGCATTACGATATCCAATAGGATCAGATCTGGTTTCTCCGCATAAGCATATGTCAAGCCTTGCTGTCCATCAAAGGCAGCAATCACCTCGTATCCGCTTGCCTCCAAGCGAGCTTTTAGCATGGTAACGATATTTGGCATATCATCGATCACCAAGATTTTCTTCTTAGCCATCTTTTTTGCCATTATTTACCCATTCTCCTTATTTCAACTCCTTCTATAGCACATCACGTATCACCAATGACACTTTACCTGTCAGTTGCATGAATCGAAATCACGAGAGCTACTTCTCCTTCTTTTCTAAAAGCTCCTTGATTTTTGAGAGCAGCACTTCTGCTTCGAATGGCTTGGATATATACGCATCAACCCCCACCTCTTTACCCATCTTCCCGACTTCCTGCGGTGTCCTTCCTGAGGATATAATGATAGGGATTTTGCTATATTTTGGATCAGCCTTAAGAAGTTGGCAAACCTTATATCCATTCATTTTAGGAAGCATGACGTCCAAGATAATCAAGTTTGGGTTTTCTTGATGGGCTTTCTCCAAACCTTCCTGGCCGTCGCCTGCGGTTATGACCTCGTAATTATTTGCTTCTAATCTCATCTTGAGCATGCCAACGATCACTGCCTGGTCTTCTACGACAAGTATTCTTTTTTTCGGCGCTAATCTTTCCTTCCTGGCTATGGGTTCAGCAGGAAAACTCTTTCTGGCTGACTCTACTATTTCATTCCAGGACTTCTGAAATATCTCCTCAATAGATTGGATCAATTCATCAGTGTTCTTTTTTCCGGTTGAAAGCAATTCTTTTTGTTTGGGATTCAGTTTTCCTGGTATTTCATCCAGCATCAAGGACAAGCTCTCTTTGACCACGGTCAACGGGGTACGAATGGCATGGGATATCATGCCCATCAGTTCGTATTTGAAGATTTCCAACTCACCTTCCAGGGGTTCCTTTTCTACACTTTCCATTTCCTCTTTGATACTTCTCAGTTCTTCTTCTTTTTCCAGAAGTTCCTTTTTTATACTTCTCATTTCCTCTTTGATACTTCTCAGTTCTTCTTCTTTTCCCAAAAGTCCCTTTTTTATACTTCTCATTTCCTCTTCTTTTCCGGATGCGAGGGGTACTAACATCGCACTAAACCGAGAGGTACTGAGAAGCTCTCCAATCAATCTATTTAATTCATCCGTGGATTCGAGTGCGGGCCTTAAGAGGGAGAAGCAGTTGTCGCAATTTTCGTTTCCGAGGCCATCCAGAATCATGCTCGCCCCTTCGCGAACGACCACGAGTTGGCCGCGCAAGTCGTGCCTTACGGACGAAAGATAGGTTTCTATGTTTTCTTGCTCATTCATATCATTTACCCCTCTTGGAGATCTCTACAAGATTATTCCTACACGCCCTTAAAAGAAATTCTACTGTGAAATCCTCGCAAAACTTTACTTGCTCATCTTTCGGTCTTTTTTCCAACAGCCGGATGGCGTTCCTAAATTCTCTGGCAGCTTCACTAAACTTCCTCTGGTATAAATACATAATTCCGAGGTTAAAATAGGCGAGAACCGAATCGGGGTCCACATAGATAACCTTCCTGAATTGTGTCTCCGCCTCTTTAAGATCACTGCTTTTATATGATAATACACCGAGGAGATAATACGCCTCAACACTTAGATTGTCCACCTCTATGATCTTCGCAAGGATTTCCGCGGCTTCTTTATATTTTGCCTCATTCGCCAAGATCGTCGCCTCAGTAAGAGAGGTGCGTATATGGTTTTTGTCTTGAGCGACAATGTTATTGGCTGAGGAGAGGGCGACCTGGTCTTTAATTTCTCTTAAGCATAGGCTCGCTCCTTTATATGCCGATTCAACTTTTTCTTTAACGTCAGGCGGTTTCTCAACTCGTAGAGTCGAGTCTTCGACCTGCTTAGGGGGTTCGGTTTTCTCCTGTAGCCCGGACCTTAATTCCTCCAGAAAAATACGTTTGTCTGTGTCCCTTTCTTTGATGGAGGTCAAGTCCTTGAGTGTGATCTCCGGCACAGCCATAAAGGGCTTCATCGCTTCTTCCTGAACCAGGCTTAGCCTCTTCTTATAGATGAATGTCTGGGGAAACTCAACTCTCTCATACTTTTTTGTTATCTGCCAGAGGGTCTCCGTATGTCCAAGAAAAAGATAACCCTCCGGGGCCAGGCAGTTATGAAAATTCTCAATGACTCGCTGGGTGGTCTGACCATCGAAGTATATCGTTACATTTCTACAGAAGAGTATATCTACATTTTGCATCTTTGCATGGATAAATGGATCTTTGGCCAAGTTATGATATTCAAACTGAACCAACTCTCTTACATTAGGTTCGAGTATGTAGGTTGATCCCCGGACCTTGAAATACTTGTCCAAGTATTCCTTCGGCAAATGGCCTATGTGCTTTTGGCCATAGATTGTTTCTTTCGCGGAAGCCAGTGCGTTTCTGTTTATGTCTGTGCCCAAAATGGAGATATTCCACTCTTTATAAGAAGGAACCACTTCCATCATAGCAATAGCAATGGAATATGTCTCATCTCCCCCAGAACACCCTGCTGACCATACACGTATACACTTATCCCGTGAATCCACCTTCCTCTGAATTATTTCAGGCAAGACAAATCTCATGAGCACGTCAAACTGGGCCTTGTTTCTGAAGAAATAGGTCTCGCCTATCGTGATTAAATCGAGGAGTTCTCGTATCTCATGACGTCCCTCAGGATGGAATTTTAGAAGATTATAATATTCCCGGTAGGAATCGTGACCTCGATGTTGTAAACGCTGCCAAAGAGCGAGATGCAAGGCCTGCCTCCTGCTTTCTTCAAATTGGAGGCCACTCGTTTCTATGAGCAGTTCTTGAAAAAGACGGAAATCGTTTTCTGATAGGGGTAAGAGATTTTTCATTTTTCAAGTGTCGATAGTTCGGTTACTTCTTTTTTTGTTAGGATATGCTCCAAATCTAAGATGGGTATGATTCTTTCACCCACCCTTGCTATACCCGATATCACATCTGCTTCCATCTGCATGGACACCACTTCTGGTATAGGCTTAATATCTTCTTTGGATAAAGCGATAATCTCCCTTAAGCTGTTGACGGTCAGTCCGACGATGAACTTGTTTATCCTGCAGACGATGATTCTCTTGTTGGGTTCATTTTCTATCTGTTTTGCATTAAGTTTCTTTCCCAAATCAATTAAAGCAACGATATGTCCTCTCAAATTTATTAATCCCTCAATAAAATGCGGGGCTTTGGGAAGAGGGTAAATCTCTTGCGGTCTTAATACCTCACGCACACAAGAAATATCCAACCCCAATTCCTCGCTCGCCAAACCAAAGACCAGTATCTGTCTCTCCTCTTTTTTCTCGAGGCTTTCCTTTTGCATCTCCCGCTCAATTGTCTATCTACTTGGAAGGCGTGACCTTACGCCTATCTCACCCTCACCACGATCTCTTCTGCTATTTTTTCCAGTGGTAGTACTGCATCGATAACATTCATTTCTATGGCTGCATTGGGCATACCAAAAACTGCACAACTCCCTTCATTTTGGGCAATTGTCTTGCCCTCGAGTTGTTTTATAGCCTTCATTCCCATAGCTCCATCTCTGCCCATACCGGTTAGGATTGCCGCCACACCTCCTTTTCCATAGATCCTGGCTACAGACTCCAACAATACATCTCCCGAGGGCCTGTGGCCTCCATGGGCCGGTTCATTCGAAAGGCTTATCTTTCCGCCATCCTCTACCCTCATTTGAACGTTGTCCGGAGCGATGTACGCCACTCCAGGTCGTATTTCTTCCGAATCTTCTCCAATCTTAACCTTGATTTTGCATTCCTTAGCAAGCCAATCCACCAGGCCTGCCAGAAAACCATTGGTGATGTGTTGAACAATCACTATGCCGCAGGGGAAGTCTTCGGGAAGTTTTTTGAGTATCTCATGAAGTGCCTGTGGGCCCCCGGTTGAGGCAACAATGGCTACTATCTTACCTGAAATTTTTTTCCTGAGAGCCTTAAGATCAACGACTGACCTTTCATTTCGCAGTTTCCCTATTGGCCGATGCATGACTCTAGCACCGTTCAAGTATTTTATCTTCGCGATCAGAGCCTCCCCAGACTTTCTATCTCCTACTAACTCCAGTTCACTTTTATCAATAACATCCAATGCGCCGTGAGAGATGGCCTTGAATACCTTCTCCATTCCTGCCTTAAAGACTTTAGAGGATACAATCAGTATCGGGGTAGGGTGATAGGTCATGATCTGCTTCGTCGCCTCAAATCCATCCATGACAGGCATATCAATATCCATCGTGATGATATCTGGTTTGAGGCGAGGCACGAGTTCTACTGCCTCTTTCCCATTCATCGCAACCGCTGCCACTAGAATCTGCGGATCGCAGTTCATTATATTTGTTAAGATCTTGCACATGAGTGGAGAATCGTCAACCACCAACACCCGTATCAAGGCCTTGACTCCTGGTTCCATATCACCCTACCAATCGTTCAATGGTATCCAAAAGATTCGTCTGCTCAAATGCGCTTTTTACAATGTAAGCGGCCGCACCTACCTCAATCCCCCGCCTTTTATCCTCTTCCTTCTGTAATGCTGTAACCATCACAAAGGGTATACCCTTGTACTCCTCCTTTTTCTTTAGGGTCCTGCAAAGCTCAAATCCATCCATCCTCGGCATCTCAACATCACTGACAATGAGGTCGTATCGGGTGTCTGTCATCCTATTCAGTGCGTCTAAACCATCCACCGCTGTATCGACAAGGTATCCGTGGGTCAACAATATACTCTTCTCAAGCTCCCTTGTCGAGAAAGCGTCTTCCACGACCAGTATCCTTTTCTCTTTGCGCTTCGCCTTGGAGGCGTCCCTCTTTCCTGTAACCGGCGAAAGGCTAAGAGCGCTATGAGCAATCAAGTCTGCTATATCCAGGACAACCACGACCTCCCCTGTTGGCATGATGATTGCGCCACTTACATTCTTCACCTTGCCTAAATGCTTCCCTAAACTCTTTATAAATACTTCTTCCTCTCCAACAATCTTATCAATAATGAAACCGAGTCGTCTGTCGAGGTTGGTCGCAATAACCACCAACATTTCTTCCTTCGCCTTTCCCCCTTCATCCCTTGCGGGCGGAAGTTCAAGCACTTCATTCAATCTTACCAAAGGTACAATATGCTCACGGAATTGAATTGCCATTCTTCCGTCCATGGTAGAGACATCGTTCATATTCACTTTAACACTCTCTATAATTGGGAGCATCGGAAGGGCAAAGACCATGTTCTGTACCTCTACCAAGAGCACTTGAATAATTGCAATTGTCAATGGCAAGACCAATGTGAATTTTGTCTCTCTATTTTTCTGAGTGTCTAAGATCACCCGACCTTTTAGATTGGTTATGTCCCGCATGACGATATCAAGCCCCATTCCCCTTCCAGAAACATCCGTCACTACCGGACTCGTGGAATAACCGTTCATGAATACGATATTCAAAATCTCTTTGTCTGTCCTCTCTTCCAAGTCGTAATTTGATACAAGCCGTTTCTTTAGGGCGGTCTGCTTTATCTCGTCAATATCCATACCCCTTCCATCATCCTCTACGGTTATCACCACATTATCAGCTTCATGAAAGGCGGAAACCTTTATGGTTCCACACCTTTTTTTACCAAGAGCAACCCTCACATCCGGCCCTTCAATTCCATGGTCTATGCAGTTACGCAATATATGGATGAGAGGGGTCTTTATCCCCTCGAGGACCTTTTTATCAAGTTCCGTTTCTTCTCCGGAAATCACCAAGTTGACCTCTTTTCCTTGTTGAGATGCAATATCCCTTACCATGCGGGGAAACCCATCAAAAATGGTAGACAGAGGTAACAACTTTACCTTTTTCATATTAGCCTGCAGTTCATCTATGACTGGATCAAGATGAAAGGCTTGTGTGGAGGCATGATCATATAAGTTCAGAGTATGTTCTCTAAGCTTCTGCATTTGGGCATCACATTGACTGAGCAACTTTGTCACTTCTCCATCTTGGGGAGAAAAATCCTTCTTAATCACCTCGTTTAAAGTGGAAATACTTTTCTGCACCTCCTTGCTAAGCTTGGAAAGCCTTTTTGTCTGAGCAATGATGACAGAGGCCTTCATCTTGTTGATGACCACCTCCCCAACCAAATAAAGGAGCTTATCCACCCTGCTCAGCGGAACACGGATGTATTCCTCCATTTGTGCCGACGTATGAGGGGCTACCGCTTCGCTCATGCGATCCACGACTTCGTCCTGAGTCCTTCCTCTCTCGTGTTCCTTCCCTTGTCCGACTTTCTCCTGGGTTTCTACAGCCTCTTTTTCCCCCTTACGTCCTCTCTCTCGTTTCCTCTGTATTCTGATGCCTTGTGTCCCAGAAATGCACGCTTCCAGCTCCCTGCATATATCCGATGCATCTACATCTATCTCCTTCCCTTTTACTATCTTTTCTAAAATTGTCCTGATGGCATCCAGTCCTTTAAATATTCTCTCAGCGAAGAAGGAACTGAAAACGGCCCTTTTCCCGGCGACCTCATCAAATATATCTTCTATCCTATGCGCTATATCCTCAATTTCAGAAAATCCAAAAACCCGAGCCGAGCCCTTCAGGGTATGCACTTCTCTATTCAGATCCTTTACCAGTTCAACGTTGTCAGGCTGTTTCTCTAACTCTACGAGCCCATTATCGAGTTTGGTCAGGTGCTCCTCGGTTTCTGCCTTGAAGATCGCCATAAGATCTTTCATGACATCAGGCATACTTCAAGTCCCTCGTTTTTCTTACTTTCTCTGGTTCTAACTTGATGTCCGCTATCGCGCTCTTAAGCTCCTCCGATAACGTACTGAGCTGTGCCGCGGATTCTGCTGCTTGTCTGGTTGAAGAGGCAAACTGTTTTGTTACAGAATCTATTTCCCTCATTGCCTGCACAACTTGCTCTGATGCAAACTTTTGCTGTTGTGTAGCTATAGAAATCTCCTTTGCGGATTGTACTGTCTCCTCTACCATCTCCAACCCTTTTTTTACCCATTTGGTCGAACCTTCAATACTCATAATCGTCGAGTTCGTTTCTCCTTGGATTTCGTTTATAACCTGACGGATTTCCTCAGTAGATTCAGAGGAACGTTCGGCAAGTTTCCTCACCTCTTGGGCGACAACCGCAAAACCCCTTCCTACCTCTCCCGCTCGGGCTGCCTCAATGGCCGCGTTTAAGGCCAAGAGATTCGTCTGATCGGCAATATCATCTATCAACTTTGTGATATTGCCTATGGATTGGGATTTCTCGCCTAAAGAGAGAATCTTTCTTGAAGTATCATTCACCTTCGTATTTATCTCCTGCATCCCTACCAATGTGTCCCCTGCTATCTTTGCGACATTCTCAGCATTCTTGGCGATGCGAGTGGCGGTGGTGTCGAGTTCCTCAATGGTGGCTGTCACCTGGCTAATCGCAGAGGACTGTCCAGCTGCGCCTGTTACTTGCTCCTCAGAGGCAGCTTGAATCTGAGCCGAAGATGCGCTGATTTGGAGGCCTGCATCGCGGATGTGTTTGACCATCCGCTTCATTTCTTCATACAGCTGCGCATTCGTAATGGCCCCAGCAATCTGATTACCGATTCTTTCAGCAAGCCTCACATCCTTATCCGTATAGGTATAGGGCTTAAAAGATCTCAATAGTAGCCCTCCTATGATTCGCCCTTTTGAAAATAAGGGGACATTCATGATCGATCGAAACCCGGACCGAAAAGTGGAAAAAAGCGCAGGGAAACGGTCTTTATACTCATTGAAGTCTTCTCCCTGGATGAGAAGGCTTGACTTTGTACGTACCATCTCAGCATTGCCTGAACCTTCGAGGGAGTAGACCTCCCCAATTTCCCGATCCGCAATCCCTTCTCCTGCCATGTAGACATTGACAACGGTATTTTTTTCAGTATTAATGACGTTAATCACAATCCGGTCAAAGAGGATGAGCTTCTTTACCTCTTCAATAAATCGCTCATACACTTCTTCGATATTCAATGTGGAGCTAACAATTTGCCCGATATCGGCCACGATGCCATTCTCTTGAGCCAGCCGGTTTGCCGCCTCCTCACTTCTTTGAAGTGCCTCCTCTGCCCGCTTTCGTTCAACAAAAAGCTGCGCATTGGTAATGGCCCCAGCAATCTGATTACTGATCCTTTCCGCAAGTTTCAGTTCCACTCCGGTATAGGCATTTTGTTTGGCTGTTTGCAGGGCCAGCGTCCCGATCACCTGATGTTTCGAGATCAAAGGGATGAGCATCATCGAGCGAAACCCCGCCTTAAAAATAGGTAAAAGACCTGGAATTCGACCCAACATTTCTTCCCGATTTTCTTCCAGAATGAGCAGACTTGATCGATTCTGCATGGCCCATTCCGTGGCGGTGCCAGTTAAATGAACGGGCTTCCCTACCTCACGGTCGGCGATATTCAGCCCTGCGTTATAAAGGACGACAAAGGTATTTTCTTTGGGATTTATGTTGTTGATGGTAATCCGTTCAAATGGGATGAATTTACGCACTTCTTCAGCAAATCGCCCATATATTTCTTCGGTATTCAATGTGGAACTAACGATTTGCCCGATATCGGCCACGATGGCATTCTCTTGAGCCAGCCGGTTTGCCGCCTCCTCCGCCCGTTTTTGCTCAGTGATGTCCCTGATCGTCGAGCGAATTCCAGTGATGCTGCTTTCTCCATCCCTGAGGAGCTGGTCTTCTATCAAGACTGGGAATGTCGCCCCATCTTTCCGCCTGTAGATGCGCTCAAAGGCTTTTTTAGAGGGTGATACAGCTCCGCTTAACTTGGCCAGGACTGCTTGGTGAGATTTCTCCTCCTCGCCGATGAACTTCCATACGGGCTGACCCAACATCTCCTGGGCGGTGTAGCCCAACATTTCCAACTCTGTGCGGTTGACCCGTACGATGCGCCCCTCTTTATCAATTTCATGGTAACCTACAGGGGCATCGTCAAACAATGCGCGATATTTTTCCTCCGATTCCCGCAGCGCCTGGTCTGCCTTCTTGCGCTGGGTGATGTCCCGAGAAGTACCCCGGAATCCGATCGGTTTCCCTTTTGAATCCCTTATAAGAGATACCGCAACTTCGTTGACCCGTTTAGTCCCGTCTTTGCTGATAATTTCCAAATCATATTCCTTAACCAGTTTCCCTGTTTTAAAGACTTGATTAAAAATTTGAAACAGTCTCTTTGCGGTCTCTTTATCCGTATACTGCCGGTTATTCATTCCGATCAATTCGTCTCTGGTATATCCAAGATTTCTGCACTCCGCATCATTAAGGAAGGTAAAATTACCGGCAAGGTCAACCTCAAAATAGCCCTCCTCCATAGTTTTAAGAATGTTTCGGTATTTCTCCTCACTTTGGCGCAGTGCTTCTTCTGCCAGCTTGCGCTCGGTGATGTCTACACAGGTCACTAAGTCGCCCCCATCGGTCGAGGCAACACGTTCGAAGAAAATCTCCTTCGTTGAGCCGTCCTTACAGGTCACCGTGAAAACCCAGGAGCGGACTTTAGTCGCCTTCGCACCACCCAAATCTTCTCTCCAGCTAGCCACAACCTTCCGACGGTACTCCGGATCAGGGTATGCCTTCTCGAACCAGTCTTTGCCCGTGGGAATGTCTTCCAGGGTATATCCAAATATCTCAATGAACTTGGGATTGACATACTCATACCTGCCCTTATTATCGAGGGCGGTCAATCCGATGGGGACACGGGTAATCAAAGTTCTAAATCTTTCCTCCGATTTCCCCAGCACCTCCTGCGAATTTTTCAGGCTTGCAACCATAGACTGAAAGGCCCTGCCGAAGGTATCCTTATCCGACTTTGCTTCCACTTTCTGGTCTAAATTTCCCTCAGCAATACTGGAAACAATCCCTGCCATTTCTTTCATCCAATTCATCATATCCTGAAATGATCGAGACAGTTGTCCAATTTCATCCTTGGTATCGACCTCAATCTGCTGGCTGAGGTCCCCCGTTTTTGCCAACGTTGCGACGCCATCGGCGATTTTCCAGAAGGGATCCACGATTCTTCTCGTGACCCCGTAAAGGACCATCGCGGCTAGGCCAGAGACGACCAAAATGGAAAGAAGCATTTTTGTCTTCAGGAGATCGATGGACGTCAGAAGATATTCCGAACCTCCCAGACTGGACAGCGTCTGTTGTTTCAGGGCTGCCGTGCAGAGATGAAAGTGATATGCACCCAGGATGACGAACGACAGCAGGGCAACGATGAGGAAATAGAACATTAATTTGTTTCTCAACTTTGAAAATAGCCCCAATTTAAGCATTTCCAACCTCCTTTCAGCTCATGAGCCCGATCTACACGAGTTGTATGTGAACGAAAAAAGGTAAAGGTTAAAATCAATTAAGAGGAAAACATGCTATGTATCACTTTCCTCGTCTACCCCCTCTTTTCTAATACCTTCTCTACGCTTATGAGAGCAATTAACTTATCGTCCACCTTGCACTGCCTCTCTATATATTTCGCTTCTTCAGCAGGTATGGTGAGGAGTGCAAGCCCAATCTTGCTTACCGGCACCTCGATCGACTCAACAACTTCATCCACCAAAAACCCTGTCTCCAAAATCCCAGATTCAATGGCTATAATCCTTGTCTTCTCGGTCGGCTCTTCATGAGGCAGATTAAAAATCGTCTTTAAATCCGTAACGGATAGAATATACCCTCTTAAGTTTACAATTCCCGCAATATGTTCTGGGCTTGAGGGTAGATACGTTATCTTGCCTACTTTGATGACCTCTTTTACTTTTGTAATCTCTACTCCGTACCATTCTCGAGCTAGCCGAAAAACTACGAGCTGCAGGGTTTCCTCCTTCAGCTCTTCTCTCTCATAGAGATCTTCTTTATAATGGGCCATATCTTCTATGGCCTCTGCTATTTCTTCCATTCTCTGCGATGGCAATTCTTTTTTCGTCTCCTTAGGCATTCCCTAAATCCGTTTGATAAGACCTATCGGTTACGATTTACGTGTTTTCAAGAACCCCTTTATCTTCTCAATGAATTTTTTTCCCTCAAAGGGTAAACCAATATAACCATCGGCACCTGCTTCCTTTGTGATTTGACTTAGTTTGTCCTCGTCTTTGGCAGACATGAAGACTATTGGGATATTTCTGGTGTTATCTTCTTCCTTTAGTATCCGACATACCTGGCTTCCATTAATCCCCGGGAGGTTGTAATCCAATAAAATAAGCTGGTATTGATGCGCTTTTGTTTTCTCAATACCTTCCTCCCCCGTTTCAACTGTCTCCACAGAAAATCCCCCCGACTCAAGTCTAAACTTCAGCATTGCGTTTACTGAAGGACTATCCTGAATAACCAGTATCCTATCCACCCTTTAAACCCTCCATTCGTCTATATAGATTGTCTCGTTTCCCAGTAATTGGATGTGAGCGATTAGTTGCAATTTTCATTCCATACCTCTATTTCTTAATCGCTTTTACTCCATATGTCACCATCAATCATGCACTTATCTACAAATTGTTCAATTAAAACCCCCGATTAATCTATCCTTCCTTAAAGTAGGGAGTTCCTTTCACCTCATAATCAAACCCGGAGACAAGGGAAATGCCAAGAGGCCAGAGAGGCGTGAAAGGGGCGAAAAATGTCAATGAAGGATCGGTCAGTTACGATTTTTTGCATATCTTCTTGATGGGTGGCTATCCGATCTAAAGAGTGCCAGACGATCTCCTGGTGAGATGGCGTAAGCCCCAGTCCTGACAGAGAAAGTGTTCCGGTTTGAGCAAGAATTACTTTCAAGAAGCCTGCAAAAAAGATTCTTCTTTTTGCCATTTTATGCGTTTGACTGATAAGCTTCTGATCGCTTTGGAGGCTTTTCTTGGCCGTTTTTGAACACTTGATTTGGAACTATTTCGTCGACCAAGAAAAGGAATAGAGGGTGAGGCTTGTGATATTTTGATCTCTTTGATAAGATAGTATCATGGCACGCAAGCCGAGGGTTTACTATCCTGCCGCCTTATACCACGTCATCCTGCGCGGAAACGGAGGACAGGAAATCTTTTTTGGCAAAGAAGACCGGTTCCGATTCTATCTATTGCTCCAAGAGGGCATCGAGCGTTACGGACACCAAGTCCATGCTTTCTATTTGATGACCAACCATGTGCACTTGGCAATTCAGGTTGGAGAGGTTGGGCTTCCGCGGATCATCCAGAACCTTGCCTTTCGATATACACGCTGGGTGAACTGGCGTCAGAATAGGACAGGGCACCTTTTTCAGGGGCGCTACAAAGCTGTCCTGGTAGATGCGGATTCCTATTTATTGGAATTAAGCCGCTATATCCATTTGAATCCGGTGCGATCAGGTATTGTTCGGAGGCCGGAAGACTATCCGTGGAGTGGCCATCGTGCCTACTTAGGACTGGAGACCATTCCTTGGCTGACGAAAGACCGGGTATTATCGATGTTTTCCAGCAGGGCGGATCGCGCGCTACGGGCGTACTGGGAATTTGTTGAAAAGGGGAGAGACGGGGGACATCGGGAGGAATACGGTAAAGGATCTCAGACGGATTCGCGGATTTTGGGCGATATGATCTTTATCGACAAAGTTCTTGGGCAGACCCAGGAGAGGTTGAAGAGGCCGATGAGAGTCGAGCAAATTGTCTCCCATGTTTGTAAAGAGTTTTCGTTGAAAGAAGAGGAGTTGTCGGGGTCAGGTAAAGATCGAAGGCTTTCTAAGGTTCGTGCGATAGCAGCGTGGTTGGTTCTGGATTCAGGTAGCCTAACCCTCGCGGAATTGAGCAAACGAGTTCGCCGGGATTCCTCGACATTGAGTTCTGCGGCAAAGCTCCTGGAGAAGCAAGCGCAAATGGATACAGATCTGAGGCAACTGATGAGCAAGATCCGGGAGGGGTTGTCTGAAATCCAATTATCCAAAGCCTGACCCCGCGCCCCTTGAGCCTTTGGCAGTGGGGGGTTAGGACTCTAATGCTGCAGCCTCTTTTCGGGAACGTGTGCACAGGAAAATCGTTACCGACAGAGCGCAGAGAAGAGCGGATGCGCCGATGCCAGCGAAGGCCGCCACAGCGTCCCCGCCCTGCCAGCCCCGCAGCACCACTTCCAGCGCCACGACCTGAGCTGCGACGATCACCACCAGCGCGATCGCTGTCTTTCCAAGTTGCCGCGCTCTCTGCTGGCGCGTTTGTGTAAACGTCTGTTCCATTATGATTTGATCCCCACTGCGTAGATAGTGTCGGCCTCCACGCTCAACTCAATACGGGGCAGCGGACGGCGCGGCGGCCCCATCAACACCGTACCCGTCTCAGCCGCAAATGCAGCGTTGTGGCAAGGGCAGATCAGTCTCTCCGATGCCGCATCCCAATAAACGACGCACGAGAGATGCGTGCAGGTTCCTTCGTAAGCTCGCCACTCCCCGTTTGGCAGATGCACGAGCAGAGCAGGGTTGTCTTGCCCCGGATAAACGAAGGGTCGAGCCTCTCCCAGTGGCACGTCTGCAATCCGCCCCAGCGCCACCTTCGGGAAACGCTCTTCCTTACGTCCCACGAAGCGCCGTGCAAAGGGGATGGTTGCCAGAAAGAGTGCTACCGAGCCGGCCAGCAGGAACGTGAGAAAGCCACGACGGCTCGCTATCACGTCTTCCAGACTATCAAGGGAGAGCCCCGGTAACATGGGCTCATCTGACCGGGACGGTTTGCCCTTTTCCCTTTGCGCCTCTGACACGACTCTACACCTCCTCACCCAACATCTGGCGGTCATCTGCGTCTATTGCTACCTGTTTCGATAAGAACCCTGCCGCCTGGCGGTGACGCCTGCAAGACGGGCATAGTACCAGCACTTCAGGATCCGCCACATCCCCAGATATTTGGACGCCAGCAGAAGCCAACGCCCCTTGCAAATCTCTCGGGGTCCAAACTGCCGAGAGGCTTTTGCCACACCGGCTGCAGCGGCTCGGCACAACGAACCCAGCTCCTTCCGCCATGTCCAAGGCAACGGTAGCCGGACTCAGTTCAAAGTGGAAGAGCTTGCTGAACGGCACCCAGAGAAGCCCCAGAACAACGATCACTTCATGCAGCAACACCAGTTGACGATGGCCAATGCCATTGAAAAATTTATAGCTTACAGTGAGTAACAAGCCACTCACCGTTACCGCCAGCAGGAGGTATAGCGAACTGAAGTGCTCCCCTAATCGTTCTGCCTTTTCCAATGGTCCCATCTTGAAGCGCTGCCAGAAGGCGAGGATGAGCCCGAGAAGCAACAACAGTGATCCCAGGTTAATCGCATTGAAGGCGAGGAAGGCGATAAGACTACCAACCGGGAACGTGATCAATGGTATGTCGAACAAACGGGCACAGTAGGTCTGCTGCCCCACAAGAGAGAAGCTCATCCAACCCCAGGCGAGGGCAAAGCAGACAGCGCTGACTGTGACTACGCCCCAAAAGATGGCAAAATGGGTAAACCAGCGCAGCCAGCTGCGGCGGACGATGAAGGTTTGCAGCAGCAAACGGGTGACCGCAGACCTGATCACGGTGGAGAGGTTCGGCCACCAGCGACGCTGTTGGAAGGCCCGCACCGACCTCCCCCACAGAGTACGGTTCGGCGGGTAACGAAGCCAGGCGAGAAAGCGGTATAGACAGCCAGCCAAGAACAACACGCTCGCTACCTGATACCCGAGCACCGCCAGATCAATGTATAAAAACCCAACCTTCAGAACCATTGTCTACCCTTTCTCAAGTATGTCTGCCACATCCTTCAGATCGAAGGATTCCAGGGTGTCGCGAGTAGGCACCCCTGTGGTCAGATCCCAGCCGCGGAGTTGGTAGTAACGGTCCTTCATCACCTCAAAGTTGCTTCGATCCATTGCAATGCCCTTGATACGGCCATCGGGCACCGAATCGGTGAAGTATTGGTCGGGGAGGGTGTCGTGCTCTCGCCGCAGCCCCTCCCTGCAGTTGAAAGCGCGCTCGAGTTGATGCACCCGCTGTGGGTAAACGGCAAGCTCGTTGGGGGTTATCTCTTTGCCTAAACCGATCGAGAGCACCTCAGCGTGCACGTTCGCTGTTATCGGCAGTCCATTGAACTCCGTGTGCCACTTGCAGCTCCCAACTATTTCGGCCCTCCCGATCGCATCCTCGGTATAGGCGATCGTCTTTGCCTTGCTCG
>Ga0315285_10003735_pt1 | contig 15843 bp, 11 predicted proteins | sample YL17G09_36_MG_FD_203698 | JGI IMG/M metagenome (GOLD analysis project Ga0315285, IMG submission 203698) | Sediment microbial communities from Yellowstone Lake, YNP, Wyoming, USA - YL17G09_36 | ecosystem: Environmental > Aquatic > Freshwater > Lake > Sediment | place: USA: Wyoming | collected... | reverse complement strand
CGCCTTCCATCCTTCAGCGTGTACTCCTCCACGGAGTCCCTGACCTGCCGCTTCGACTTTGACAGCCTCTGGAGATCACGCTTCGATATCTCGTTGTCGAAGTGCCCCGCGTTCGCGAGCACGACGCCGTCCTTTAAGGAGGGAATATGCTTCCTCGAGACGACGTCCTTGCACCCGGTCGCCGACACGACGAAGTTCGCGTCCTTCACCGCCATCGCCATCGGCGCGACCTCGAACCCGTCCAAGTGCGCTTCGATTGCCTTGACATGGTCGACTTCCGTGACGACGACACGCGCACCCATCCCCCGCGCCCTCATCGCGATTCCCCTGCCACACCACCCGTATCCCGCCACGACGAACTTCCTGCCCGCGATGAGCAGGTTGGTTGCGGTCATGATGCCGTCGAACGTGCTCTGCCCGGTACCGTAGCGGTTGTCGAAGAAGTGCTTCATCTTCGCGTCGTTCACATCGATGACAGGGAATTTGAGTTTGCCTTCTGCCGCCATCGCCTTGAGCCTGTTGATGCCCGTCGTCGTCTCCTCGTTCGCCCCGACGACCTCATCAAGGAGTTCCTTCCTGTCGGTGTGGAGCAGGAATATCAGGTCGCCGCCATCGTCCACGACCAGCTGTGGCTTCAGGTCGAGGACCTTGTTGAGGTTCTCGTAGTACTCCTTTGTGCTCTCGTGCTTCCTCGCGTAGGTCTCGAGGTCGTACTTCTTGTTCAATGCCTGCGAGACCGAGTCGTCGGTAGAGAGCGGGTTGCACGACGCGAGCCGGACCCGGGCTCCCGCCTCTTTGAGCGTCAAAGCCAAGACGGCGGTCTTCGCCTCGGTGTGCAGCGCCATCCCGATCCGCAGCCCTTTCAGCGTGCGCTTGCGGACCAGTTCCACGCGGGCAGCGCTGAGCACGGCCATGTGCGCCCTCGCCCATTCAATCCTGTCAACTCCCCTGGCGGCAAGGTCTTCCATGCGCGAGCCATGGCGGGGACTCGATTTCACACTTTCGGTCGCGAATCGGAGCTTCCATCGCGAGGTTTGGCGGGATTCATCGAGCGGGCTGGTGCTAGTGGAAACTGCTGGTCGAACCTGATCGAGTCTGACTGCAGCCGCTTTGCGATATCAATCGGAGTCCTTGCGGCGGGTGCGCCTGGCCATCCCATAGGAGAACGCCAGCACCGCCACGACAGCAACGATCACGATGACATCCGGCCCCGGGGTGGGGGGCGGAGTGCCGACCTTCGAGACGATTATGCCCAGCGAGGTCGTCTTGTCCTCGTAGCCGGAATACGTCGCCTTGATCCGCAGGGCGAAGTTGACGTCCGTGTTCACATTGGCCTTGAACCTCGTCGTGAACCGGCCGACGGCGTTCGTAAAGCCCTGATACTCCGTGAGCTGCTCGCCAATCCCATCGGGGACTATCGTTATGGTGATATTCACGCCCGCGATCTTGTAGGAGGAATTCAGGCTGTCCGTGACCTCGATGAGCAGCTCGATCTCCTCGTTGGACTCGAGGTTCCTCTTGTTCGGCATCAGGGCGATTCCGACCTCCATCTTGCCCAAGCCAGGATAGACGGCGATTGCCGTTTGACCCCATGTCTCCGTGTGCCCCGCCTTTGTCACGCGGGCCGTGAGGAACACGTCCGTGACCTGATCGACCACCGCGGCCGTGTATGATGTCCTGAACCATCCCAGAGAATCGGTCATCCCGATGGCGCTGCCCAAGACTCCATTTGTGACTATTATCTCCACGTTCGCCCCGGCAATCGCCCCGCTTTCGTTCGTCACCGCCACCTGGACCGTCGTCGACTCTCCGGAGTTCAATCTGCTTCCCTGCTTCAGCATCGAGACATCCACGGTCATGGATCCTCGCGGGATCGCGTGAAGGTTGTAGAACGACCAGAAGTTGTTGATGCCGCCAAGCTGGTTGACCCAGCCTTCGTAGACCAACTTGTCATGCACGTAATAGGCTTTCATTTGAAGGATTGGGGCTGCGGGTATATCGGTCGCTGCCAGGTTCAGCGCATTCCTCACGGCAGCCTGTCTCAAGGCCATGTCGAGCGAGTTGTCGACGTCATCGAGGTAGCCATTCATCGCCGTATTGTTATAGCTGAAGTAGTTGCTGGTACCGCCGGAATGGAAGTAATCGCTCAGGAAGCTCGGGTCGAGGCTTGCCTGCATGGTCCCGAGGTAAAGGGTGAATGTGCCGGCCTGCACTTCGTTCATGATCTCGGACATCGTATCCTTCGGCACGGGGTCTATCCTCAGACCGATGCTGCGGATGTCGTTGATCAGAGTGTCGACGAACGCAGGTTTATGGCTGCTGAGATGAAGGAGACTCAGCGTGAACGCCTGCTGGGTTGGCGTCTCCCGCCACCCATCGAAGTTCCAGTCCATGTAACCTGCAGCCTCAAGTTCGGCGTTCATCTCGTCGAATATCTTGGTGACGGTGGTTCCGACGATCTGCCTCGGCACACGGTACTTCGGGATGCTCACGTTGAACCAATAGGTGTTGTACGGGCTGACAAAGCTGTCTGCGATTTCACTGTTGGCGATTATCGGATTCCCGAAAGAGCCCGCATAGGCATCGCGGTCAATCGTCTTCATTATCGCAAGTCTCACGGCGGGATCGTTAAGAGGCGACGAAGCCGCGTCGTTCATCCCCATATAAACGACTGTGAGTCCCGGATTGTATGAGTTGAAGAGGTGAGAAACAGGATTGTTCACGTCGACGATCTTTCTGCCGCATGGCCAATTATCGCTATTCACATCGCTGTCGCTCAGAGCCATGCCCATGAAGGTCGCCTTCCTGTCGATTAAGGCGCACGCCGCCAGACTCATGTTCGAGTAGTAGTCGTACCTGATGTAGTCGAGGTACGGACGGCTACGCCAGTGGTTCAGGTTGGCGGCGATGACGAAGTGATCCGGCGCCATGGTGTCGTTCGCGTAGAAGGGGCCGCTGTAGCTGAGCGTGGTGTCAAGGTTCTTGTGTGCTATGGGAATGTATATTCCCTCTCCCATGAAGCGCCCGCCTTCGGTCGGCAGCGTGATCGCAATCGTTCCCGTTCCCACGACCGTGACATGGCCTGCGTAGCCTGATTGATTATAGTTGTAGGCGATATCGCTGACGGTCAAATCGGTCCCATCCGACCACTTGGCGCCAGACCGTATCTGGAACGTTATCGTGTTGCCGTTCACGGTCCAGCTTGATGCGAGCCATGGCTCCGGCAGATAGTCACCCGATGACATCCTGGCCAGAGAGTCGTACACGAGCTGGTGGACAATCTGGCTAGATGTGCCTGTGTTGTTTGGATCAAGAGATATCAAGTCTGTATTGAGCACGGCGACTCTGATGCTTCCGCCAAATTCTCCTCCAGGCGGAATATCCGCAGCAGCATGGCTGCTCAGAAGAAGCGGGACGAAGAAAGCGGTCGCGAGCGCCAGCACCACGAATCTAGACGGGGAAACCAGGGACAACAGCTTCCTCTCCTCCCCTGAGGTATGGATGGGCGAGCGTAGTGCCTCGGAGCTTATATAATGTTTGCGAGCGAGGCTTCAGCTCGGTCCTGCCCTCTGTGATTCGTCAAATCATAACATTGACAACATGAAGAAGACCAGCCATGCCGCCATTATGATAGCCGGCGCAATCAACGCGCTTTGGCGGACCCTCTCCGGCATGTCCGTCCTCAAGATTGCCATGATCCACCCCAAGAGCGCGAACATGACCACGCCGACGGAAATAAGAACTTGGCCGGCGAAAGTCAATCTATGGATGAGCCTATCGTAATCCACATGGGGGTATGACATGGGTTCGTCGATGAGTTCAGTGGCCCCCAAGACTACCGTTCCGATCACTATCAAGACCACTGCGGTAATGAGCATCGCCAGGATCGCCCCATTGCCTGGCCGGGCCCTCTGGGGTCTCGATGCGGGGAAGGCTCCGGACTGCGGGACGACGACTCTTTCCATATGAGGCGGTTCTGCGCTTTGTGGTTGTCCTTCCATTGCATCACCTGTTTGGTAAAATAATGTCCGAGTCTATGAAAGTTGCCCTAGAACTGGCGGCTCAACCTCGCGAGTCCTTCCGCCAAAGACACTCTTGGCTGGAAGCCTAGCAAGCGTTTGGCCTTGGCGATGCTCGCGCAGGAGTCCCTCACTTCCCCCTTTCTCGCCGTCACGAACTTGGGCTGCAGCTTCGAACCCGTGGCGGTTCTGATCATGTCAAGGAGTGCGATTATGCTGACGGCCTTTCCGGATCCTATGTTGAACTCCTCCCCGCTGACTCCTTTTCGTTCTGCTGCGAGCAGAAATGCGGTGACCACGTCGCCGACGTGGATGAAATCTCTGGTCTGCCTGCCATCACCATTGACTACAGGTCTCTTTCCGTCAGCAATCGCGCCCAGAAACTTCGGGATGACCGAGGCGTATCCGCCGACCGCCGCTTGCCTCGCGCCGTAGATGTTGAACAACCTCAGCGACACCGTCTCCAACCCGTGATCCTCGTGATAGACTCGACACAGGGCCTCCCCGAGAACCTTCGTCACCGCATAGGGCGAAACCGGTCTCAGCGGGCTCCTCTCCGTCTTCCTGGCGGGCCCTTCCTCAGCATATACAGCCGCACTCGAGGGGAAGATGAAGCGCTTGACATCGCGTCGCCTCGCGGCCTCCAATACTTGAATCAGTCCCGCCACATTCGCGCGGGCATACAACTCCGGCCTCTCGATGCTCTCCGCCACGGAGACCTTCGCCGCCATGTGGAATACGACATCGGCACCTCTGAACGCTGTATCCATGGCTTTGGGATTGAGTATGCTCGCACGCCTGAAATCCACCCTGTCCTTGACCGTCGAGAGGTTGCGCCGACTCCCATTGCTGAGATCATCGACGATCCGCACCCGCCACTTCCTTCTCACAAGCTCCTCGACGAGATGCGAGCCCAGGAACCCCGCCCCGCCGGTGACCACGGCCGTTCTCTCAGGCATGCTCGACAAACATATTCCGTGCGCTACTTAAATCCGGCCCTTGAATGGAGGAATGCAGAGGCTCGCGGCAATCCGACAGGCATTAGTGCTAGGGCGGCATGGACGGCAGAAGGAGCAGAGGCGCAGATGGCGCAGCAACCTTTCACATGGACCCAGAGCGACCTCACGTGGCTGGAGAAGGACTACCTCGGCGAGTTCTCTGCGCAATGGATGTATGCGAAGCTGGCCGAGATAGACAAGGATGCTAAGCGCGCCGCATACATGCGGAGGCTCGCGGACTACGAGAAGGACCACGCCGGGACATGGAAGGACTTGATGCAGAGCTTGGGACACCCGTTACCGAGAACGAGGCGCACTGCCAACGACAGAATCCTCATCGCCCTCGCTCGCGTGTTCGGCCCGGGGGCGGTGCTCCCCATCCTCCACAAAGGCGAGGTCGAGGGGATAGCCAAGTACAGGAAGCAGCAGGAGAAGTGGAAGGATCCGATGGCGCAGGCCGCCTTCGCCAAGGTGCTGCCCGACGAGGTGTCGCACGAGGTCGACCTGTTCACCGAGATGGGCAGGGAGTCTGCGTCTGGAGGCGCCTTGAGAAGCATGATACTCGGCGCGAACGACGGCTTCGGCAGCATACTTGCCCTCGTGGCGGGTGTGGCGGGAGCCATCAGCAATAGCGTCACCATATTCATCGCCGGCTTGGCGGGCCTTGTGGCGGGGGCAGCATCGATGGCGGCGTCAAACTACGTGTCCATCAAGGCGGAGCAGGAAGTGCAGTCCTCCAGAAGCCGCCTCGAGAGCCAGGCAATCGAAGTCTCGCCAGAGACGAAGCGCACGCAATTGAAGACAGCCTACATCAAGAAGGGGCTCACGGAGCAGGAAGCCGATATTGTGGCAAATCGCCTTGCCGAGAACCGGGAGGAGTTTCTGAAGGCCGTGGTCGCCGAGCAGCACGGAGTCGCGAACCTCGATCTCCAGAAGCCGTTGCGTCTCGCAATGTACACGGGGCTTGCATTCATGCTTGCAGGCATCGTGCCGATAGTCCCCTTCCTGTTTCTGTCCCCGCTGCCGGGAATCGCGGCCTCGGTCGCGTTCACATGCACGGCACTCTTCTTCGCCGGCGTGATCCGCTCTCTTTCGACACTGAAGCCATTCATCAGGAGCGGGGTCGAAATGGTCTTGATTGGACTGGGCGCGTCTGCCGTCACCTATTTGGTCGGGTTGGTCGTCGGCGTCGCCGTATAGTCACGCCCTCAGTATCGCCTCGGCGACTTTCAGTGCCCGAAGAGTCTGCTTCACATCGTGGACCCGGAGTATGCGCGCCCCTCGCACCACCGCCATGACCGCCGCCGCCAGACTTCCTTCGAGCCTGTCCGTCACATCTGCCCTCGTGATCGCACCGATGAAGGATTTCCTCGAGGCGCCGATCATCACCGGCCGCCCAAGCTCCGCGAGGTCGGGGACGTGGTTGATCAGTTCGAGGTTGTACTCTACCGTTTTTCCGAAACCTATCCCCGGGTCGATGACGACGGAGTCCTTCGCGATACCAGCGTCCATCGCGGCCTGCATCTGGCCGCGAAGGTAGTCCTTGACGTCCTTGACAACGTCGCGGTAGACCGGATTCTCCTGCATGGTCTTCGGTTCCCCGAGCATGTGCATGATCGTCACCGCAACGTGCTCCCTCGCGACCAGATCGACCATCTCCTTGTCCCTCAGGCCGGAGACATCGTTCACCATTATCGCTCCCGCCTCGATCGCCTTCCATGCGACCTCGGGCTTCATCGTGTCGATGCTGATCGGCACATCAGTCTCGCGCTCGAGCGCCCTGATGACCGGCTCGACCCGCCGCCACTCCTCATCTGCGGGGACGGAGCTGGAGCCGGGGCGGGTCGATTCACCGCCAACGTCGATGATGTCCGCTCCTTCCTCCACGAGCCTCAGAGCGTGCTTGATGGCGGTATCTTGCTCGTGAAACATCCCGCCATCGGAGAAAGAGTCCGGCGTGACATTGACAACACCCATAATGTGCGCCCGGGAGAGGATCATCTGCCTGTCCGGAAAGACGAGCTTGCAGGTTGGCGGGTTCCAGGACATCGCGGTCGCATCCTCTGGCGGATATAATAATCCTATTTATACGGAGACCGCCTTTGCCTCCGCAACCATGCGGATACTATTCATCCACGCGGACTACATGGAGTACGAGGTCAGGGAGAAGACCAAGGACGCCCTGCCCATCCCGGACGAGCTGAAGCATGGGAAGATCGACGAGGCTCTCGTCTGCTTCATCACGGCAGAGGAGAAAGACGAAAAGGATGTCGGCGGAACGTCCAAAGCGGCCGTCAGGGAGATCCGGGATGTCGCGAAGACCGTCAAAGCGACCCGCGTCGTCGTGTATCCCTACGCGCACCTGAGTCCCTCCCTCGCGAAGGCCGCGCCCGCAAGGGAGATGTTCGGCCACATCGCCGAGGACCTCGTTGAGGCAGGCTACGAGGTCATGTCCTCGCCCTTCGGCTACTACAAGTCCTTCAAGATATCCTGCAAGGGCCACCCCCTCTCCGAGCTCTCGAGGGAGATCGAGGTGACCTCGGAAGCGAAGAAGGAAGAGGTCTCCGAGGCTGTCAAGGCAGAGGAGAAGCTCGTCTCCGAGTGGTTCATCCTCGATCCATCAGGAAAACTGTCACCTCTCTCGATCAAAGACGGCAAGGTGGACGGCTTCGACTTCAAGTCTCACGTGAACCTGGAGAAGTTCGCGATCTACGAGATGGCCAAGAGCAGGGAGGTCAAGGAGGAGCCGCCGCACACCAAGATCATGAGGGAGCTCGAACTCGTCGACTACGAGCCCGGCAGCGACCCTGGCAACTTCCGATACTATCCCAAGGGACGGCTGATCAAGTCGCTCCTCGAGGAAATAACGACTCGCACGATCATCGACTATGGCGGCATGGAGATCGAGTCGCCGATCATGTACGACTTCGAGCACCCCGCCCTCAAAAGCTACCTGAACAGGTTCCCCGCCAGGCAGTACATCCTCGAGACGCCGAACAAGAAGACCTTCCTGCGCTTCGCCGCGTGCTTCGGACAGTTCCTCATGGCGCACGACATGACCCTGTCGTACAGGCAGATGCCCATGCGCCTCTACGAGCTCACGAGATACTCGTTCCGTGCGGAGCAGAGGGGAGAGCTGGCGGGTCTGAGACGCCTGAGGTCCTTCACGATGCCCGACTGCCATGCGTTCTGCACTGACATGGGGCAGGCCAAGTCCGAAATGCTCGTGCGGTTCGGGGTCGCCATGAGCCTGCTGGGCAACATCGGCTTCTCGGTGCCTGCGGACCTCGAGCTGAGCATACGCGTCACGAAGGACTTCTGGGAAAACGGGAAGGAGCACGCGCTTGAGATGGCGAGACGCTGGGGGAAGCCGCTCCTCCTCGAGACGTGGGACAGGCAGTTCTTCTACTACGTCATGAAGTACGAGATCAACTTCGTCGACGCGAGCGACAAGGCCGCGGCCCTGACGACCGACCAGATCGACACCGAGAACGCGAAGAGGTTCGACATCACCTACATCGATGCGGACGGCAAGAGGCAGTTCCCGTACATCCTGCACCTATCCCCTGCGGGGGCGATCGAGAGGAACATCTACGCGCTCCTGGAAAAGGCGTACATGGGGATGAAGGCGGGGAAGGTGCCGATTTTGCCCCTCTGGCTCTCGCCGACGCAGGTGAGACTCGTCCCCGTCTCGTCAGACCAGCTGGAGTACTGCAAGTCCATGCTCTCGAGATTCGAGAGTGTGAGGGCGGACCTCGACGACACTGACGACTCGCTGAACAAGAAGATACGCAAGGCGGAGAAAGAATGGGTGCCGTACATCGCTGTCGTCGGCAGGAAGGAAGTAGAGTCGGGCAAGCTCAACGTCCGCGAGAGGACCGGAAAGGAACAGACCGAGATGACGGTCGAGGAACTCCAAGCGAGGATCCTCACGGAGACAAAGGGCAGGCCGTTCAAGCCACTGAGCCTCCCGAAGCCAATCAGTCTGAGACCAGGGTTCCGCGGATGACCATCCGACGGCACTTCGTCTGTCAGTGATCAGAAAAAGAGGGGGAGGAGGTAGATGATCGCTATCTTCTCAGGAATCCAGAAGCGTTTGGCGGTGCCGGGGGCGCGTCCCCGGAAGCCCCTCTTACCTTGACGATGCCATCCGACGGCCTCAGCGTCATCGGAAGCTGCAGGCCGGTCATGATGCACATGACCTTGATCGTGCCCTCGTTCTCGGGGTCGAAGCGCACGCCGAACTTCACCATCGCCTCTTCAGGCATTTCGCGCGTCAGGCCGTCGATGACCGCGTACGCTGTCCCGAGCTTCAGGCGAGGACCGGATGAGATGTGTATGAGCGCCCCTTTTGCTGCGCTGCAGTCGACATCGAGGAGCGGGTTGTTGAGTATCTCGGCCACGAGCTTCTCCGACTCGTAGATCGAGTTCTCCCCGTAGAGCACGGTGGACATCCCGCCACTCTGGAACACCGCCTTGACGTCAGCGAAATCCAGGTTGATGAGTCCGGGGAGGTTGATCATCTCTGTGACGTTCTTGACGACCTCGGAGATGAGCTGGTCCATGACCGCGAACGCCTGCTCGACCGGCAGTTGAGGCACGATCTCGACGAGGCGGTTGTTGTCGAGGATGATGAGGCTGTCCGTCGCCTGACGGAGCTTCTCCAGTCCCGCCAGCGCGACCTTCTGTCTACCCTTCTCGACCTTGAAAGGCGTCGTCGCCAGCGCGACCACGATCGAGCCCGATTCCCTTGCGAGGCGGGCGACGACAGGAGCGAGTCCCGTCCCTGTCCCGCCGCCAAGACCGACGGTGATGAAAGTCAAGTCAGCACCGCCAACCAGCGCCCTCAGCTCTCTCTCCTGGAGCTGGGCCGCCCTCTCCGCGACATCGGGGTTCCCGCCAGTCCCGTAGCCCCGGGTGATCCCGCCGCCAAGGAGGAACTTGCTCTCCACCTGGACGCGGTCCAGATGAACCTTGTCCGTGTTGATCACCGTCATCTCCACATCCTTGGCACCCATCTGCGAGAGGCGGTTCACGCTGTTGCACCCTGCCCCGCCGCAACCGACGACGAGGATGCGCGGCTTGCGGAAGGCGAACTCTTCAAGTTCCCGATTGCTCCTGTCGAGCAGGTTCTCCAGTCCCATCCCGTCTTCCTTCCTGCGGGTATCGGGGTGAGGCGGCGGTGAGCCCGCCTCACCTCGTGCATCCCGCACTACTTCTTTTTTGGGGGTGTCACGCGTCTCTTCTGTGGCCCTTCCCTCATTCGTCGGTCTTCTCGATGGCCTTCGTAACCCGCCTCCGGACGTATTCCCGCACCGCGTTGCGGATTGCGTCCTCGATCGAAACCGAGTCACCGCTCCGAACGAGCTGTTGCAGGTCCACCACGTTGCCCTTCGGCAGTTCGATGGTCATCTTGCGGATGTAGTCAGGCGCGAATTGCTGGTCTATGAAGCGATCTATGGCTGCTCTGATGGCGTCGGAGATGGTGGAGAACTCGCCGCTCTTCACCAGTGTCTGTAGTCTGTTGATCTTGTCCGGTGGGATTCTGATCGTCACACGTTCCGATTCCGAAGCCATTGCGGTTCCTTCGTGCGTCTGACAACTTCCGGCTATTTGTCCGACAATTGTCCTATAACACCGATACGCTATATAATACTATGTCAAAGGAGAACCGGCCTTGGGAGCCATAATATCTCCCCATAGGAATACCCCCTCGGTGCCCCGCAAGGATAGGGAGAAGGACTCCTGGGAGAGCCTCTACAGGAGTGTCAAGAGCGCACGTCCCCTTGCCGGCTGCAGGGCGCTCCTCGCCTACAACACGGTCCTCGACCGCGTCGTGAAAGTCGACGAGCGACTCCTGTCCAAGCTTCCGAAACCCTCGAAATCGCGGAGGCCACGGAGGGTCAGGGACATCCAGGACTTCGCAGATGCCCTCGCCTTCAGCATCCGCCGCAACGTCGCCGTGGAGGTCGTCTGCGAGCCGAAGGTCTTCGCCGAGATCTCGAAGCTAGGCCCTTACAAGGAGCAGATTGGCGGGCAGGTGGCCATAATCGCGAACCTCCTCTCGAAGTTCCAGAGGAGCGCGGTTATCGTCCATGCTGACAGGTTCGACGCTCGCGCTGCCGCCCTCTACCGCAAGACGAAGGCGCTCGTGGCCCTGCCCTCTCACGATGGAATGCGGGTCATACCGGCGGAGAAGTTCGTGGAAGAGGTGGAGCCGGAGGCGCACTACATCTTCGAGTACGGCACCGGGACGGCCTTCGCGTCCGGGCGGCCCGGCAGGAACAACAGGATGATCGCCTGCCCCACGACCCCGATCGAGTTCCAGACCGACTGGGAGGAGGTCCTGCCGGAACTCGCTCCATTGGTGGACGTCGCATTCCTGGCAGGACTGAACCACATGGGCGACGACTACGAGGGCGCCTTCGCCCGCGTGGCCGAGCATATCAGGCTCCTGCGGCTCGGCAATCCCCGGATTACTATCCACCTGGAGCTGACGTCGACGCAGGAACTCATGAAGCTGGAGAAAATTCTCGACATTGTCGTGAGGAAGGTCGATAGCGTCGGGCTCAACGAGGGCGAGCTGCGCGACGTGATGGATTGCCTAGGGCACAAGCCCGAGAGAGGGCCGCTCGGCCAGGTCGAGGGCATGCTGGCCCTCATGGGTCTCGGGCCGAAGAGGGTCCACTTGCACACGATGGGATATTACCTCTGCAAGGTGCGGGGAAAGGAGGAGCCGGCCCGGGATGGCATGCTGTGCGGGGCGTTGATCGGCGCGGCGGCGGCGTTGAAGGGCGGGATACCTGGACCGAAGGACCTGGACGCCGCCTTGAGAGTGCCGGTCTCGGAACGTGGACTTGACATGCTAAAGGCCTTCGAGCAAGTCTGGCTCAGGCAGGATTCGGACGAGCTGGCGACGAAGGGCTATCTCGAGGGGTTCGGACTGGCGGCCGTGCCGACGAAGATCGTGCCCGAGCCGAAAGGGACCGTGGGGCTGGGCGACATGGTGTCCAGTTCGTCGCTCGCTGCCGAGCTCGCGTTCAGGAACCTACGCTAGAGGTCACTCCGAGTACCTGAGCGCCGCCGCAGGCGGTGTCTTCGATGCGCGAACTGCGGGTGATGCTGTCGCCAGGACGGTCGCGACGGCCGCGATCAACGCCACGGTCGCGAGGTGCAGCCACGGTATGATGAACGGCGTGACCTCCTGGAAGAACATGGTCCAGACTCTGTACGCCAGCACTATTCCGCACGCGATCCCGATGACGGAACCGAAGAGCGCGATGAAGCTGATCTCCAGCAGGAACGAGACCATGACCATCCGCTTCGTGTAGCCTATCGCCCTCAGAACGCCTATCTGCTGCCTCCTCTCCACGACCGCCCTGACCATGATCACCGCCACTCCGGCGATGCCGACGATCAATCCGATGCCCAGATAAGCCTGCATCAACAGGAGCACTCGGTCTGCCGTCTCAATCACCTGGCCGAGCACCTCGGCCACGATGACGGTCTCCAGCCCGTAACCGTACACGATGAACGCGGACTTGAGCGAGTCGGCCACGAATCTCGCGCTGACCCCCGGCCTCAGCTGGAAGAAGTAAGCGGACCAGGTCATCGAGTAGTTGCCTCTGACGACCTGCTGATTGACGAAGAGTCCCATCGTCCCGGGCAGGGACTGCTGGAGTATGCCGAGTATCGTGAAGTTCTGCGTCGCCCCCGTCTGGTAGGACACGACGCCGACCCTGTCGCCAACATCCAATCTGAGCTCTCCCTCGGCCGGAGACACCTCCGTCCCGCCAGCGGCGTTCCCGTCCACGAGCGCGAGCTCGTCGCTGTCTGCCAGCGCGGTCCACGCGTCGCGCGGGGTCTGGATCAGATGGTACTCTCCGCCCCTGTCGTAGTAGTGATCGGCGAGTTCCCTGAAACCGAACTCGTTCGTCGTCAGGAGGACGTTGTCCACCCCCCACAGAGTGTAAGGTATCGTCTTGGGGTATCCCGGCGGCAGAACCCCGACCGGCGCTACCGTCGCGTTGGAGACGCTTTCGATGTACTCCGAGACACCTGATTCCTGCACCCCCCGCGACCAGTTCGCGTCGTCGATCCTCTTGAACTCGGTCGTGTGAGCGACCAGGTCGTACCCGCCGGTCTGCTGCGGTATCTGGTTGCTGATCGCCGACCCCTGCATCCCCTGTATCATCGATATGATGCAGATCGCGAACATGATGAGGGAGAACATCCCGAGCGTCATGCCAGTCTGGAACTTCTTGCTCATGGGATAAGTGAGCGAGGTCTTCAGCACGGGGTGAGCCTTGCCCTTCGCACCGAACCTGGTGATCATGCGGAGGAATGGAGAGGAGTTGAAGACGACGATGAGCACCGCGCCGAGGACGAGAAGGAGGCCGGCGGTGACGAACGGCACGTATATGTCTGGCTCGTTGCTCTCGACGAACTTGGGGCCGAGAACCCAGGCGATTATGCCGATGCCGCCGAGAGTGGCGGTGTAGCGCGGGTTCACGATCCTTAGCGAGCCTATCATCCCTCCGAGGATCAGCAGAGGAATCGAGACGATGTTCGCTGGAGGATAGGAGCGCAGCCAGATTGCCGCCACGCCCCCGAGAACCAGGAGGAGCGCGACGGAAGCCTCGACCGGAGTCGTCCTCCGCGGCACCGGCTCGGGCTGGCCCTTGATCGCCCGGACGATGTTCAGCCTGCTGACGAACCATGAGGCGAAAACGACCGTGAAGAAGGTGATCAGGATGCCAACGGCGAACGCAAGGATGAGGCTGCTGATTTCGAAGTGGAAGGTGACGGTGAGCGCTCTCTCCGAAATCGGGAACACCACCGAGAAGAAGTAGACGACGAGGGACCCCAGACCGAGGCCCACAAGCGAGCCGAGCACGGCGGACAGGGCGGAGAAAATCGCGCCCTCGAAGAGGAAGCTCTGGGTCAGCTGGCCGCGGGTCATGCCGACCGCCCTGGAGATGCCCATCTCGCTCTTCCTCTCCTCCGCCATCATGACGAAGATGTTGATGATGAGCAGGATCCCCGCCACGACCGCGAACGCCCCCATGATGAAGAAGACCTGGGTCACGTCCTTGCTGAAGCCGCGAGCGTCGTCGAGCCCCTCCTGCTTCACCTCCGCGACGCGCGGCCTCGTGACGGGATTCCAGCCATGCGTGTCCATGATGGAGCTGATCGCCGCCGTCACCTCGGCAGTGTGTTGGACCCCATCCTCCTCATTTCCCGTGTTCGAGACTCGGATGAAATTGATGCTTCCGGGCATCTGGAAGCGCGTCTGGGCCTCGTCGAGTCGCATGATTATGATTTGCTGCTTGTCGAGGTTTGCGGTGCCCTTGTCGCTGAGGATCTTCGCGACCGTGACGACGAACGAAGCCTGCGAGAAATACACACGTAGCTGGCTCCCGGGCGCGGCAGAGAGTTTCTCCGCGACCCTTTGGTTGGCGTACACCTGTCCTTGGACGAGATCCTGCGTCGCGACAGAACTGCCATCGGTCGTGATCAAGTTGCCGAATCCCGCCTCCAGCGCCGAGTCGATGCCGATCACGCTCACGGGCTCCGCCCAAAGTCCTTCCAGCTCGTTCCTGATGGTGAGCCTCTGGACGATCCCCGGCGCAATGCCGTCAATCGGCGCGTTCCTCGACGCGAGGTCCTGGCTCAAGACCCTGTAATAGGAATCGGTGAAATTCAGGTACACTCCGGCGGACTGCGTCCCTATTACCTCGTCCACCTGGCCCCAGCGCTGCAGCACGTCCTCGGTGAAGATGTACTCAAGGGTGTCGCCGACCACCATGGCCGAAGATATCAGCGCCGTCCCGACCATGAGGCCCAAGACCACGATGGCGGCTCTCGTCTTCCTCCGCGCGATGTTCCTCAGGGACATCCTGAGGAGGACGCGCCTTCTCGCAGCTGCAATGATCACGACAGCGAAGACTACCGCAACGAGCAGGAGGGCGAGGGTCGCGTCGCGCAACGTCCCACCTACTTAGCGGCGGTGTCCTCTACGATCCTGCCGTCCCTCATCCTGAGAATCCTGTTGGCCCACTCGCTGACAGCCGGGTCGTGCGTGACCACGACGAAGGTCTGGCGGTTCCCGACGTTCAGTTGCTTGAGGAGTTGCATGATCTGGCGGGACGTGTCAGTGTCCAGGTTCCCTGTCGGCTCGTCGGCCCAGACTATCGCGGGAGAGTTGACGAGGGCGCGCGCGATCGCCGCCCGCTGCTGCTGACCAGCGCTGAGCTCCGATGGCTTGTGCCGCTCCCACCCCTTCATGCCCATCTGCTCGATGATCATCATCGCGGTCGCCCTCGCCTGCTTCGGCGGGTTGCCGACTATCAGCAGGGGAAGCTCCACGTTCTCTACCGCCGTCAAGACGGGGAGCAGGTTGTATGACTGGAAGATGAAACCCATGCGCTTGGCCCTGTACTCCGTCTTCTGCTTGTCGGTCATGGAGCTGAGCGATTTGCCATCGACATAGACCTCGCCCGACGTGAGCTCATCCAGGCCTGAGAAGCAGTTCAGGAGCGTCGTCTTGCCGCACCCGGAAGGCCCCATTATCGCGACCATCTCGCCGGGGAGTATCTCCAGGTTGATTCCCTGGAGGGCGCGGACGCTCAAAGGTCCGGATTCGTAGACCTTCTCAGCCGCGACCGCTCTCACCAAGGGCTCCGGTTTCATGGGGTCGAATTGTCTATGATGTGGTGGTTATTGAGGGTTGCGCCAAACCCTCGGCAAACATTTACTATTGGCCGGAGATAACGAGCCGTGAACCTCAGGCCGAAGTTCAGGGAAGAGCACGTCAAGGCGATAGA
>Ga0315285_10003734_pt1 | contig 15843 bp, 13 predicted proteins | sample YL17G09_36_MG_FD_203698 | JGI IMG/M metagenome (GOLD analysis project Ga0315285, IMG submission 203698) | Sediment microbial communities from Yellowstone Lake, YNP, Wyoming, USA - YL17G09_36 | ecosystem: Environmental > Aquatic > Freshwater > Lake > Sediment | place: USA: Wyoming | collected... | reverse complement strand
GCCGAGGTAGCCGACCAGGAGTGTGGCGTGGGCGTGGGCCAGCGTGACGATTTCCGCCTCGAGTCGCGGGACCGCGCGCTGCGGGCTCTTGTCCCCGGCGTGCGGACCGGCGCCGGTGACCAGCGTTCCGGTCACCAGCGTCGCGCTGAGTGCCACTGCGCTGAGAAACGTCAGCTGCCGCAACGACTTCGGCGCCATATCGGAGCGTACGCCGTCGTCAGGTTCACCGATCTTCACGTAGAGCAGGGTGGCCAGCCAGACCATCGCCATCGATACCAGCAGGTGGATCGCGACGGTCCACCACAGTAGGCCCGTCAGCACGGTGATGCCGCCGATCACCGCCTGCAGCACAGTGGAAGCCGGCATCAGCCAGGCGTAGAACAGAACCTCGCGGCGCCGCCGCGCGCGGGTGACCGCCAGCACCGCCAGGATCGCGGTGATCACCACCGCGAAGGTGATCAAGCGGTTGCCGAACTCGACGGCCTGGTGGACTATCGGTACCTCGGCGTGCGGCACCGGAGTGAAGCTGCCGGGAAAACACCGCGGCCAGGTGGGGCAGCCCAAACCCGATGCCGTGACGCGCACGATCGACCCGGTGACCGCGATCAGCGCCTGGCTGAGCACGACTGCGGCGGCGAGGATGCGCTGGGTGCGCACGCTGGGCAGTGGCAGCAGGTCCACCAGTCGCAGAAACAGCTTGGGAATCATGTGAATCGGAACCACCGCAACGCGGCCGCCGCGCACACCACACCCCAGGTCGCCAGCACCGCAATCCCGAACCAGTCGACCGACACCGCGGTCGCCTGCGCTAGAGACTCGGTGAGCGCTCCCGACGGCGTCAGCCGCGCCACCCAGGACATCGCCTTCGGGATGGTGCCGGTCTCCAGGGTGAGTGCGCCGAGTCCGGCGAAGATGAACCAGAGCAGGTTCGCCACCGCCAGCACGATCTCGGCCCGCAGTGTCCCGCCGAGCAGCAGCCCCATGGATACGAAGGTCGCCGTGCCCAGCGCGATGACCGCCGCACCGAGCATCAGGCCCGCGGGGTGTGGTCGCCAGCCCAGCGCAAAACCGATGCCGCCCAGCAGAATCGCCTGCAGGAACACCACGGTGACCACGGCCAGCGCCTTGCCGGCGATGATGCCCCACACCGGCAGCGCGGTGGCGCCGAGCCGCTTCAGTGCGCCGTAGCGCCGGTCGAACGCCACGGCGATGGCCTGGCCGGTGAACGCCGTCGAGATGACTGCCAGGGCCATGACCGCCGGCACGAACACCGCGACCCGCTGCTCCCCGAAGGAGCCCAGCGGCAGCAGGGTGAGTCCGATCAGCAGGGTGATCGGGATGAACATCGTCAGCAGCAGCTGTTCGCCGTTGCGCAGCAACAGTTTCAGCTCCAGCCCGTATTGGGCTGCCAGCATGGCGGGCACGCTGTTGGGGCGGGGATCGGGGGTGAACGTCCCGGCGGGGAACAGGTCGGTCATGGCTTCAGCTTCATCGAGTGTGCGCACAGATCGCGATTCGCCCCGAGAATGCGATCTGAGCGCACACTCGATTCAGGCGGTGGGATCACGACCGCAACTCCTTGCCGGTCAGGTCGAGGAACACGTCCTCGAGGCTGCGCTGCTCGACGCGCATGTCGGTGGCCAGGATGTTCAGCCGGGCACACCATGCGGTCACCGTCGCGAGCACCTGCGGGTCGATCTTGCCCTCCACCAGGTAATCGCCAGGGGACTGCTCGGTGGCCCGGTATCCCTCCGGAAGCGCAGACATCAGCAGCGACAGGTCCAGTTTGCGCGGCGCGGTGAACCGCAGCTCATCCTCGGCCCCGCTGCGCATCAGTTCGGCCGGTGTCCCCGCGGCGACCGGCGATCCGCGGTCGATGATCACGATCCGGTCGGCCAGTTCCTCGGCCTCCTTGAGCTGATGGGTGGTCAGCACCACCGTCACCCCGTCGCGCCGCAGTGCGTCGATCAGCTCCCACACCACCAGCCGGGCGTGGGCGTCCATGCCGGCGGTCGGCTCGTCGAGGAACACCAACTCCGGCCGGCCGACGATGGCGCAGGCCAGCGCGAGGCGCTGCTGCTGGCCGCCGGACAGCCGGCGGTAGGTGGTGCGGGCGGCGTCGGTCAGGCCGAGGGTGTCCAGCAGCCAGGCCGGGTCAAGGGGTTTCGCGGCGTAGGAGGCCACCAGGTCGAGCATCTCCCCGGCGCGAGCCGCGGGGTAACCGCCGCCGCCCTGCAGCATGACGCCGATGCGTTCGCGCACCTTGGCGTTGTCGATCACCGGGTCGAGTCCGAGCACCTCGATCGTGCCGGAGTCGGGGCGGACGAATCCCTCGCACATCTCGACGGTCGTCGTCTTGCCGGCACCGTTGGGGCCGAGCAGTGCGAGCACTTCGGCGCGCTGCACGTCGAGGTCGAGGTCAGCCACCGCAAGGGTGGACCCGTATCGTTTCGACACCCCACGAAGCCGCACCGGGGCGGGGGAGCCAGACCTCACGGGGCATCAGCGTATGCGTCGGGGGCGGGGCGGGGCGCCGGTGGTGGGTGTGGCGCGCCGACGCCGTTGCCGATGACGAGGTCCTGGCCGCTGTAGACCTCGTCGGTACCGGGCACGCGGCGCCACGGCAGCAGGTTGTGCGTGAGGACGATCAGCAGCCCGGCGATCACCGCGCTGGCCAGCGTCGCATCGAGGATCTGGAACAGCGCGAAGCGGTCACCGTTGGCCGTAGGGCCGAAGATCCCGACGATCAGGGTGACTGCGATCGTCGCGATGCGGAATCCCGGTTTGGTGGCCCAGGCGGCCAGTGGGATGATCGCCCAGAGCAGGTACCACGGCTGCACGACCGGGAACAGCAGCACGGTGGCGCCCAGTGCGACCCCCAGTCCGCCGACCGGGTGCAGCCTGCCGCGCATCACCGCCAGCAGCAGCCAACTCACCACGATCGCGATGATCATGACGCCCATGGCACGGGTCAGCGACAGCACGGCGGTGGTGTGGTCGCCCAGCCCCAGCAGGATGCCGACCTGGCCGGTGGCCAGCGCCAGCAGCGTCGGCGGCGACATCCAGCTGCGCACCACATTGGCCGTGCCGAGGGTGAAGAGCCAGCCGAAGCCCAGTCCACTCACCCAGCCGACGACGGCCATCACCGCCACCGCCAGTGACATCGTCAGTACGCCAGCCGACAGGAAAGCCTTGAAGGTGCCGCCCCATCGGTGGGCCAGCGCCATCGAGATGAACCCCACCGCCAGCAGGCCCGGCAGCTTCACCTGCGACGACAGGGTGATCAGCACTACGCCGGCCACCAGCAAGGCCGGCGGAGCCCATTGCGACCAGTCGGCGCGGGAGCGGGGCCGATGCAGGGGCCGCGGCAGCAGCGGTCCGGGGGATCCGGAGTCGATGCCGCGCAGCGCGATCTCGGTGCCGGTCAGCATCAGACCCAGCATCAGCGCCTCGTTGTGGATTCCGGCCACCAGATGCATCAGCAGCAACGGGTTGGCCGCCCCGAGCCACAGCGCGGTCACCTCCATCACGCCGCAGCGGCGCGCCAATCGCGGTGTGGCCCAGACGATCAGGCCCACGCCGACCAGCACGACAAGTCGGTGGCACAACACGGCGGCGACGATGTTCTCCCCGGTGAGCGCGGAGATGCCGCGGCCGATCCACAGGAACAGCGGTCCGTAGGGCGCCGGGGTCTCGCGCCAGAGGCTGGGCACCGACAGCGTGAAGACGTGGTCCAGGCCCAGCCCCGGGGCGGGGCCCACTTCGTACGGGTTGAGCCCGATGCGGGTGATCTGGCTCTGGGCCAGATAGGAGTAGACGTCCTTGCTGTACATCGGCGGCGCGATCAGCAGCGGCACCATCCACAGCAGCAGTGTCCGGTCCAGTTGGCTGCGGGACATCCGGCGGGGGCCGAGTGCGAATCGGCCGAGCATGAGCCAGGCCAGTGCCATCATCACCGCGCCGGTGGTGGTCATCGTCAGCGAGACGGTCTGGATCCGCGAGGGCAGGTTAAGCAGCCGCACCCCGAAGGTCGGATCCTGCACCACCGGCCGGGCCCCGGCGCCGAGTGCGCCGATGGCCATCAACACCGTGCCGGTGGCCCCGAAAATCCGGGTGCGGTGCATCGCCCGCAGTTCGGCGTCGTTGAGTGGCGAGCCCTCGGTCCGCTCGTCGCCATGCAGTTTCGCGATGGAGATGATGGGGGAATGCGGGCGGGCAGCCACTCCAGCACTGTAACCGTCCTCAGCAGGGCATTGAGCCGGAGCGTAGGTGAGGCTGCCCTTGCTGGACCGCCCATGGCAATTGCGTCACACTGTTGTTGTGAAATTCCTGTCCGACGAGTCACCCGTGCAACGGATGCCGGTTCAGGACGGCCAGACCAGGAGGGAGATCGTCCGCCTTCTGCTGGAGTCGGGGTCGATCACCGCGGCTGAGGTAGGCAAGAAACTCGGGATCTCGGCCGCGGGTGTCCGCCGCCATCTTGACGCCCTGGTCGACGGCGGCGACGCGGAGGCTCACCCGGCGGCCGCCTGGCAGCACGTGGGGCGGGGCCGTCCCGCCAAGCGGTTCCGGCTCACCCCCGCCGGCCGCGCCAAGCTGGAGCACACCTACGACGCCCTGGCGGCGGCCGCTATCCGCCAACTCCGTGAAATCGGCGGCGAGAAGGCCGTCCGGACCTTTGCCCGCCGGCGCATCGACACCATCCTGGCCGGCGTGCAACCGGCCGACTCGGACGAGGTGAGCGCCGTCGAAGACGCTGCCGAACGGGTGGCCGACGCGCTGACCGTGGCCGGTTACGCCACGACCACCACCCGGGTCGGCGGACCGGTCGGGGGCATCCAGATCTGCCAGCACCACTGCCCGGTCTCCCATGTCGCCGCCGAGTTTCCACAACTGTGCGAGGCCGAGCAGCAAGCCATCTCCGAGGTTCTCGGTACGCACGTGCAGTTGCTGGCCTCAATCGTCAACGGCGACTGCGCCTGCACCACCCACGTACCGCTCAATGAGCCCACTACCCGACACGAAGGAGCGTCGACATGACGACTTTCCCCGAGGTTCAGCCACTCACCCAGGAGGAGACGATCGCCTCCCTGGGTAAGTACGGATACGGCTGGTCGGACACCGACGTCGCCGGCGCCGGCGCCAAGCGCGGGTTGTCCGAGGCCGTGGTGCGCGATATCTCCGCGAAGAAGAGCGAGCCGGAGTGGATGCTGGATATCCGGCTCAAGGCGCTGCGCACCTTCGGCAAGAAGCCGATGCCGAACTGGGGCTCCAACCTCGAGGGCATCGACTTCGACAACATCAAGTACTTCGTGCGTTCCACCGAGAAGCAGGCGACGTCCTGGGAGGAACTTCCCGAGGACATCAAGAACACCTACGACCGACTCGGTATCCCGGAGGCCGAGAAGCAGCGACTAGTCAGTGGTGTGGCCGCTCAGTACGAGTGCCTGGCCGGTGACACGCTGGTGTGGACCGCCAACCGGGGTCAGGTACCCATCAAGGAGATCGCCTACGGCGACAGGGTTTTCGCCTACGACGAGGTTGGAGAGCGGTTCGTCGTCGCGCCGGTCAAGGCCGCGGCGCAGACCGACACCCGGCAGACCTACACCGTGTCCACGACTCGACGCAGCCTGCGGGCGACAGAGAACCACCCCATGCTGGTGTTAAGGGATGAGCGCAAGCCGGGCCGTCAGCGCGCCCGCTACGCCCGGCGTTGGTTGACCGTTGGTGACATCAAGGCCGGCGACTTCATCGCTGTGCCGCGCCAGATCCCGGCATTCGGTTCGCCGGCGACGCTGCCCGCTGTGGCCGGTCTCAAGACCCCGGCGGAGAGCACCGTGGACCTGATGTGGCTGCTGGGCCTTTACATCGGCGACGGCAATCTGCATCTGTCGCACAAGACCTATCGCGTCCAGCTTGCGATCCCGGCTACCGATGTCGAACTACGTGCCGAGTTGGTTCGTGTGGTGAAGGACCTATTCGGCCTGCGCTGCATCGAAGCCGACGAGTACAGAGTGGTGGTGAACTCGAAGGCCCTGACGGAGTGGATCGTCGAGTTGGGGTTCGCCGGGCTGTCTCTGACGAAGCACGTTCCGGAGTGGGTCTTCCAGCTCCCGGTCGATCAGCGTCTGGCATTCCTCGGCGGTTGGGTCGATGCCGATGGCTACGTGCAGCCTGAGCGAAGTGGCTCGATCATGGTGACGTCGGCCAACGAGCCGCTCATCCAGCAGGCTCGTGAGCTCGCAGAGCTGTCTGGTCTTCGGGCCGCCGGACCGTGGTCCTTCACACAGCCGTATCGGCATGCGCCGGAGCGGATTCAGACCGCCTGGCGCCTGGGCATCACGGGGGAGTTCGAGAAGCTGGGTTGCCGGAACCCCAAGCGCACGGGTCGGTTCGGTCGGCGGCGTTACACGCACTCGTCGAAAGGCGCTCACGGCACCACCATCCGCGCGCACTGCAACGACTGGCTGGGCTTCGAGCGGGTCCGGTCCGTCGCGGAGTTCGCGATCGAGCCGGTGTACGACATCGAGGTGGATGGTCCGCACAACTTCGTGGCCGAGGGCCTTGTCGCACACAACTCCGAGGTTGTGTACCACCAGATTCGCGAGGACCTCGAGGCCCAAGGTGTCATCTTCCTCGACACCGACAGCGGACTGAGGGAGCACCCGGAACTCTTCAAGCAGTACTTCGGCACGGTGATCCCGGCCGGGGACAACAAGTTCTCCGCACTCAACACCGCGGTGTGGTCGGGCGGCTCGTTCATCTATGTGCCCCCTGGCGTGCACGTCGACATTCCGCTGCAGGCCTACTTCCGGATCAACACCGAGAACATGGGCCAGTTCGAGCGGACGCTGATCATCGCCGACGAGGGCTCCTACATCCACTACGTGGAAGGCTGTCTGCCGGCCGGCGAGCTCGTCACGATGGCCGACGGTGATCTGCGGCCCATCGAGTCGGTCAAGGTCGGCGACCATGTCACGAGCCACGACGGCCGATCGCACCGGGTGACCGCAGTGCAGGTGCGCGATTTGAACGGGGATCTGTTCACCTTCATCCCGATGTCGCCCGCTAACGCCTTCTCAGTGACGGCTGAGCATCCGCTCCTGGTGGTTCCGCGCGAGGAGGTTCGGGTTCGACGTCAACCGCGCAACGGCTGGCAGCCCGAGGTCGACTCGGCGAAACTCAGAGCCGCCGAACCGCGTTGGATCGCGGCCAAGGACGTCGCCGAGGGCGACTTCCTGATCTACCCGAAGCCCAAGCCAGTGCCGCACAAGACGGTGTTGCCGCTTGAGTTCGCGCGCCTGGCGGGTTACTACCTGGCCGAAGGCCACGCCACCCTCACCAACGGATGTGAGTCGCTGGTCTTCTCCTTCCACAGCGACGAGTTCGATTACGTCGAGGAAGTCCGGCAGGCCTGCAAGTCGCTGTACGAGGCGTCGGGTTCGGTTCTGATCGAGGAGCAGAAACACTCGGCGCGGGTGCTCGTCTACTCCAAGGCCGGCTACGCGGCGATGCGCCAGCACGTCGGTGTCGGTTCGGCCAACAAGAAGCTGTCCGACCTGCTGATGCGTCAGGACGAGATGTTCCTGCGGGAACTGGTCGACGCCTACGTCAACGGCGACGGCAACGTGACGAAACGCGGAGGTGGCGAATGGAAACGCGCCCACACCACGTCCCGTGTCTGGGCTTTCCAACTCCAGTCCATCCTGGCTCGCCTCGGCCACTACGCGACGGTCGAACTGCGCCGCCCGGGCGGCCCCGGTGTCATCCTCGGCCGCGAGGTTGTGCGCCAGGACATCTACCAGGTGCAGTGGACCGAAGGCGGCTCCGGTCCGAGGCAGGCCCGCGACTGCGGAGACTACTTCGCCGTGCCGATCAAGAAGCGCGCCGTCCGTGAAGCCCACGAACCGGTCTACAACCTCGATGTCGAGGCTCCGGACAGCTATCTCGCGTACGGGTTCGCGGTGCACAACTGCACCGCTCCCATCTACAAGAGTGACTCGCTGCACTCGGCGGTGGTGGAGATCATCGTCAAACCCAGTGCGCGCGTGCGGTATACGACCATCCAGAACTGGTCCAACAACGTCTACAACCTGGTCACCAAGCGGGCCCGCGCCGAGGCCGGTGCCACCATGGAGTGGGTCGACGGCAACATCGGCTCCAAGGTCACCATGAAGTACCCGGCGGTGTGGATGACCGGGGAGCACGCCAAGGGCGAGGTGCTCTCCATCGCGTTCGCCGGCGAGGGCCAGCACCAGGACACCGGAGCCAAGATGCTGCATCTGGCGCCGAACACGTCGAGCAACATCGTCTCCAAATCGGTGGCCCGCGGCGGCGGCCGCGCGTCCTACCGCGGACTGGTCCAGATCAACAAGGGCGCGCACGGGTCGCGTTCCAGCGTGAAATGCGATGCGCTGCTGGTCGACACCATCAGCCGCAGCGACACCTACCCGTACGTCGACATCCGCGAGGACGACGTCACGATGGGGCATGAGGCAACCGTGTCGAAGGTCAGCGAGGACCAGCTGTTCTATCTGATGAGTCGCGGCATGACCGAGGACGAGGCGATGGCGATGGTGGTGCGCGGATTCGTCGAGCCGATCGCCCGGGAACTGCCGATGGAGTACGCGCTGGAACTCAACCGGCTGATCGAACTGCAGATGGAAGGCGCGGTCGGCTGATGAGCCAGGATCTGACCACGTTGGCCGCCGCCAACAAGGGCTCGACGTTGGCCGCCGCCAACAAGGGCTCGACGTTGGCCGCCGCCAACAAGGGAGAACAGTTCAGCTCGTTCGACGTCAACGCCTTCGAGGTGCCGGGCGGCCGCGACGAGCTGTGGCGATTCACTCCGCTGAAGCGGCTGCGCGGGCTCCACGACGGCACCGCGGCCAAGACCGGCAACGCGACGATCAGCGTCTCAGAGCAGGCGGGTGTGACGGTCGAGACCGTACAACGCGGTGACTCCCGCCTAGGTCAGGGCGGTGTGCCGGCCGACCGCGTTGCGGCACAGGCCTTCTCGTCCTTCGACGCCGCCACGATCATCACCGTCGCTCGCGGTGCGCACACTCAGATGCCGGTCGAGGTCACCGTCACCGGCCCGGGGGTCGGCAAGACCGCGTACGGGCACCTTCAGATCCGCGCGGAGGAACTGGCCGAGGCAGTGGTCGTCATCGACCTACGGGGCAGCGGAACCTACGCCGACAACGTCGAATTCGTCATCGCCGACGCCGCCCGGCTCACCGTGGTGTGGATCGCCGACTGGGCCGACGACGTGGTGCACGTGTGCGCCCAGCACGCCCGGCTCGGAAAGGACGCGGTGCTGCGTCACGTCGCGGTGACCCTCGGTGGCGAGGTGGCGCGGATGTCGGCCACCGTCCGCTTCGACGCGGCCGGCGGTGACGCCGAGCTTCTCGGGCTGTACTTCGCGGACACCGGCCAGCACCTCGAGTCGCGGCTGCTCGTCGATCATGCCCGGCCCAACTGCCGCTCGAACGTGCTCTACAAAGGAGCGCTGCAAGGGGATCCGGATTCCAAGAAGCCCGACGCCCACACCGTCTGGGTGGGCGACGTGCTGATCCGCGCCGAAGCCACCGGCACCGACACCTTCGAGGTGAACCGCAACCTGGTGCTCACCGACGGAGCCCGGGCCGACTCGGTACCGAACCTGGAGATCGAGACCGGCGAGATCGTCGGCGCAGGCCATGCCAGCGCCACCGGTCGTTTCGACGACGAGCAGTTGTTCTATCTTCAGGCCCGCGGCATTCCTGAGGAGCAGGCCCGCCGTCTGGTGGTGCGCGGCTTCTTCGGCGAGATCATCTCCAAGATCGCGGTCCCCGCGATCCGGGACCGCCTGACCGACGCCATCGAACACGAATTGGCCATCACCGAATCGAAAGCTGACGCATGAGCACACTGGAGATCAAAGATCTTCACGCCTCCATCACCACCCCGGACGGCACGGACAAGGAAATCCTCAAGGGTGTCGACCTGACGGTGAGTTCGGGCGAGACCCACGCCGTCATGGGCCCCAATGGATCCGGAAAGTCGACGTTGTCCTACGCGATCGCCGGGCACCCGAAATACACCGTCACCTCCGGGTCGATCACCCTCGACGGCCAGAACGTGCTGGAGATGAGCGTCGACGAGCGCGCCCGCGCCGGTCTTTTCCTGGCCATGCAGTACCCGGTCGAGGTTCCCGGTGTGTCGATGTCGAACTTCCTGCGCACCGCCGTGACGGCCGTGCGCGGGGAAGCGCCGAAGCTGCGGCACTGGGTCAAGGAGGTCAAGGCGGCCTTGGCCGACCTGGACATCGATCCGCAGTTCAGCGAGCGCAGCGTCAACGAGGGTTTCTCGGGTGGCGAGAAGAAGCGCCACGAGATCCTGCAGCTCGGTCTGCTCAAGCCCAGGATCGCCATTCTCGACGAGACAGACTCCGGTCTGGACGTCGATGCCCTGCGCGTCGTCAGCGAGGGGGTGAACCGGTTCGCCGAGGCCGAGCATGCCGGGGTACTGCTGATCACCCATTACACCCGCATCCTGCGCTACATCCACCCGCAGTTCGTGCACGTCTTCGTCGACGGACGCATCGTCGAGTCCGGCGGTCCGGAACTGGCCGACGAGCTGGAGGAGAACGGCTACGAGCGGTTCACCCAGCGCGCGACCACCGCGTCCTAGGGCTGGCGATGACGGCTTCGGCGGCTGAGGTCATCAACCTGGAGAAGGTTCGCGCCGATTTCCCGATCCTTGAGCGGGTGATGCGGGGCGGACACCGGCTGGCTTACCTGGATTCCGGGGCCACCTCGCAGAAACCGGTGCAGGTGCTCGACGCTGAACGGCACTTCCTGACCACCTCCAATGGCGCTGTCCACCGCGGTGCGCATCAGCTGATGGAAGAGGCCACCGACGCCTTCGAGCAGGGCCGCGCCGACATCGCCGGGTTCGTCGGTGCGGCGCCGCAGGAGGTGGTGTTCACCAAGAACGCGACCGAGGCGCTCAACCTGGTGTCCTATGTGCTCGGCGACAACCGGTTTGAGCACGCCGTAGGTCCGGGCGATGTGATCGTCACCACCGAACTCGAACACCACGCGAACCTCATTCCCTGGCAAGAGCTCGCCCGGCGCACCGGGGCCACCCTGCGCTGGTACGGCGTCACCGATGACGGACATCTGGACCTGGACTCACTGCAGCTCGACGAGCGGGTCAAAGTCGTTGCCTTCACACACCATTCGAACGTCACCGGCACCGGTGCCCCGGTTGCGGAGTTAGTCGGCCGGGCGAAGGCGGTGGGGGCGCTCACCGTGCTGGACGCCTGCCAGTCGGTGCCACACCGGCCGGTCGATCTGCCCTCGCTCGACGTCGACTTCGGCGCGTTCTCCGGTCACAAGATGCTCGGCCCCACCGGAATCGGCGTCCTGTACGGGCGCGCGGAACTGCTGAGCGTGCTGCCGCCATTCCTCACCGGCGGGTCGATGATCGAGACCGTCACCATGGAGTCGGCCACCTACGCCGCCCCGCCGCAGCGGTTCGAGGCCGGAACTCAGATGATCTCCCAGGTGGTCGGATTAGCCGCCGCAGCAAAGTATCTCAGCGATATCGGTATGACGGCGGTGCAGGCCCACGTTCACCGCCTGGTGACGGCCACGCTGCAGGGGCTGGCCGAAATCCCCGAGGTGCGCATCGTCGGTCCCGCCGACCCGGCCGTCCGGCGCTCACCGGTGGCTTTCGTGGTCGACGGTGTGCACGCCCACGACGTCGGTCAGGTGCTCGACGATGACGGGGTCGCCGTGCGGGTGGGCCACCACTGCGCGGCGCCACTGCACCGCCGCCTCGGTGTGACTGCCACCGTGCGGGCGTCCTTCGCGGTCTACAACACCCTCGACGAGGTGGACCGGCTGGTGGCCGGCGTTCGCCGGGCAATCGACTTCTTCGCAGACCGGGCCCCTGCGGGCAGGAGCGCGGCGCCTCGCGGGTCACACGTCTGATGCGCCTGGAGCAGATCTACCAGGATGTGATCCTGGACCACTACAAGCATCCGCATCATCGCGGACTGCGGGAACCGTTCGGTGCCGAGGTCCATCACGTCAACCCAACCTGCGGGGACGAGGTGACGCTGCGGGTGGCGCTGTCCGACGACGGCGAGCAGGTGACCGACGTCTCATACGACGGGCAGGGTTGTTCGATCAGCCAGGCCGCGACGTCGGTGCTGGCCGACCTGGTGATCGGACAGACCCTCGGCGACGCGCTGAAGACGGTGGAGGCGTTCGCCGAGATGGTGTCCTCCCGGGGGACGAACCCCGGGAACGAGGAAACCCTCGGTGACGGCATCGCTTTCGCCGGCGTCTCGAAGTACCCGGCGCGGGTGAAATGCGCGCTCCTGGGCTGGCTGGCGTTCAAGGCCGCCGTCGCGGAGGCGACGGCATTTGATCCGGCCGTCGCGGAGGCGACGGCATTTGATCCGGCCGTCGCGGAGGCGACGGCATTTGATCCGGCCGTCGCGGAGGCGACGGCATCGAAGCGGGTATCCCAATTGCATCTACATCACGCGGAGGAGAAACGATGACCGACACCGCTTCTGACCGACTTGCCGACGTCGAGGAGGCCATGCGTGATGTGGTGGACCCCGAGTTGGGCATCAACGTCGTCGACCTCGGTCTGATTTACGGCATCAATCTGGAACAGGCCCCGGAAGGAGAAGGGGCCGGCACAGTCGCCGTCGTCGACATGACACTGACCTCGGCGGCCTGCCCGCTCACCGACGTCATCGAGGATCAGATGCTCAACGCCCTCGTCGGTGCCGGCCTGGTCGACGAGGTGAAGATCAACTGGGTGTGGAACCCGCCCTGGGGGCCGGACAAGATCACCGACGACGGCCGCGAGCAGCTTCGGGCGCTCGGCTTCACCGTCTGAGTCGTGCCGACGGGAACACAACCCGCCATTCCCGACGTTGGCCATGTCATGGCTACCCGTGACCTCAACGCGCAGGAATTCAACGAAATCGTCAACGGCAATGACATCGTGCTGGTCGATTTCTGGGCGTCCTGGTGCGGTCCCTGCCGCGCCTTTGCGCCGACCTTCACCGCCTCGTCCGAGAAGCACCCCGACATCGTCTTCGGCAAAGTGGACACCGAGGCCGAGGAGGAACTGGCCGCCGCCGCCCAGATCCGGGCCATCCCCACGCTGATGGCGTTCAAGAAGGGCCAACTGGTGCTCAACCATTCGGGGGCCCTGCCGCCGGCCGCGCTGGAAGACCTCATCGGCCAGATCCGCGGCTTCGACATCGAGGCCGCGACGGCCGGGGAGTCACCCACCACGGACCTGTAGAGCCCTCGCACGCGATAGCGTGCAACGGTGCAGCACGACTCCGGTTTCGTCCTCGTCGATCATCCGCAACCCCACGTCGCTCTGGTCACCCTCAACCGGCCGGAGCGGATGAACTCCATGGCGTTCGACGTCATGGTCCCCCTCAAAGAGGTCCTGGCCGAGCTGAACCACGACAACGACGTGCGGGTGGTGGTCCTCACCGGCGCCGGCCGCGGCTTCTCGTCGGGCGCCGACCACAAGTCGGCAGGGTCGGTGCCGCACGTCGGCGGGCTGACCCGGCCGTCCTATGCGCTGCGCTCCATGGAACTGCTCGACGAGGTTATCCTCGCGATGCGCAGGCTGCACCAGCCGATCATCGCCGCGGTCAACGGCGCGGCCATCGGCGGCGGCCTGTGCCTGGCTCTGGCCGCCGACATCCGGGTGGCAGCGGCCGGCGCGTACTTCCGGGCCGCCGGAATCAACAACGGATTGACCGCAAGTGAATTGGGCCTGAGCTACCTGCTGCCCCGGGCGATCGGCAGCTCGCGGGCGTTCGAGATCATGCTGACCGGCCGCGACGTCAACGCCCAGGAGGCCGAACGAATAGGACTGGTGTCCCGGCAGGTGCCCGCTGGGGAGTTGCTGCCGGCCTGCTTCGAGATGGCCGCCGGCATCGTCGCCTTTTCCCGGCCGGGCACCGAACTCACCAAGCGCACGCTGTGGACCGGAATGGACGCCAGTACCCTGGAGGGACATATGCAGGCCGAGGGCCTCGGGCAACTCTATGTGCGCCTGCTCACGGCCAACTTCGAAGAGGCGGTCGCCGCGCGCGCCCAGAAGCGCGCCCCGGTTTTCACCGACGACAAGTAGCCCCGTGTCCCAGCGCATCGATGAGGAGGAGCGGCGCATTTGATCACCGCAACGGACCTGGAGGTCCGCGCCGGGGCTCGCACATTGCTGCTCGCCGAGGGTCCCGCGCTACGGATACAACCGGGAGACCGCATCGGTCTGGTCGGTCGCAACGGCGCCGGCAAGACGACCACCCTGCGGATCCTGGCGGGGGAGGGCGAACCCTACGCCGGAACAGTGGTGCGCAGCGGTGAGATCGGGTACCTACCGCAGGATCCCAGAGAGGGCGACCTCGACGTCCTGGCCCGCGACCGCGTGCTCTCGGCGCGCGGGTTGGACACCCTGGTCGCCGACCTGGAGAAGCAGCAGGTTCTGATGGCCGAGGTGGTCGACGAGTCCGCGCGCGACAAGGCGGTCCGCCGGTACGGCCAACTCGAAGAACGTTTCGCCGCCCTTGGCGGGTACGCGGCCGAGAGCGAAGCCGGCCGGATCTGCGCCAGCCTGGGCCTGCCCGAACGCGTGCTCACCCAGTCGCTGCGGACGCTGTCCGGTGGCCAGCGCCGCCGCGTCGAGCTGGCTCGAATCCTGTTCGCCGCCAGCGACTCCGGCGCCGGCTCGGCCACCACGCTGCTGCTCGACGAGCCGACCAACCACCTCGACGCCGACTCGATCGGCTGGCTTCGCGACTTCCTGAGATCGCACGCCGGCGGGCTGGTGATCATCAGTCACAACGTCGAACTGCTCGCCGACGTGGTCAACCGGGTGTGGTTTCTCGACGCCGTGCGCGGCGAGGCCGACGTTTACAACATGGGCTGGCAGAAATACCTCGACGCCCGCGCCACCGACGAGCAGCGCCGCCGCCGTGAACGCGCCAATGCCGAACGCAAGGCCTCTGCATTGCGTACCCAGGCCGCCAAGATGGGAGCCAAGGCCACCAAAGCCGTTGCCGCCCAGAACATGCTGCGCCGGGCCGAGCGGATGATGGCATCCCTCGATGACGAACGGGTAGCCGACAAGGTCGCCAAGATCCGGTTCCCCACTCCCGCGTCGTGCGGTCGCACCCCGCTGGTCGCCAAGGGCCTGACGAAGAACTACGGCTCGCTCGAGGTGTTCACCGGCGTCGATCTGGCCATCGACCGCGGCTCCCGGGTGGTGGTCCTGGGTCTCAACGGCGCCGGCAAGACCACGCTGCTGCGCATGCTTGCCGGGGTGGAACAGCCCGATGCCGGCCAACTCGAGCCGGGTCACGGACTCAAGATCGGTTACTTCGCGCAGGAACACGACACCCTCGACAACGCCGCCACCGTGTGGGAGAACATCCGCCACGCCGCACCGGACACCGGCGAACAGGAGCTGCGCAGCCTGCTGGGGGCGTTCATGTTCAGCGGTCCGCAACTCGACCAGCCGGCCGGGACGCTGTCCGGCGGTGAGAAGACCCGCCTCGCCCTGGCCGGACTGGTGGCCTCGACAGCCAACGTGCTGCTGCTCGACGAGCCGACCAACAACCTCGATCCGGCATCCCGCGAACAGGTGCTCGACGCGCTGCGCAGCTATCTCGGCGCGGTGGTGCTGGTGACCCACGACCCGGGTGCGGCGGACGCACTCGATCCGCAGCGCGTCGTCCTGCTGCCCGACGGTACCGAGGACTACTGGTCCGAGGATTACTCCAGCCTCATCGAACTGGCCTGACCACGT
>Ga0315285_10003731_pt1 | contig 15860 bp, 11 predicted proteins | sample YL17G09_36_MG_FD_203698 | JGI IMG/M metagenome (GOLD analysis project Ga0315285, IMG submission 203698) | Sediment microbial communities from Yellowstone Lake, YNP, Wyoming, USA - YL17G09_36 | ecosystem: Environmental > Aquatic > Freshwater > Lake > Sediment | place: USA: Wyoming | collected... | reverse complement strand
GGTGCAATAAACATAGTATATCATGACTCTAAAAGTTACTTTAGCAGAAGAGGGCGACGCAGAACTGTGGGACGATATTGTAAATAATTCTCAGCACGGCACAATTTTTCACCGCTGGAAATGGCTGAAAATTACTGAAATGCATTCTAAAGCAAAATTATATCCGATCATTTTTTATCGGGGGAAAAAAATTATCGCATTATATCCAATGTTTGTTTATAAGGGTAAAATTTTTAAGATTGCTTATTCGCCACCTCCTGAAATGAATCTCATCTATATGGGACCGGTGATGAAAGATTATGAAACACTGGATCAATACAAGAAAGAAAGGTTATTCACTGAAATACAAAAATGTCTTGATTCCTATCTTTTTGAAACCCTTAGTTGTGGAATTGTACGAATTCACCTCTCGCCGGGGTTATATGATTCCCGACCTTTAGTCTGGTGCGGATATAAAATCAATTCGGGTTACACGTACAAACTCGATATATCTGGTGGATTAGAATCCATTTGGAACAATTTTCATCCAAAATTGAGGGCAACCATAAATCGATCCCTGAGAAAAGGCGTCTTTGTAAAAGAAGGAGATGAATCGAATCTGCATCAAATAATCGCCGAATTAACGAGAAGGCGAAGAGAAGAAAAGGCGGTAGTAAATGAGGATAATTCGTTTTATCATCATATCATCAAAGAATTTAAAAATAATATAAAAATATTCCTATGCTATTATCAAGACAAATTAGTAGGCAATGTAGTTGTTTTATTGGACAGGGATACGGTTCGATGCTGGATGGGCACTCCAAAATTCTATGAGAAGGGGATCTACGGGAATGACGTGGTTTGTTGGGAAGCCATCAAATGGGCGCACAATCATTCGTACCGGTATTTCGAAAATATGGATTTTGGCTATAAGCAAGAACTGGCTTTGTTTAAATCCCGATTCAATTCGGTTCCAGTTATATGGTTTGAAGGGAGAAAATATTCTTCGAGATTATGGAGATTAGGAGAATCGATATTCGGAAGACAGAGCTCATAGTCAATCTAAAAGAAGGATACAGGGAAAACCAGGGTGAGAAGATCAAATTATGATCTCGCTATCATACGCAGGTGACGATCCAATCACCAGATTCGGCATCCAACATTTTTTAAAAAAATCCGGATTGGCCATCGAACTTAATTCTCTGTCGAAATCGGACATCTGCATTAGTTATAGAAATCAGGAGCCGGGAATATTCTCAATTACCCTCAAAGAGAGCCAAATAAAAAACTCAGTTACCGGTACTATCTCCACAGAACTCGGGGAGGTACCGATCTTTGAGATACCATTCGATACAGGAGACAAAGATCAGGCTTTGGCATGGTATCAGGAGAACGGTTCGTCCTACCCATGCGTTACTCGTTTTGAAGGGGGTATTAAAATCGGTTTCAATCTTTTTAAAGAGACTGGGTCTCTTCTAAACGGTCATCTAGACAGGATTTGGCCTCATCTGGATGACCACCAGAAAGATCTCGTTGCGCAAAAGCCGCTTGTCGATTTTTTTGAGGATCTCCTGGTACGATTCATCCAGCTAGGATGCGAGCAGGTGAATATACCCCTTGCACGGAAAGCATATTGGCCGGAAGGGAAGAGATTCGCGGTCTGCCTGACTCACGATGTGGACGAGGTGAAAAAGACCTATCAATGGATAACCCGGCCCTGCAGATTTCTCTTCTCGGGGGATCTTCAGGGTCTCAGAAATCAAATGGTCTCGATGATACAAAAGATGCAAGGAAAGGAGCCATACTGGACCTTTTCAGATATCATAAAAATCGAACAGGGTTATGGGGTATCTTCAACATTTTTCTTTCTGAAAGAGAGTGCAGAAGCAGAATTGCTATCGCCCGAATCCTGGCATCACTGGGGGCGAACCCGTAGTTTGGAAAATCCGGAGATGAAAGCCATTATTCGGTGCTTACGTGAAACCGGATTTGAGGTGGGCCTTCATGGTTCGTTTTACTCCTATAAAAATCCTGAATTGCTGGAAAAAGAAAAAAGGGATCTTGAGGCGATAACAGGAGGAGAGATCAGAGGCATCAGGCAGCATCATCTTAACCTTGAGATCCCACTGACATGGACGATTCATGAGACTGCGAAGTTATCATATGATACTTCCTTGGGGTTTAAAGACAGGGTCGGTTTCCGATATGGAACCTGTTTCCCGTTTCATCCGTTGGTTCAGGGGGAAGAATTAAAACTCCTTGAAATTCCGGTTATTTTAATGGATATTACAATCCCCATGAATAGCATTGGATGGGATGCCTGCCGACGGATCATCGCCGAAGTTGAGAGACACCAGGGGCTCCTCACCCTTATCTGGCATCCCCCGGTGTTTAATGACCTCGAATACCCACATGCCAGGGAGATGTACCAGAGAATAATCGAATTGTGCAGAGACAGGGGTGCCTGGATTACACATTCCGGCGAAATATTCGAATGGTGGTCCAGAAGAGAAGAAACTGGACTCAGAATGAAACTCGAGGAAAATACTCTAAAAATTGAGACTGATCCGTCCAATACCCGGCAGTATATTGATTTATTCCTACCGGACAGAACTCAGATTCGTCTGGACCCAGACAGTGTCAATATTGTTATTAACGGTTCGCTTTCTGAAATAGGTGAAGAAATTACACAGTCATTTATAACAGAGGACAGATAGGGGGGATCATTCCTATCATGTGATTCGTTCCAAATTTCTCAAATGTTCGTAGAAGCTTTCTGGGTATCGTTCAATGAAATCGGTCATCCATGCCGTTACATCAATCTTCTCTGCCAGCAATTTCTCCTTTTTCGAATGCCATTCCTCTTTTGACCGTGGATTTCCAAGAATTTCATTTGCTTTTTCAAGAGCATCTTCCTGGGTTGGATAATAATATAACAGTCCATATTTATCTCTTAATTCGATGAAATTTCCACATAAACTCCCTGTAGCTTGACCGGAGGCATTTGCTTCAATATGAATGGCTGGTGTCCCTAGAAGTGCAGCTTCGGCAGCCATTGTGCCCCCCTCCCCAATATACAAGTGTGCATAATACAAGAGGGAATGCATCTTTTCAGGGGGAATTTTTATAGAATATGAGGCTAATTCAGAATTCAATGGCTTTTCCGAGGAAATATATACCCGGCCATATTTTTCAAGTTTTTTAATGAAACTGAGTTCAGAATTTTCCTTGATTCCTGATAGGTTCATATCGTGGGAAGCAGCCCAAGAAATGAACCGAACGACAATAAATTTTTCATTCTTGGAAATTCCGAGGTCATCCAGGACGGTTGGATCCGGGATAAACCAATTGGGATGTAAATATGCCAGTTCATGATAACCATTATAACGAACTTGCTTTTTACCTAAATCTTTTTTGAAAACTGAAGGTGTACAAATTACTGTAGCAAAAGGGAAAGTAAGCCTATTAGCCAATTTTGCATCTTCGGTATCAGTGAATACTATGGACGGTTTGCGAATGAATAGTCCAACATGCGCAACATAGGGATCACCAACTGCGATTAATAGATCTGGTTGGATTTTAAAGGCTATTTTTGATAGCTTCAATTCAGTCTTCAGGAAATCATACATTTTTCCTAATAAAGTATTATAATAACCGCTCATAACTTTATAATCAAATTTAAATGAATCCAATAATTTTAATGTAACATCTTTATCTCGAGTCACAATGTCTATTTTATGTCCCTTTTTTTCCAAATTATTGATCACATTCCTGAATAAGTGAACGTGAGCTGGATGCCCGATATTGATAAGTATTCTCATTTCCATTCCTCCCCGATGACCTCGATTATTTTGGTAAGATCACTTTTTTTAACGAGAGGATGCGTTGGCAATGTAATGGTCTTCTTAACAACCTCTTCTGTATTGGGATACCCATTTAAATTGAAAAAGAATTTTGGTAAGGAGTTTGGATATGCAATCGGTGCATCAATACCTGATTTTCGCAATTTTTCAATTAAATTTTCCCGTTGTTTCTCAGTAATATCTTCAAACCAGATGGGTAACCTTAAAAATATCGGTTTTCCATGCTCCCCTGCCCTTGGCACGTGAATCCCTTCAAATTCCTTCAGATATTTCACTAGAAATTCTGCATTTTTTATCCTCGCTTCGTTATATTTTCCCAAATTTGAGAGTTGAATCATCCCAATGGAAGCCTGCATGTCCGTATATTTATATTTATAATTGTTCAAGTTTGTGCATTCGAGCAGATTGCCTCTCCTTCGAGATCTTCGAAATTGTATCACTTTATGGATTAACCCGTAAAAATAGGGATTATTAAGCATATAATAAGCGAATAATTTGCTAATTATTGCGACCTTTTTCTTTGTATTCGTTTTATTGAAAGTTTCCGAGATTTCTCTGGACAATTTTGCATGCTCTTCATTCTTTGTCACTATCATACCACCATTGATTGTGGTAAGAGGTTTTCCTTCACCCAAACTAAAAAAACCCGCATCTCCTAAAGTTCCAATCTTCTTCCCATGATATTCCGCACCAATTGACTGTGCCGCATCTTCAATAACCGCCGCATTATAATCCCCTGCAATTTCGATTATCTCGTTCATTTCACACGGGTTTCCAAACATGTGTATCGAAATTATTGCCTTGGTTTTTCTCGTTATTTTTGACTGAAGGTCTTCAATACTAACATTATACGTTTCTTTATCTATGTCAACAAATTTAATCATGTACCCCATGTCTAGAACAAGCCTTGGCACACTTTCACACGTATATGCAGGCATGATGATTTCCTCACCCCTTTTTAATCCAAACGCCTTAAGGAGTATATATAATGCAGAAGTGCCGGAATAAGTGGAAATTGCATGATTACATCCGATATATTCCGAGAACTTATTCTCGAATTCTGATATCCTGGTTTTCGTATTTAAAAACCCAATAGCACTAAAAATTTCCTTGCCTGTGATAGGTACAATAACGGATGGAATCATTTTTATCACGGTATTGTCTTTCTGATGTAGGATCCTGCCATTGTTGTCAATCTGAGGGGTAATCTTCTCCACACCTTTGCAAATATTTGACGTTTTGGATTAGACTGACTGGTATCTGGTATCTTCTTCATATTAGATAGATAGTATCGATAACAAAGCTGTTTAGGTTCAGCACCCCATGGCTTTTTGAAATTGAAGGTTCCAGAGTTGAAGGTACTGCGGCCAAAATCAAAAAATTTATAGTCTTTTTCGCAACCGTACCTGATAACTTCCCAATATAACAAATTGTTTGGGTTAAATTTTTGATATGTTTTATCTGAAGCAGCCCAACCTGAAATCAAGGTATGTTTAAATGAGATTAAAAACAAAGCTCCGATCGTCCTGCTGTCCATCTGCACCCTGATTATTTTTACATGATTGGAAAATTCATGCATTAAATTATTAAAGAAAGTATATGAATGAGGTGGACTTCCTAATTCCCTCATATTTTTAGAATAAATACTATAGAACTCCTTCAGATTATTATCCCAACTAATTTCAAGATCTGATCTCAAGGCTTTTCGTATCGCATTTCTTACCTTGTTATTAAAACCATTCATAACGACATCTGGATCTTTGGTTAAATTCAAAAGAAAAGTTACATAGTTATTATTCGCAGAAAATTCAGAATTATCTTTTCTCATGGTAAAATATCTAAGCTCCAGATAATTTGCTTTGTAATCCCCCGTAATCTTTTTTGCCTTCTCAATAAGGGCATTTTCAGCCATTTCATTATCAGCGCACACACTCCCATATGGTGCAAATGGAACTGAAACCAATTTTTTGCCAAAAAGAATACTCTTTAAAAAAAATATTGGCAAAATCCCATTTATTTCACCCTCTTCTTTCGAGATCAAATAAATAGATTTGTGTTTATATGTCTTTTCAACAATGTTTTTCCAGCCGATTTGGTGATAGAAGGTTGTGGTATCGGATCTGTGAACATAAGCGTCCCAAGCATTTTCGTCTTCTCTTTGCAATTCAAAAATGTCCAATTTGGTCATATTTTATTTCCGCCAATTTGCTTTATACATTTTCGTATATTCATGTGCACATATAAATTCGAAGCCACATCCTGCTGCACTTGATAAAACCTCATCAAGTAACTTTAATGAAGCCAATCCGAGATTCTTTAATTTCAACTTTTGTCTAATAATATCTCCAAAAAGGTACTCAATTGGATTTTTCGTTCGTCTCGTAGCTAAGACAATTTTACCCACATTCACACATTCATTCGGATGGAATAGAAAAACTATAGGCTTATTTGTTCTTTTAGATTCGAAATATAAATATTTACGCACAAGCTTTGTTAGTACCGGGCTTACCCGCATAGTCGTTCCGATGAAGGGCACTATTGCAGCGGATATGGGAATCTCTAAAATGTTTGATGCCCCATGTTTAACTATTGAATCATAAGAGATCATATATGGTTTTCTGGGAGCAATAAGCCATTTCAGCTTCTTTTTAGACCCGAACGTGAAAGGACCATCAAAACGCTGTGGACATATTGAACTGTCAGATCTGAACTTGGTAGCCTCGAGAGCCCTCACCGTATCCGTGTTTATCCTTAAGGCAGGAGCCCGGAATGATTCGATCGATCCGGCAACTGATTCGATGAGATCCTTGGCTCTTTGGAGGTCCTTCACCTGTTCATCATAACTCAAAATATCGAAAGATCTCTCCGGATCATGAAAATATCCATGGCATCCAATTTCATGCCCATTATCTTGAACTAAATCTATCGCATCGGGAAACAGAGACGTAAATTCTCCGGTAAAATAAAATGTAGAAGAGACATCATATTTCGAAAATAAATCCAGTAATCTCGGTAACCCTAGCTTCGCAACCTCTTCTGCCATCCCCCTATCACAGCGATTCAATGGGATAGAGAAACTTTCCACATCAACGGTCATTAAAAAATGCATCTGGGTCACATCGCAGATTCATCGAATAACCCACTTTATTACTTCGAATGCCTCGGCATATCTCTCTTCAATTTGAACGCCCCGAGTTATAGCGAGCCCCCTGATGAAATCGTTACTCAGATATGCCCTATGTTTCTGAGTCTTATAACAACGCAGGGCATCGATTTTTTTCTGGATCTGTCTCTCATTGAGTGACACAAATGCATGGGTATTAAAGGTAATATTATTCCAAGGTTGTTCATATCCCAGAATGGTGCATTGCTTGAATGCCCTGAGTGTTTCCTCTCTCGTTGTTTTATGGTCCTGGTGAGTATCAAATGATGATGGGGTGAAAACGATCTCGGGATGTAATTCATTCCGCAAGCCGATCAGCGTGTCAAGGATATCCTGTCTCAAGCGTGGAAACTCACGGACTTCATATTCATAGAGAATAGGTTCGGTGATTCCAAGGACAGAAGTTGCCCGCTTGACTTCCTGTTTGAGAATGTCACAGGGATATTCTGGCGGGATGGACTTTTCGCATGAGGAGAGGGCAACGTAAGATACCTCATCTCCTTCCTCTATGAAGCGGGAGATCGAGCCACCGCAACCCAGCTCACCATCATCGGTATGGGGACTGATCACTAACACTTTCTTCGACATTATTCAACCTCAATCGATTTCATTGCATGGTAAATATTTGGTATATCTTTGCTCATTATACCCTGTATCCCTTTGTATGGATAGAGAATGTCGCCTTGAAGGCTCAGCCAATAACCGTCTGGTCTGATATCGACTTTTAGTAGAGTATCTCTCCATTTTTCAGATATCAGGGTCGAGTCGAAGGTCATCAGGATGTCAAGGAGAGATGGAGTCTCTGAGAAGACATTCCGGACAGTCTCAGCCTGAACCAGGGAATTCAGGTATTTCCCTCTCAATTTCTGAGTTGCTTTTTTATCCTGGGAAGTAACTTCCATTTCGTTCAATTTCCGTTCCAATGCGCCCCGGCAATCCCTTATCTTCTCATTGATCCGACTTTCCAGAAGATCTGTTATCTTCAGCCGGAAAATTTTTATTAATTCTTGAATTGCCCGGTTATGCACAGCTCCGAGATACATGTCTGCCGATCTCCACGCTATGGTGAGGGGACGGTGAAATCCCATTTCAATTGATACCGCATCAGCAACCTGTCCATACTTGAGACCCCCACCGGTTCCTGAGATAAAGAGGGTCGTCCCGAATCCCTCGGAAAAGATCATATTACGTGCGATGGCATTCGGGCTCATCCTTGAGTAATAATTTCCGAGCGAATCCAGATTGGGACCGAGGGAGATCAGATGATTCTTTTTACACACCGGACAGGTTCCGCCCACATCAGAGGGATTTGTGCCCGAAAGATGTATTTTCCCCCCACAATCGCAATGGTACCAAAATGGCATTGCATTTTCCGCAAGCGGCGGGCTTATCGATCCGGTTTTCGCAATTGCTGCCTCGATTTGGGAGCTATAAACATCAGGCTGAGAGAGAATTTTCCTGCTTTCGTTTATCAGCAAACCATGCTCGAAGACATCCGAGTATCGGAAGAAATGCAATTGAAAGCCATATACATCTGTGCACATCCTTGAGAAGAAGAAAGCGTTAAAATCGGCAAAGGAGGTGGCGAGATGATAACACTCGGAGAGTAACTCCAGTATATCACCCATCCGATGCTTCAACGCATCTTGCATCGTGTCCAGATACCTGAAATTATCGGAATAACATCGTTTGATCTTTTCAATCTCGCGATGTAACTGTTCTTCCGTAGGTTTGCTAAGATAATGGAAACATCTCCAGCGGTCCTGTTCGGGGATTTTGAACCCGATATTCTCTTTTCCCTGCTTTTTATAGGCCAGGATCTGGTTTTGGGACAGATAGGAAGCAGTCGATAGTATGTGATCCGAGAAACCAAAGACTGCAACCGCATCCTTTCCGCAAACGGTCAGTTCTTTACGAATGGAATCAAGGAGAAAAGCCTTCTTCCAGACTCCGCTGTATGGTAGGAAATTCGGCTGATGACCTGACTCGAGGACAATAGAATCCGGTCCGATTGCACTGTGGTCAGAATTTGGTATCCCTGCATCAGAATTAAAGATCCGGGAGATAGCGAGGAGACCCTTTAAGTTCTCCTGCTGGAACACGTTTAAGCTGTGAAAATCTGTTAGAAGCGATGTGAGATCTTTGATACTCATGTGATTCCTTCAATCCCGTTCTCGGCGGATGATTCCCGTGAATTAAATATAATTTTTCATAAATAAATAACTGCTCCTGCTTGAATGGACTCGGGAAGCGCAAAAAGTGAATTATTCGAAGAGTTTCTGACTCATTCATCTACTCGGAATATGATACTAATTTGTTAAAAATATCAGGATGGGGTGTCGATTTTCATCAGGTGCACGTGTATTCGATTCATTTCCCTCTCCTAGATATAAGTATAAGAGCCCACTCTCCCGAAAAGGGTATGATTTTCTTGATGTTCAAAGAAAAATCCTTGTGATCCTCTGAAATCAGGGAAAAGGGGTCATGAGGTATGGTTTATCAATTTATTATAATATTTTATTATCATGTAAAGCCTCCCGTTCACCTCAATTCTTCGAGTCGCCTTATTATATCCGGGTTTAAATGCCATAATATCGTGAAATCCCCTGTTTAACTCCACTTCGACCATCCCATTCATATCAGTCACATGGAGCATTCCATCCACCGTAATCGTGGTTTTTGGCAGTCGCTTCTGCTTGTCATCGAGGATGAAGATATGAACCGGGCCCTCGATTGGGTATTGTGTAACATCGATGGCGAGTTGCTTTCTCTCAAAATTCGGATGGATATAAATTTGCTTAGAACCATGAGCTGGAATATCCGTGGAGACATAGAGAATAACCTGTTCACCCTCCTCTTTCATTCTCGCCAATCGACCGTTTTCTATGCGATATGATCCGGTCTCCAGACGGGGGAGTTGAATTTTGAAGGTGACACCATCTGCTTCCTGATCATTGGAATTTATTACAGTGATGGATGCGGAATCACCATCTTGTGACGCGTTATATGCTATCTTCTGTAATTTTCTAAAGTGGTCTGCGATCTTGTCCGGGGTTGTATCTGTTAATCCCAGTTCCTTGGCATATTCGAATAAGCCAAGGAAATCCGATGAATATTTTGAATTCGCAACCTCCTCAGGTCTGAAGACAAAAAGAGCCATATCATCATTTTTCACTACACTCTCGAGCACATTCCTCCATTGCGTAAAAACATTCGTGGCATTACCAGATAGCAATAATGAGTAACTTTGAGGCTCTGATATCGGTAAAATGACAATATTGGTACCATTTCCGTTATACTGGGCCATCTCGGGATGTCTCAGACCTTCCTCGAAGATTCCCCGGACTGGGGGGTTGAGGCCTCCCGTTATGATATAGGATCGATTTTCCTCAGACATCTGGCTTATTTCACTTTGGAAATAACTCGGAAGGGTAAGGTTTGCATAGGGAATAACAATGAGGGGGATACTTCCATCGGGATATGAGTGGAGAGTAATTTTTTTCTGTTTTTCTATCCTGCTTTCGGCTGTATTCTCATCTCCGATGGATATATATTGAGTAAACGTTACGGATGATCCGGGTATCAAGCCTGCATATTGATCAGTTGTAGCGAGACCGTACTCGGTGTATCGTGTGGATCCCTGATAGGTAAGGTAATTCGGGAAAGGCGCTGTGGAATCATAATTAATACAAATTCCCTGGTTATCCTCCATGAGGAAGAGGTAATGGTAGATCTCGGAAATCGGCACGCTGTCCTCCAGAGGGGAGATGGTCCTCGTTATGTTCCGTGGACCATTTTTCAGCATGATATCTGTCATCGGTATGAATATTTCTGAAGAGAAAAATAGACGCATCGGAAGGGTGGTGTTATACCAGTCATCGGAGATGATAAATTGCCGTCTGATAGTCTCAGGGTAAAATGTATATTTCACAGTTACTGTTGCCCACTTCTCATCTCCCTTCTGGAGCACCTTGCGATAAGTTATCTCGTTATCATGGATCTCCTTTGAGAAGGTCGGATCGTTAAAGATTAACATCTGGGTCTCGCCAAAGAAATCCATTCTCATGAAATCAATGAAAAAACCTTCGCTGAGGTAATTAGCCCGCGCAGTTCCGATAAATAAGATTGTCGGGGAATTGACATCCATGACAACCTTGTACCTGGGGGAGAGTAATTCCAGATTGGAACCGCTTTGTTTAATGGAGATATTCCCGTTGAGTGACTTGTAATTACCGCTGGTCTCCAGCGAAATTGGGTTATCATAGATACCGAAGTCTCCACTTGAATAAATCTTATCGAGCATCGGATTTGAATCAATCTGTACCTTACTCCTATCTCCGCCAAGATCCTGTACAATTTTATCTGAAGAAATGAGATATTTTGATCCAAATGCAAAAGAAAAATCCTCTGCTGATCCCGGATTGGGGGTGAAAAAGATATCTTTCAGCAATTTCTCAAAGTACCTCACCTCAGTTCCTCGAGAAATGCCATATCCCGCCACGTCTTTTTGTGCATATGCCGATGTAGGCCGAAAGCCATATCCGGTGACTTTCTCATCCGGATGTCCTATTGTACCTAACCATTGCAGCCCTTTGATGGTGTAATCTTCCCCCGAAATGATAGGGTTATAATATGCGTTGCCTATTGCGGGAACAAGAATCATGGATAACAAAATAAGGAATATGAAGGCAGACGATGATACCCTGCTTAACCTCGATAATCCCTTCAATTTTGAGAGGATATATTCAAAACCGGCCACCGAGACGACTGGAATGATAATTATAAGATACACAATCTCTCGCAGGGATCCGGTTGCTCCGATAACGCCGCCCGTCTGTTCAAGATATCCGGGCAGAACGCTGGTAATAATGGTGGTTATTAAAATGCACATTCCCCGGCTTTCAAGGAAAAAGACTCCAAAAACAGATAAGACCACATGGATAGGTCCGGCCCACACGGGGGTACTGAGCCACCCCTTGGACAACAAGCCCCGGGTAGGCATTAAAGATATCTGCGCGAAACCTTTCAGGGCACGAAATCCTCTGGAAATATCCTTGTGTACCTGGAGCAAGAGCACGGCTCCCGCGAAGATCAACGCGGACCAGAAGATCGCATAGGCAAAGTCGTTCTGGACAAAAATATTTGTGTACAGAACATAGCTTAGATCATCGGCAAAGAAGATATAGAATTTTTTGGCGAGTACACTCCCCGGCATCAGGAAAAGGGTTGCTTTCGTAATATATTGGGGATGAATATGCGAAAATATCCTGATGGTGAGTACATAAATGAAGAGCATGGCTGCTGAAAGAATATACATCATCTTCGGGAACTTTCCCCAGATCAACGAATAGATGAAAATATATCCTATAGAAAAAGCGAGCAGGAATATAAAGCTCCCTGTATGGGAGATGACAAGAATGAAGGTCAATAACCCCAGGATAACAAGATATCGGAGTTTGATCTCATCCAGCAGCGCAAAATATATCAGGATAAAAATGAGGGGGAGCGTGAAGATTTCCGGCCTAAACCCCGTGATGTTCATGGATATGACCGGCATTGAAAGGAAGAAGAGAATCCCAAGGATCTTCTGCGTATTCTTTTTGATAAATGCATTTATATAAAAATAATATGACGATACCAGGACCAGGACAAACACCAGCGAGTATATGAGGGCAGTCTCAGTCATGGAGATACCCGTAACTTTTGCGACAATCGCAGCGAAGAACCATAACCCGAAGGGGTATGCATAGAGATTATCCGGGGATTCGGGATTGGAGACTTTCTCTCCCATCCTTACATAAAATTCAAACAGGGAATCTGATGCGTACATCTCCTGGGAATGGTAAAGATGGGTATATTCATCGGTTCCAAACAATCTCCCGAATTCGCCATTGGGCACAATATATGCCACAACCACAACCATGAACAGGAAAAAGAATAAGAAAAATACGCATTTGTTATTTTTCAGGCCATTCAGCAGCCTGTAATTCTTGATTTTACCAAATATTGATGGAATTCTCATAGAACCAACGACTCAGGCAGGTATTGTGACTTCTATTTAATGATTGATTCGAGGATATATTTTTCCATGCCTGATTGATCCCGGACGTGGTTTTTACCATTCATGGAGCATAATAAAATATAGAAGGAAAATCGGAATATATAAATGGATATCATGTCGCGGAATACATTCATCCTTCTTGCCATTATTCTGATATTCTTTTCAATACCGGTTGGTGTTAATGCTCTGAGTCATCCCTCGCTCATCTTCAACGATATCGGGCAGACGCCGGGGTATCAGCACCGGACAACCTCTCCCTGGAAGGAGTGGGAATCAACGATCATCATCGATGCCAATTATGCAATGACCTATAATTTCGCTGATACCACCGAACGGGAATACTACCGCCAGGAGTACACGTTTGATCTGGCCCTTGCTTACCAGATCACAACGGATCTAAGATATTTCAACCATACAAGAGATGGACTCCTTCGACTAGGCATGGGCACCATCCCAACAGCCATAGATAGGTCAACTGGACTCCGTGGATATTCTCTGGCGTATGACATGATCCAACCTGGTCTAGATTCTGCTAATGAAACTATTATACGAGACAATCTAGCCATCTATGCAGATCGGGCTTATCAAGACTTGAACGTTGATGGTAGAGGATATTGGCAGATTTCATTCGACGACTTTCAGGGCCGGGCCTACCCGGACTTCGGGATTGTCGGGATTGTCCTCTCGGACTACACGAACCCCAACCACCTCGCGCTCTCCACGACCCCGGCCGACTGGTACAAGGTGGGGACCGACTACCTCTTCGTGAACGACCTGCTCCACGACACCGGCGGCCGTTCTCTGTTCAGTTACGGGTTTGACGAGAGCTCCGGGAAGCACCTGAACGGTGGGTACAAGGAGTATACTCTGGCCGATCTCTACTGGTGGTGCCAGGTGTACAGCCATTACACCGGCCAGAACATCTTCGATGTCTATCCTGCCACGAAACGCGCTCTCACCTCCGAGCTGTGGGAGACGATGCCGAATTTCTATGCCAACAACTTCATCACCGAGGGAAATGTGAAGTATTACTATCACGATGCGATCTACAATCTCCTCGATCCTGACACTCGGGCCCAGGTAATGAAATATGTCAGTACTATCAAGGCCTCCACCCTCCTCCCCTATTCCACCGTCGCGGGCGGCGTCCCCACCGCTGAGATCCTCTACCTCGTGTACGGCGATTACGGGTCCGTCACCATGCAGGACCCGCCCTGGACGAGCCACCTGAATGCAAGCTCGATCTACCAGACCTTCCGGGGCAGCTGGGCCCAGGACGCCGACTGGCTCTCTCTCATCACCTTCAACCAGAAGACAGCCAGCAACCGGGACACCGCGCACCATGACCAGCTGGGCATCGAGTACTACAGCCGGGGGGACCTCCTTCTCGCCGATGCCGGGGAGGACAAGTACATCCTCGACCGGTTCTACGGGCACTTCGAGTCCCATCACAACACCATCGCCCTCGAGAACCCGCGGTCTTCCTTCACCGTGTCGTCCTGGGCGAACAGCCAGGCACGCGGCATCTACAAGGGCAATATCAACAATATCGTGACCCCGGTCACGAATGACCCCATCATCCAGGTCCCGTGGATGGAGCTCTTCCAGGGCAAGGCTTCCATCACAAACGTGGTCGGGGCCGACCACTGGGCGGACCTCTCGGCGCTCTCATCCCCGGTGCAGTACACAAGATCGATCCTCTACCCGAACAAGGAGTACTTCATCCTCATTGACCGGCTGGAGGGGACCCAGTCCTGGACCTACCGGACCATCTTCCGGCCGACCAGCCTCTCCATCACCCCATCCAGTTCCAGTTCCGCGGTCGGCAATGTCAAGGGCAGCCTCACCCTCGGGGGAACCGCCTACAACTGGCTGGGACTTCCCTACAAGACCGAGACCTCGACCGGGATCACCACAAGTTCCCTGAAGTGGACGACCAAGAACCCCTACGGGAACAACGTGAACCTCGAGCTCTTCACGAGCCCGGCCTCAGAGGTGCTGGTCACGAAGCTGATAGGCAGAATAGGAGGGACCGATGAGAGGGGGGAGGTGTACTCCCCGGTGGTCTCCTTCCGCAGCCCCGCGGCAAATAATGTCTACCGGGTAACGGCCCTCCTCTCGCGCTATGATGCCGAAGCGGCAAAGACCCCCTCGGCACTTGCAGTGACCGGGCAGGGCAGCGGGGTGCAGGTCCATACCTCCTCCTATGACGACTATGTCTACACCGGTACCGGGTCTTCGTCCTTCGGGCCCTTCTCCACCGATGCGAATACCTTCTATGCAAGGGTAACTACCAAGCCTGTGAATTACACCCTCGTAGATGGAAGTTACCTGAATTATTCAGGAAGGTCATTCCTGCAGTTAGATACAGGCATCAACTATATCACAGGGACGGAAAACCCCAACCGGATATCACTGTATACGAGGAGTGGATCGCCAAGTGCTACTGTTACAGTCTCCCAGCTCCAGCAGAGTGTTATCGGGGTCACAAGGGATGGTGCGTCCTATGGATCGTGGACAAACACCAGTGATGCGCTGACTTTTACCCCCGGTCAGGGCGAGCATCTGATCGAGATTCTCTTACAGCCTAACCGGCCCCCTGTACTAACCACGATTGGGAACAAGACTGTGAATGAGGGATCTCTTCTTACCTTCAGCATCGATGCTAGTGATCCGGACGGGGACACTCTGATATACGGGGCATCCGGACTGCCTTCAGGAGCAGTTTTTAATATTTCTTCAAGGACCTTTTCCTGGACCCCTGCAGTCTCTCAGAATGGATCATACCAGGTGA
>Ga0315285_10003730_pt1 | contig 15861 bp, 12 predicted proteins | sample YL17G09_36_MG_FD_203698 | JGI IMG/M metagenome (GOLD analysis project Ga0315285, IMG submission 203698) | Sediment microbial communities from Yellowstone Lake, YNP, Wyoming, USA - YL17G09_36 | ecosystem: Environmental > Aquatic > Freshwater > Lake > Sediment | place: USA: Wyoming | collected... | reverse complement strand
AGTTCCATCATCCTACCCGAGTCTGTTGTAGGCTGTTCACAAATGTAATTGCGACAGACGTAGGCGGTGGCTTTGCCATTTATGCTCAATTGATCCTTAACGGCCTCAGCAATTCTGTGGATTCCTAGTAATTCTTGATCTGCAGGGTTGAAAAGGACTGTCTTGTTAGGTAGAAAGTGTGCTCGTATTGCATTCAGCATGGTCATCGTATCATCTGCATTGGTTGTTCCCGAAATGACGATTTCATAAGATGGGCCTATCAGAAAGTTGACTCCGATCATTAGATGGGTGAAGGATGACGGTGATTGTCTAACAGTTGAAGAGAAAGTACGGCTGATCCGACTTGCCTTTTCTTCAAGGTCGGAATTTGTGGTCATACGACCGAGACGGATCAGGTTCAACATGCCTACGGAGTTGCATGATGGAATCGCTCCATCATAGATCTTCATAGATCTCTTTTTTCCTGAATAGCAGAATTTCGCCATCGTCAGATGTGAAAAAGAATCCGCCACCTTCGTCATCCCAGAAGTGTACCAGAAAATCTCTATTCAGTTCTATGGCGATTTGCAGATAATGAGCATCGAAAGTTGCTTCGTAGAGTTCGATCAAACCCCAAATTAGAAAAGCGTAATCGTCTGCATAAGCCGTCACGGACGTTTGACCCCCTCGATACATATGCAGGAGTCTTCCGTCTTGTCTCCGCAGAGATCCGAGAATGAAATCTGTCGCTTTTTTGGCGGCTTCAGCATACTTACTTTCGTCAAAGGCTTGCGCAGCTTTGGCTAGTGCGGCCACCATCAGACCATTCCAGCCTGCCAGAATCTTATCATCCTTATGAGGGCGCAATCGCTTCGTTCGCATAGAGAATAGTTGTTGTCGAATACTTTCCATTTGTTTCCTGATATCTTGCTCAGATATTTTCAGATCATACGCCAAGTCAGCAATGGATCGTTTCATATATAGAATGTTTGATCCGATCTTCGCTCCTGATACATCTGCAAAGTTCCCATCTGTCTCAACATTGAATACCTTTATGGCGAAATCCGCTTCCTTTCCTAGTGCTTTTCTTATCTCGCTGGCGGTCCAGACGTAGAACTTTCCTTCTTCACCTTCGCTCTCAGCATCCTCAGCGGAGTAGAATCCGCCTTCTGGTGAGCTCATATCGCGTAGAACATATTCGAGGATTTCCATTGCGGTTTCTTTGTACTCTTGTTTGTTAGTTGACTGATAGGCTTCAACATAAGCCACTGTAATCAGAGCTTGGTCGTACAGCATCTTCTCGAAGTGCGGTACCAGCCATTTGGCATCTGTAGAGTAGCGATGGAACCCGAAACCGACGTGATCGTAGATTCCACCCCGACGCATGAACCGAAGTGTCCTTTCGACCATCTGTAGTGCTTTCCTGTCACCTGTCCGGTGACAGCAACGAAGTAGAAAGAAAAGGTTGTGGGGAGTTGGGAATTTAGGTGCTTTGTGGAAACCTCCGGACTCATCATCGAAGACTTGTGCAAGCTGTTGGTACGCAAGCTTCAACGCTTCTTCTCCAAGCTCTTCGCCCTCTGAGAATCTCAACCTCTTGAGCTTGTCTGTAATTTCGTCCGCTGATTTCAGAATGTTTTCAGGTCTTGTCACCCAAAGCTCTTCGAGTCGAGGTATCAATTCCATCATGCCTATGTGGCCAGCGCGTGTTTCTTTCGGAAAGTATGTGCCTGCGAAGAAAGGTTTCTTGTCAGGGGTCATTATTACCGTCAGAGGCCAGCCGCAGTTACCAGAGATCATTTGGCAGACGGTCATGTAGAGGTTGTCTATGTCAGGACGCTCTTCTTTGTCCACTTTAATCGAGACGAAATTCTTGTTGATCATTCTTGCGACGTCGTGGTTGTCGAAGGATTCGCGCTTCATCACGTGGCACCAATGGCAGGTTGAATAGCCAACGGATAGAAATACGAGTTTGTTCTCTTTCTTGGCTTTCTCGAAAGCTTCCGGACCCCACGGGAACCAGTCCACGGGATTGTAAGCGTGTTCGAGAAGGTAGGGGCTCTTTTCGAATATCAATCGATTTGGCTGTTCTCGATCCAGTGCGGAATCATCTGACACAATTATGACCTTAGTGATTCATAGGTGATGCGTAATTATACCTTTATCAGCATTAACCGAAAATTCAATTCTAGCAAGAAACCTAGATCACAGAACTTCGGCTGAGGTCTTCAACAGACATGAGATTTGATGTTGAGGTTCAATTTCACAAAGACTTCGTCAAGATAGAGGGATACAGAATCTTAGTGGGACTGACCTCGATGCCCAAAAAAGGCGCAGCTAATCGTGAATTGATAAAAAAACTTGCAAAATACTTCGGTCTATCTTCGTCTCAGGTTAGAATAATCTCTGGACTGAAATCTAGAAAAAAGATTGTCGAGATCGAAAAGCAGGAGGCGTCCTCTACATAGGGGTTGCCGTTTCTGTCCCAGTCTTGCGCGTTCTTCCTCTCTTCTTTGGTCTACCTCTTTTTCTTGGTCTTCCTCTTTTCTTTGGTGGGCGTCCGCGCCTCTTCACTGGTTTGCTTACGATTGCCATAGCTAGCTCTTGGAGTTTATTCTGTATTTCGATGGGGACAGCACTTATGTCATTCTTCAATCTCTCAGCTGACGCTAGCACATTCGATATTAAATTGGAGGATTTTTTTCTAGGCATGTTACATCTACTGGAGATCAATAATCACGCATGAATTAAGTTTTATGTTGTAGGTATTTCTGACAATTTGAGAATAATCATCCTGAATATGGCTACTGATCATTTAGAGCAACTTGATGGTAAGAATCACCGAAATAACTTTATGATAATGCTAGCACGTGCCAATATGCGATCTAGGCAACCCTTAGCTTGTTGATTTCTTCCTCGCTTATCCTGTGAACGTCTATTGTTTTGTCTAGTCGTTTTATGCCATAAGCCACTATTGTTTGATCATTTTTGTTGTCTGAGTAATACGCGGTCAAAGAAGCTGCCGTCTCGATCGCTTCTTTCGATTTCGGGCCCAGCAGCAGTGTTGTTGGACTACCACACTCAGGAACCTCGAAATAGTAGTCTCTGTTTCCCTTCATGTTCAACAGCTTCGTGTTCTCATCTTCATCTCGGCCGACTACTATCTTGTTACGCCCTTTTCTGAAATGCCGACCCGTTTTTAGCAATTCTATATTTCTTGCTGTAACATTTTCCGTATTCTTGAAGAGATCCTTTAGTTTCTTCACGAAGGGTTTCTCTGTTAGCAGGCATCCTCCAGCTGGGCTTGCGTATCCTATGATACTAAGATCTTTAGCCATCTCAAGTTGCCTCCTCCTGGGTCGGCCTCTTATGTCCAGCATTTTGTCCCTGTCTATTAGGCCCCTCCTTTCAGCTTCAGTTTCAGGCAGTAATTTTGCTGATAGAGGCCTAAGGATTCTTCCCTCAAGACCAGACTCCTTCTCTATCAAATCGAGGGCTCTACGGTGTTGAGACATTGGCCTCTCATCCAGAACCTCCCCTGTAATGATTAGGGATGCGCTGATCTTTTTGGCGTGTTTCTTGGCTTTCTTGAGCATGAAGATCCTGCAATCAATGCAGGGATTAAGACCTCTTCCATAGCCGTGCTTTGGCTTCTTAACAACCTCAATAAGCTCTTCGAGTTTGATCGTTTTCAATCTGATGTTTAGTGATTCAGCTACATCTTCTGCTTGAAGACGGCTCTTGCTTTTGGATGGATAGAAGGGATGGTGGAAAAAGACCGCCTCCACGTCTACTCCTTCCTTGGTTAGCAGAGCTGCAGCCAGAGCACTGTCCAAGCCTCCGGAGAGCAAAGCAAGTGCTTTGAGATGTTTTCCCTTAGAATTCGCCCTGGCGAGTCTACTCTTCAAACGCTATCAGTCCACTTTGAAAACTATCTGGAGTCAGATAGGATGTCTTAGCTCGAACTTTCACACTGAGACTTACGATAACCTAGATGGTATTTAGCCATATCTTGATCTAACATCGGACTGGTTTGCGGGGTAGGCGCCTTGGGTGAAGTCTTTATGGGTAGGCAAAGGAAAGCACGGCTAATACGGCCAAGATTATCCCCAAGACACTCCGGACCTGAAATTCTTCACGCCAAACTAACATTGCAAGAAAGCTGGTGACTATGAAACTAAGTTGGACTATGGAAAAGCTGACACTGACGTCGCCGTGTTTTAGAGACTCCAAAAGCAGCAGATAAGACGAAGAAAAGAGAATCCCACAGATGGGAGCATGAACTAAGATCCTGCGTGACTTTACAATAGGACCCTCACGCTTCGCGGCTAAGAATGCATAGGTTATGAAGAACATTCCCTGAACGACCAGTATGCCTACTGGCGATGATCCCATGGTGATGGCGATCTTGTAGAGAACTCCGAAAAGACCGTACGCTGACGTGGCAAAAGCAAGCTGTAAGACCGCCGTAAAAGAGGTGGGACTGCTACGAAAGCTGCTTGATAAGGTCAGTATACTTAGGGCCGCCAGACCCACAGCCAACATCCTTCCAAAAGTTGCTGATTCATGGAGGAACAACAATGCAAGAACTGCTGTGATGATGAAACTCAATCTGAAAATCGGCACATTTGTGCTCGCTTGTCCTAGTCCAAGGCTTTTGAGGAAAATGTAAACTGATAGGTAGACGAGTGAAGCACAACTTGCTCCAAATATGATAGTTACTAGAGTTATGTTGACTGAACCCGAGTAAACGACGAAAGCCATGTTCGTTGCGTTGAAGGATATGCTTTGATAGAGAAGGAATAGCGCCGGGGCAGCGCCTTTGACTCGAGCTCGTTTATAGATGAAATCCGCAAATCCTGTGGCGAGCATGCTTAGGACTGCTAGTATAACGGGGCTTACCATCCGTGACTCCTCAAAACAGCCTAAGACCTCTCACAATTCTTCCTTCTTTAAGCACGCGCTATAAGCTCGTCCTCAGTTAGCACATTTGTTAGAGGAGAGGAATACATCTAATAATGTATTCCAGGCGCCGTACCGATCATTTTTATGGTGCACTGTGACCTAGATTGAGAGTGCTTAGGCAGCTTTACAGATCACGCCAATCTACAGTAGTGAGAAGACGATTACCGCAGACAGCGCTCCCACTCCAGTTGAGATGAAATTTACCATATTGTTGTCTATTATGCCAGATCCTCTGATTCTTTGCGTGGACTTCCCGCAATGCTTCTTGCTTTCGGTTGTCCTGCCGCAGACCGCACACTTGAACATACCTTGTATGGTTGCTCCAATGAGGCTGTCAATCGTGCAACCCACAAGCCCTGCCAATAGAATAATCAACAGGATCATACCCATCGAGTAAACATCTAGTTTGGCAACCCCTAGCAGCAAAGCCGCAAGACCGATGATCACAGATCCGAGAAGGGTTGCCAGTTCACCCAAGGGAGAGATTCCTCCTGATGTTCCAGCAGCTACTTTCCTGCGAAGGTTAGTGATCATTCTAGGTTGAGCTGGATTCAGAAGACCAATCTCAGTTGCTAGGGTGTCTGCGGTCGCCGTTGCTACAGCTCCCAGAAATCCCATCGCCAAAAGACCCGAGGGCCACAGACCTTCACCTAACGCAAAGAGCGCTGCAAAGCCGCCATTAGCCACGATATTGGGCCAAGCTCTCGCTCCTCCTTTTTCCTGAGCGAAACCCATTCTCCTTTTTATTACATATTTGTACTTCGTAAATTGAGCTGCAACCACGTGGAAGATGAGTACCACCACGAACCATTTCCACCCATCAGGCGGCACTGCAAATATGAGAATTCCAATAGCGAAAGCCGCAGCGAAACCCGATAAATCAACAAACCTGAGCTTCAGTGATACTACGCCTAGAAGAAAACAGGCAATTAAGCCTTCGATGACAGCTATTGTTTCCAAAGCCACGCCACCTGTTGGGTCGCAGACCATAAATCCCCTATTTCAGTCCTGATAATCTTTTTGATAGAGGCAAAAACAAAAGTGCCAAGATCTCTCGCAATCAAACCTTAACTCTTTAAGCTAATAGGAGTGTGACCTAAAGTCCATGATCTCTGTCTTCGATGGTTCATTGGTAGCACTTATCTACATACTTGTCTTTCTGATAATCGCGATCTCAGAGTATGCCAGAAGTAAGTTCAATCTGAGAGCAACAAGCACAAGGCACGCTATACATCTTCTTGCCGGAGACACTATGCTACTGCTGCCTTTCTTCTCATCCTTCTACTATCCACTCACACTACCTGTGGGTCTGGCTCTCTTGTTACTCTTTTCCTTCCGCAGCCGAAAGACGGACATGATGTCCAAGACGATGATAGATGATGAGTATGATAGATTTCATGTCTATGGTCCCCTCTACTATGTTATTTCGATAGGCATACTCGTTGTTTTTGGCTGGGGAATGAGGCACATTGCTATGGCGGCGGTGATGATTATGGCGTGGGGAGATGGGTCAGCGTCATTTCTTGCTCCTTTCTTTAAGCGTCGACACCTCTACCCAAGTTCATCAAAGAGTCTTGAAGGTTCACTTGTAATGCTGATCTTCTCAACTTTGGGAGCTTTTCTGGCAATGTTGATCTCACTGCAGACTGGCATAATCTCCACTTCGATCGTTAACACGCTGATCCTTTCACTGGCGGGGGCAATAACAGGAACAGTGGTGGAAGCCTGTACAATCGGACCGTTGAAGGCTTTTGACAACTTTACGGTTCCATTATCAGCGGCGGGAGTCATGTATTTGATGTCCTTGGTCTTGCTGTAGAACCAAGCGCGCGCAAAGATAATCAAAGTCATGAATGATCTCCTGAGAGAACCCAGGAAAGAAGGATGTAGCCTCAGAGACATTGCCCTCAGAATTGTCAAAGAAAGGGTTAGCGGAGGAAGACGCAAGAGCGGATAGACTCTCGCGTGTTAGAGGGATCATTGAAAAAATACTGTCTTAGGTAGAAAAGCTTCGTAATCATGTCTTAGTCTGTGCTTTCTTTCGGCTTCTTCTGCGGATTAGGTATGCTGGGATTCCAATTATGATAACCAGAGGCAAGACAGAAATGGCCAGCACTATGAGCACCCGTATGACCTCAAAGAATCCTCTTATTGCTATCTCAAGGGTCTCTGCCCAATTCATTGCTGGTGGCTTGAATGGCGGGGTTGGCTCTCTCAGACTCACTGTGATCAATGACATAGCCACATTCCGATCGAGGTAGTTGATCTGGCCTTGTAGGCTTTCAACCTCTCCCCTAACGCGAGCCAGCTCCTGCTCGACTCTAAGGATTTCATCTACGGTTTTTGTCTTGGCTAGGAGTTCGACTAGGCTCTGCTCCTCCATCTGTAGATTCTTCAGCCTGGCCTTCAAATCAATGTACCGTTCAGTAACATCTTCACTTGTGGTTCGTTCATCCAAAACCTTACCGTAGGTGCCAATTTCTGATACTGCCATTCGGAACTTGTCTTGTGGGATCCTTATTGTCATTTCAGCTGTCCCTCGGGTTCCGGTTGCTGATCTTGATGTTGAGGCGACATATCCACCGTTTCTTTCAGCCAAAGACCTGATCTTGTCCAGTGTTCCTGGCATATCGTCTGTCTCAAGGGAGATTTGCCCGTTATAGATTACCATCCTGGTTTGGACCGTTTCATAGTTGCCACCCTTTGTTGATGGGGGCCCAGCTTCAGGGACTGACAGTAATCTCGAGCCGTATTCTGCTGAGTCCTTCGCTTCGTAGTTCGTGAGTGAAGTGATAGTGACAAACGAGGCAGCTAGAACAATTATTGCCACTATCAGACCAATCGCTATCTTAGTTCTGGACATTTACCATCAAATTAGATAGTCTGATACAGGGATAAAGAGTTAGAGTTTGGAACACCCTGTTCAGGCATTGGAACACTAATCTAACACATTATAGTACTTCTTTCACGGATAGTTGTGGCCCCAGCGCGCCCACTCAGGTTCTAGATTTCGCGCACGTGGTTAGAGAGAATGGGTTTGCGGAACAATTATGAAGCGGGCCAGATATGAACAACAACGCGGGCTAGCATCTAAGGAATAGAGGCCTATGGCGAAGGATCCTATATGCGGAATGTATGTAGATGAGAAGACTGCCGAATACAAGGCGACCATTAGGGGGACTACTTACTATTTCTGTTCTCAGAGTTGTTTGAAAGAGTTCATTGCCCCCGAGGTTGAGATCAAAAGACTGAAAATGTCGGTTGTCATAGGAGCGATCCTGAGCGTTCCCATACTCATCTTGACATATTCACCCTTTTTGCCAATGTGGATTAACAACTACATCCTTTTGGCCCTTGATACGCCCATACAATTCATTTTCGGGTGGCGATTCTACAGAGGCACCTATGACGCGATTCGCAACAGAATGGGAAACATGGATGCCCTGATAGCTTTGGGCACAAGTGCGGCTTGGATCTACAGTACCGCCATAACGCTGTTTCCATCGTTCTTTCCTTCTGGCGGAGTTTATTTTGATACTGCTGCGGTAATAGTCACGCTGATTCTTATCGGAAGATTTCTCGAACATCTAAGCAAAAGAAGAGCCTCCGAAGCAGTCAGGAGACTCATGGATCTTCGGCCTCGACTTGCGCACCTATTGAGAGATAAACAAGAAATCGAAATACCTGTCGAACAGATCCAAGTAGGAGATATTTTCATAATACGGCCTGGCGAGAAAATCCCAATTGATGGTAAGGTGGTTGAGGGCCACTCTACCGTGGATCAGTCCATGATCACGGGAGAAAGCATCCCTATAGAAAAGAATCCTGATGATGAGGTCATAGGTGCTACAATAAACAAAACAGGCCTGCTAAAAGCTGAGGCTACAAAAGTTGGCCAGGACACTGCCTTGGCTCAGATAATCAAGCTTGTTGAGGAAGCGCAGATCGGAAGAGCCCCAATACAAAAGATCGCTGACCGTGTTGCAGCCTACTTTGTTCCCGCCGTGATAGCTATCGCCTCAGTATCAGCCTTCTATTGGTATTTCATAGGAAAGATAGGACTACAATTCTCCCTTCTAGCGTTCGTGTCGGTAACAGTAATAGCCTGTCCCTGTGCTCTCGGCATAGCTACTCCAGCAGCTCTCCTCGTAGGCACGAGTAAAGGTGCCCAAAACGGTATCCTGATCAAAGGCGGCGACTATCTAGAACTCGCCCGAAAGCTAACAACTGTAGTATTCGACAAGACGGGCACACTGACCGTGGGAAAACCTTCTGTGACTGATGTAATATCCTGCGGTGAATTTAGGGCAGATACTATTGTCATGCTTGCAGCATCGGTTGAAAAAGGCTCGGAGCATCCCCTGGCTGAAGCAATTGAAAAGGAAGCGTCATCTCGTTCTCTCCGATTGCTGGATCCAGCTGAATTCGTGGCAATTCCCGGAAAAGGTGTGAAAGCAAGAATCGAAGACAAAGAAGTCCTTCTCGGCAATAGGAAGCTCATGTCTGAAATGGCAGTGAGTCTCCTGAGAATAGAAGAAACGATCAAGAGGCTGGAGGAAGAGGGCAAGACCGTGATCTTCATGGCAGTCAACGGTGAACTTGCCGGTGTGATTGCAGCAACCGATACTCTGAAGGAATATGCGACCGAAGCAATAGCCGAATTAAAAGAGATGAACATTGAAGTCGTAATGCTGACTGGTGATAATGAGCGGACAGCCAACGCAATTGGAAGAGCACTCGGCATAGAACGAGTGTATGCTGAGGTCCTGCCTCAACAGAAAGCAGAAGTAATCGAGACTCTTCAAAGCGAGAAGAAAGTTGTCGCAATGGTCGGTGACGGCATAAATGACGCCCCGGCCTTGGCCAAAGCAGATGTGGGAATTGCCATAGGCAGCGGAACCGACATCGCTAAGGAAACTGGGGGAATTGTTCTTGTCAAAGAGGACCTAAGAGATGTTGTCACTGCCATAAGGCTCAGCAGAATCACAGTAAGGAAGATTAAACAAAACCTTTTCTGGGCCTTTTCGTATAATGCCGCCCTTATCCCGATTGCTGCAGGAGCATTGGTGCCATTCTTTGGAGCACAAGTATATGATGTTCTTCCCTTCCTTGCTGCAGGTGCAATGGCTCTCAGTTCAGTTACTGTGATAATTAACTCACTCTTACTTGAAAGATTCAAACCTGCCTTTCAAAAATAGAATCTGCAGGCGAAATTTTTGAGCGAGAAAAACATCAGGAACAAAGATACTTCTGAAAAAGCTGTCGGGCCGTCGAAAAAATCTAAAGGGTCTCGCGTCATCGTCTCGGTGACTGGAATCAACTGCGCCACCTGCGCACTTGCCCTAGAGAAACAAGTGAAAAGAATGAAGGGCGTAGACGACGTTAAAACCGCGATAATGCTGAACAAGGTTTTCATAGATTATGACCCAACTCTTGTCGACTCAGCTACAATAAGAAAAGCGATAGACAAGACAGGTTACAAAAGCTACATGAGCGTAGAGGAAAAATGAACGCCCCGTAGCCCAAATGAGTTGTGGACGCAAATCCATTGTGTAAGCAATAAGCGCTCGCTTAAAAGGGACTACCGTATTACTGGTGAGGAGTTACAGCTTAGTACTCAGGATGTTCTAGACGCGCGCGCTGCCTTCCAAGATAATGGAAATGTCAAATGCTAGCACGTTAGCATAGTATTTCAAGCATCTCGACTGCACAATAGACGAGGTTATGCGTATGCCGAGACGGAGCGATATTCGTAAGATAATGATCATTGGATCCGGACCTATCGTAATCGGGCAGGCATGTGAATTTGATTATTCTGGAACGCAAGCATGCAAGGCTTTACGGTCATTGGGCTACGAGATTGTGCTGGTCAACTCAAACCCAGCGACAATTATGACAGATCCCGCTATGGCGGATGTCACCTACATCGAGCCGCTTAATCTAGAATCCATGATAAAAATTATCGAGAAAGAGCGGCCAGATGCCATACTTCCCAACCTTGGTGGACAGACTGGCCTTAACCTGAGTGCAAGCCTGGCACAGTGCGGCGCACTTGACAAGTACAACGTCAGAGTAATCGGGGTTGAGCCTGATGCGATCAGGCGGGGCGAAGACAGGCTTGCCTTCAAAGAGACTATGCTGGAACTGGGCATTGACATGCCTCAGAGTAAGATCACCCACAGTGTAAAGGAGGCCGAGGCAATTGCGAAAGAGTTGGGTTATCCAGTGGTCGTGCGCCCCGCCTATACCTTGGGTGGCACCGGTGGCGGTCTCGCCTACAACGTCGAAGAACTACGCGTAATTGCAGCTCGCGGAATTGCGGCAAGCTTGATTGGACAGGTGCTTATTGAGGAATCAGTCGAAGGCTGGGAAGAGCTGGAACTGGAGATCATCCGTGACTCGAAGAACCAGATGATAACGGTGTGTTTTATCGAGAACGTTGATGCCATGGGCGTTCACACTGGCGATTCCTTCTGCACGGCGCCTATGCTAACCATTGACACAGACTTGCAAGAACGTCTTCAGCAGTTTTCCTACAAGGTAGTCCAGAGGATAGGCGTCATAGGAGGGACTAACATCCAATTTGCCCACGATCCAAAGACGGGCCGGGTAGTCATAATAGAGATAAATCCGCGAACATCCCGATCCTCCGCGCTAGCTTCCAAAGCAACTGGCTTTCCTATTGCTCTGATCTCAGCTAAGTTGGCAGCGGGTTTAACCCTTGATGAAATTCCATACTGGCGATACGGCACTCTGGATAAGTACACGCCGTACGGTGACTATGTCGTAGTTAAGTTCGCCCGGTGGGCCTTCGAGAAGTTTCGCGATGCTGAAGATCGACTCGGGACGCAGATGCGAGCCGTGGGTGAGGTGATGAGCATCGGCAAGACCTACAAGGAGGCCTTCCAGAAGGCCATTCGTTCACTTGAAAATGGCCGCTTTGGCCTAGGTTTTGCCAAGAATTTCCATGAGAAATCGCTCGACGAATTGATGAAAGCGCTTACCTATGCGACCAGCGAGCGACAGTTCATCATGTACGAGGCACTCCGTAAAGGTGCTGATATCCAAGAGCTTTACCGGAAGACCCACATCAAGCCCTGGTTTATTCAGCAGATGAAAGAGCTTGTAGAGCTGGAAGAGAGGATTCTCAAACACAAAGATGAGGGGCTTCCCGATTACCTTCTAGTCAGAGCGAAGAAGGATGGTTTTTCTGATAAGTACCTAGCCAAGTTACTCGGGGTTAATGAGAAGGAAATTCGTGAGCAACGGACGAAGTTGGGGCTTGTGGAAGCCTGGGACTGTGTGCCTGTGAGTGGTTCGGAGAACGCCCGGTATTACTATTCTACATACAATGGATCTGATCGGACTACAGTAAGCGACCGGACCAAAGTAATGGTTCTTGGTGGTGGTCCCAATCGCATCGGCCAAGGAATTGAATTCGACTATTGCTGTGTCCATGCTGCCTTTGCCCTGCGCGATCTGGGCTACGAGACTATAATGGTCAACTGCAACCCAGAGACTGTCTCTACAGACTACGATACCTCCGACAAACTCTACTTCGAGCCGTTGACGGTTGAAGATGTAGTTAGTATCTATCAGAGGGAGAAACCTGTTGGGGTTATAGTTCAGTTCGGCGGTCAGACACCACTCAATATCGCGGCAGAACTGGAAGAAGCTGGCGTTCACATACTGGGTACCTCAGTCGACTCTATAGATATCGCCTCTGACCGTGGTCGGTTTAGCCAGATGATGAAAAAGTACGGTGTCCCTATGCCAGAATCAGGAACTGCCAGCAATCTTGATGAGGCGATCGTTGTGGCAAAGTGCATCGGATACCCCCTTATCGTTCGACCCTCATACGTGCTTGGCGGACGAGGGATGGAGATTGTACATGACGAAGAAGACCTGAGGCTGTACGTTGCTGCTGCTGTTGGTGTCACACCAGACCGGCCCATACTTATTGATCGCTACTTGGAGAACGCTATCGAGGCCGAAGCTGATGTCCTATCTGACGGGCAGGACGTCTTCATCCCGGCGGTCATGGAGCACATTGAGTACGCTGGGGTCCATTCCGGTGATGCTGCCTGCGTCATCCCGCCAGTGAGCATACCCCCGAAACATATTGTAACTATTGAGGAATATGCGCGACGCATTGCCCGTGAACTTAATGTTGTCGGTGTCATGAACATTCAGTACGCCATCTGTAAGGATGTGGTTTACGTGTTGGAGGCCAATCCGCGTGCTTCTCGAACAGTGCCAATGGTATCCAAGGTGTGCGCTATTCCAATGGCTCGCTTGGCTACGGAACTCATGCTTGGCAAGAATCTCAAGGAACTCAAGCTGAAGAAGCTGTCTATCCCACATTTCGGAGTGAAGGAGGCTGTTTTCCCGTTCAATATGTTCCCTGAAGTTGACCCTTTGCTCGGGCCAGAAATGAAGTCAACCGGCGAAGTACTTGGCATCGCTAATTCCTTCGGCTTAGCTTACTGGAAGGCAGAAGAGGCGGTCACACCGCTTCCAATTGATGGCACTGTGCTCATCACTGTCTCTGAGCGCGACCGGCCGGCGATAGGGGAGGTGGCGAGGCAGTTCGCCAACCTTGGGTTCAACATCAAGGCAACGGCAGGTACACACGCTTTCCTGGTGAGTCAAGGTATCAAGTCACAGGCCATACTGAAAGAGCACGAAGGTCGACCAAACATCACTGATGCCATTGAGAATGGAGATATTCAACTTGTCATCAACACCCCTGCGGGAAAACTGAGCAAATATGACGATTCATACATTCGCAAGGCAGCCATAAGGCACCGGGTGCCCTATATCACAACCCTAACCGCTGCTATGGCCGCTGCCAAGGGTATCACAGCCTACCGCGAAGGTAAATCAGACGTAAAATCCCTTCAAAGCTACCACGCAGACATTGCTTGACCAACAGCTGGTGAACGCGCACTGTTGACTCACCTGCATTTCTTCTTCACTCGTTCTCGCACTTTCGAGTTGAGCTTTTTGCAAGCATTTGCATTGGAATCGTCAGCTCTGCTTTATCTGCCCCTTGGGATTTCTCGACAGAATATATCAGTAGGAATTGCTCGTCTTGCTCTTTGATGCGTAATGTTACTTGTGAATCTGGACCGACCTCTATTAGGCTAGCTATGTTACTTGGAACTCTAAAGTAGACTGATTGTTTCAGTAATACGGGTTTGATTCTTAAGGGCAATTTGCATGCCTGCGCCAAAGTGTACTTAGCTTTTCCTTAGTAATACTCTTGGTGTAACTTTGGTCTGGAGTAAGTGGTAACATGTGGACTTGCCGCCATGTTTTTGGCATCGGGCGACTCAGACTTCATAACGAGAGAAATACTGAAGTCGCTGGCGGTAAGGCAATGAGATAGAAGTGCGCGCTATTCTAGCGGGTTCCGAAACAGTACAATCATACTTCACTGAAAAGGTATGAATCGAGCTTTCTCATATTCTCTTCCCACATATCATGGCATAGAACATGTTCGATCACGGCTACACTGCTTAGCAAGCTGTTTCCATCTTGGGGGGTGAAACAGAATCCTATGACCTCTTTTCCGTTTCTAACCGTCAAAGTAGGTAACACGACTACTGTCTGATTCAAAATTCTACCATAGTACCCATGATCGCGACCAAAAGAGAAGACTAGGCTGGCCAGCTGCTTGTTCGTAAACGCTACTCTATGATTACTTTCAAAGCGTTTTTTCGCCTCATCCACGTCAATGTTCTCTGATAGATGTAGATCGAACCAGATTGAGTGCATGTATTGCGTGTTCAATTTGATGGAACTTGAAAAGAGATTCAAGTCAAGTCCAATTGTCTTGTAAAGCCAATAGACGTCGCGTGCATGATGTGTCCCGAAATGGGGATCGTCATGTCTATCAACCTTTGGCGATGGAATAGAGCCCTCCTCCTGGCTGATATCATCCGCCCTCCTCAGGCACAGAAACCTTCCTTGAACAAGCCTAGAACATTGCCCATCAATAGCTAGGGTCCTAACTATTACCGCTATGTTATGAGTATTGCAGCTCACAACTTGGATGTATCTATCGCCTTGGGTTAGAGCGGCATCATTTATCCCCAACGCGTACATCTTTCCGAATCCGAACTCAGAACCCTGCGCCACAAAACACCTGACCCGATCTTCATACCTCTTGTAATATCGATCTTTGTTCTTCAAGCCGGCCGGTGTGCAGTCAATAACCACTGAAGCCCTTGAGATAGCTTCTTCATACTCGTAATCTGGGCTCAGGCCTATTTTCCTGAAATCCTCGGCCTTATCCTTCTCGACGCAAAGCTTAGCTCCACGTTTTATGAGACTTAGAACCTTTGATCGATCGATTAGCAGAGGCATGCGCTTGGAGAAAGTAACCTCATCTATGGCTAAAGCATTCTTTAGGTCTGCCAGCAGACCTATCAGCGGTTCACCTATCGTTCCTGTTCCAACTACGTGAACGATATTGTTGTTTGTCATCTATTATTCCCATAGACTTGTTACCAGAATAAATTCGGCAATATTGCTAGATCTCGGCTTCTTGTCTGCAGGCAAAGCAGAGGTGGATGTGAAGGTAATAATCGTCGTGATTGAGATCTTGGCTGCAGTGTGGACAGATCAAATGCTTCATCATCACATATCACGATACATTGACAAAGTAATACATTTAATTCTTTCCTGTAATACCTTTTGTTCGAAGCGTGACGCCGATTGATATACCTTCTCTTGCAAGTTATGTTTTGAAAAGCGCGCGCTCTCCACTACCTGCGTAAGAATGCGGCAAGCTGGAGCATGGCTACAGTTAACCTGGAGTGCACCTCAAACCATAAACAAGCTCATCATTTACGGTAGGCCAAACCCACTCGATAAGATTCAGAACGCAAAGATAATCCTCGGTAACGGCTA
>Ga0315285_10003729_pt1 | contig 15861 bp, 16 predicted proteins | sample YL17G09_36_MG_FD_203698 | JGI IMG/M metagenome (GOLD analysis project Ga0315285, IMG submission 203698) | Sediment microbial communities from Yellowstone Lake, YNP, Wyoming, USA - YL17G09_36 | ecosystem: Environmental > Aquatic > Freshwater > Lake > Sediment | place: USA: Wyoming | collected... | reverse complement strand
CTTCGGTGGTTTCCCGATCCGCATAGAGGACCTCTACCGAGCGCAACCGCAGGAAGCGCAGCAGCAAGGACTCGTTGTGAGCCCGACGACGCGGATCGCCGCCCAGGAAGCCGGCCTTGATCTCGGCTAACGCAATGAACGGAACACAAATTTCGGCGGCCTCTTCCACCAGAGCAGCAACGGAGCGCTCTCGTCGAAGCGCGTCTGTCAAACGGTTGGTGTCAAGTAGAATCCTCATTTCCAGAGAGCGGAATCAACCTGGCGTTGCTCGTTGAGAATGCGGTCGAATTCCGGGTCCTCCTGCCAGACTCCGCCGAGCTGATCGAGGGATCTTAACCGGTGTGCGCGGGCTCCGCCTCCGATGGCAGACAACTCCTCTACCAGTAATTGGTTCAGGCTAATCCTCCGCTGCCGGGCTTTCCGGCGCAGCACCCTGTCAACCTCGCGGGGAATGCCGCGCACTGTGTATTGCAGGCTGTCTACTGTACGCATATCTGCCTACAGTGTATCACGAGATGCAGGCAAGGCGGAAACGATCAACACAGGCCCGCGGTTGGCCCGGCGGCTTCGCCCCGCCGGATTCCCGTATACCTGATAGCTCAGGCGTGCGCTGGGCTCGACTTCTTCGCGGCCGCCCGCCGCGGCTTTGCCGTTTTCGTCTGCTTCGCTGACGCTTTGGCTTGCTTGGCCGGCGCCGGCTTGGCCTTGTCGCGCGGGCGCCTCGCCGGTTTTGCCGGTGCCGCGCTGGGCTCAGCCGCGCCCTCGGCCATGTCCAAGCCGAAGATGCCGGCAACACTCTCGGCCGCCAACACCTTGTGTGCGGCGGGGCCTTTCTTGGCCAGCGGCAGATCGCGGCCGGCCCTGGCCAGCAACTCCTTCTCGTTCACCTTGCGCAGCTTGAACAGAAACTCCGGCTGCGTGTCCAGGCGCGCGCCGATCCCGTACAGCACCGCCGCCACGTGCTTGCACATCGAGGCCCAGTCCGGGCAACTGCACGAGAATTGGATCTCGGCGGGCGAAGGGAACAGGCCCGTCTGCTGGCGGCAGATGCGCTCCATGACTCCCTTCGAGAAGCGCCCCTGCAGCAGCTCGACCAGCGAATCGATGGCGCCGGCGCAGTCTTTGCAGATCGAGCTCCAACGCGGCTTCGGCACCGGCGCTACCTTCACGGCGACCTTGTAGAGTTCCGAGCCGCTAACGCGGGCGTTGATCTCGCCCGGCGCGATCTGGAGATCGACCACCGAGCCGTTGCGCACATAGGTACGCCCGCGCGGCAGCCGGTTCTCGTAGTCGCTGTACCGTTCCAGGTTGTCGCACCAGGCCTTGCCCCAGAATGTCCGGGCAATGGTGCGGCCTTCGATGACCACCGGCGAAACCGGGTGGCCTTTCTTCCTGAGCCTGGCCATCTCGCGCTCGGCCTTGGCCCGGCGCTTCCACACCGGGACGTAGGGCCTCCAGCCGTAGTAGTAAGACATGCTTCACTCCTTCAGTGCGGTATTGAGATCGAGCGCGACGAGCCTGAGCAGCTCGTCGTCTTTCATCTCCGTCAGGTTGAGCTCGGCGCCGCCTTCCAATAGCTCCTGCGAGAGATGCTTTTTGGATTCGATGAGGGCGTCGATTTTCTCCTCGACGGTCCCCCGGCAGACGAATTTGTGGACCAGCACGTTGCTGGTCTGGCCAATGCGGAAGGCGCGGTCGGTGGCCTGGTTTTCCACCGCCGGGTTCCACCAGCGATCAAAGTGCACCACGTGGGAGGCGGCGGTGAGATTGAGCCCGAAGCCGCCGGCCTTCAGCGACAGCACGAAGAAGGGGACGGCCTCGTCCTCCTGGAATCGCCGGACCAACTCCTTGCGTTTCTTCACCTCGGTCTCACCGTGCAACACCAGTCCCGGCCGGCCGAATACCCCGCCGAGGAAGGCCGCCAGCGGCCCGGTGACTTCGCGGAACTGGGTGAACACCAGCACCTTTTCCTGCCTGGCCGCGATCACATCGGCGATGTCGCGCAGCCGCGCCCACTTGCCACTATCGGCCTCGGCCCAGGCGCCGTCGCCCAGCCACTGCGAGGGGTGATTGCAGATCTGCTTGAAGCGCATCAGAAACGCCAGCACCACGCCCCTGCGCCGGATGCCCTCGGCATCCTCGAGGCGCTCGGCGAGTTCCTCGACCGCCTGCTGGTAGAGCGCGGCCTGCCTGCGGCTGAGCTGGCAATAGGCCTTGACCTCGGTCTTGTCGGGCAGGTCGGAGATGACCGACTTGTCGGTCTTGAGGCGCCGCAGGATGTATGGGCGCAGCAGGTTGCGCAGCGGCCCGTAAGGGTTGTGTGGCTTGTCCGCGAGGCGCTTGGTATAGGCGGTGAACTCGCGTGCCGAGCCAAGCAGCCCGGGGTTGATGAAATCGAAGATTGACCAGAGGTCTCCGAGCCGGTTTTCAATCGGCGTGCCGGTGAGGACGATCCGGGCGCGGCCCTCGAGCTTCTTCGCAAACCGCGTCTGCTTTGCGTCCGGGTTCTTGATGGCCTGAGCCTCGTCGAGGATCACGAAGCGCCATTCCCGGTCCGCCAGCCACGGAATCCGCAGAAGTGAGCCGTAGCTGGTGATCACCAGGTCCAGGCCGGCGAGCGCCTCCGGCGGCAGCGATTTCAGTTGTTCCGCCGGCATGGCCGAGGGGTGGGCGACCAGCGTCTTGAGGGCCGGCGCGAAGCGCTCGATCTCCGCGACCCAGTTGGCCAGCAGCGAGGCCGGAGCCACCAGCAGGTTTGTCGGCTGTCGGCTGTCGGCTTTCGGCTCTCGGCTTGTCTCCGCCGCGCGACTCGGGTCTTCCGACAGCCGACAGCCGTCGGCCGACAGCCGAGTTTCTGTCTGCTGGACCAGGAGCAACGAAAGCACCTGGATGGTCTTGCCCAGCCCCATGTCGTCGGCCAGGCAGGCCCCGAGACCCAGCCGCGACAGCAGGTGCAGCCAGCGGACGCCCACTTGCTGGTATGGCCGCAGCGTGCCGCGCAACGCGCTTCCCGGCTCGACGCGCGCCAGGCCTTCGGGGGAGCGAAGCGCCTTCAGCGTCTCGGCGAGCCAGGGACCCGCGACAACCCCTGACCAGTCCGGGTCGGCGCGCTCGCTGCCATCACTGGCCACGTCGGCGCCGGCGAGTATCCGCAGGGCGGCAGCGAACGAGATGCCATCCTCGGCCGCGCGCTGCTCGACCGCCCGGAACCGTTCCATCATGCGGCCCAGCCGCTCCCGGTCGATCTCCACCCACTGCCCGCGGATCAGCGCCAGTCCGTCGGAGCGGGCCAGCAGATCCCGGATCTCGGCCTCCGTTAACCTCTCGCCGTCGAGGGTGAGCTCCATGCGGAAGTCGAGCAGCGCGTCCTGGCCAAGACCGGCCGGGGCTTGGCCGCCAACCGTGGCGGTCACCTGCGGGCGGGCCGGCCGGCCCGCCTTCCAGTTGGCCGGCATCCGCACCACCACGCCGGCCTGCTCCAGCAGCGGCACGTCTCCGAGCAATTGGAACGCTTCCCTGGGGGTCCAGCGCAAGGGGTGGAAGATCTCGCCCGCCTCGACCATGGCCCGCAGCCACGCGCATCGCTCCGCGGCGCGCTGAACCGGCAGCAGCAGCGAGAGGAGCCGCTGCTTGTTCGCGGCCCCCGCGTACTCGCCGAGCGCCTGCCCCAGCGGCAGGTGCTGGGGCCTGGCGCTCGCCGACAGCCGCGTGGTGTAAGTCGCCAGGAAGGCGAACGGCGCCTCCTCGTCCTTGCGGTTCTCCGCAAGGTTGAAGTGCACCCGCCCCACCAGGTTCCAGCCGGGGTTCAGCCGCTTCAGGAAGTCCTGCACCGGCCCGCCGGATTCGGAAAGCCCGGCGCGAAAGGCGGCGTCGAGTTCCTCCCACAGCGACCCGAGGACGGCAGCCGTCAGATACTCGGCCCCGGTCATCGCCGGTGCTGCCGCAGCGAGCCGATCGAGCTCCTCTTGGGGCGGAGGCGGCACTTCCAGCTTCGCCCCACGTTCCTCGACATCAGGCGCGGTGCAGACGGCGGTCACGTAGCGCGCGCCCAGCTCCCTCCAGTAGGCGAAGACTGGAGGCAGGACCTGGCCGACTTCGCCGCCTCCCAAATGCAACAACCCATGCCCGGACCCTTGCTGGAAGCTCTTCAGCAGACGCTCGGCAAGCTTCGCCTCCAGTTCGGGCGCGTCGTCGGCCCGGACCAGCGTGAGGCGCCCCTGCGGTGTCAGGCATGCAGTCAAGCGGAACTCGGTCACCGGGCCACGATGTCCTTTCCCATCCGCGGATTTCGCCGATGACACAGATTTACCCCGAATCGGTGTAATCTGCGCAATCTGCGGCTATTCCCCATCCGTGTAGCAGTCGTACCATTCGCTGTTTTTTTAGCAGCGAATTCAGGCAGCCCCTCGCCCCCCTCAAGGATGGACCAAACAACCGATCCGCAGATTTCGCAGATTACGCAGATTAAGATCCAATTCTGGAATCTGCGAAATCTGCGTAATCTGCGGATGGGTTCCGGCTCGGCTGGTCCGGGTTTATCCGTGTTCATGCGTGGTTAATTTTGCGAATAATGCAGGTTGGCGCTATGCTGATTCCTGTTCTTGACAGATGGGCGGGAACGGCTCATAACAGCTTGTGGAGAGGAGTTCATTGTGACTGACTATCAACTTCCTGAGCCCTCGATGCTCCCCCGGCGCGGCTTCTTGGTTCTCGCCGGCGTCATTGTCCTGATCCTGCTGGGTGCGGGGACCATCGCCTCCTACGTGATCGAATACCAGTGGTGGCGGGAAATGAACCAGGTCCCCACCTGGATCAACATGATTTTCTACGCGCTGTCGCCGGTCACGGTGGCGACGCTGCTCACCTTTGTGGTTCTGTTTGCAGCCCATGCGCGGGGAATGAAGTTCGCCGGCATGAGGCTGGGCGCGCATCCCCGGCACGCGATTATTGTGGCGGCGGTCCTGCTGGTGATTGCCATCATGCTTGCCAGGGCCGCGGTCGATACCTGGACTGTGGTGCGGTACTTCGGCGGGCGGCATTTGCCCACTGAAGCCACGGCCTGGCGAGATTCTGTCTTTGGCCTGCCATTAGGGTTCTACTTGTTCGACTTGCCCTTTTATGGAGCGTTGTGCGGCTTTGTTCTGGCTCTCGCGCTGGCGGCGGCCGTCGTCTACTGGCTCACGGCATGCGCCTCGCAGATAATCGACGGCATCGCGGAAATCCAGAAAGAGGGCCAGCTCGACATCCGCATCTTCAAACTGCCTGGGGCGCTGAAGTCCCCGTTTGTGCGGGGCATTGCCGCCGCATTCCTGCTGGCGCTGGCCTTCCGCTTTTTCCTCGGCCGCTACGAGATGCTCTGGAACGACCACGGCTTCATGGTGGGAGTGGATTATGTGGACCAGAAATTCGCGCTGCCTCTGCAATGGCTGGTAATTGCCGCCTGCCTGGTGGCGTCGGTTTTGGTCGGCGTGGGCCGCTGGAAACTGGCGGGGTGGATGGCGTTGGCGTTGGTCATCCAAACAGCCGGGCCGGCCGCGGTGCGGGCAATTTACGTAAGGCCCAACGAGATCTCCATTGAGCGGCCCTACATTCAGCGACACATCGAGGCCACGCGTAGCGCCTTCGGTCTGGACCGCCGGCTGACGGAGATCGAGGTGGCCGCCAAACTCGACGGCCGCTTCGATCCGGCAAAGCACCAGGCGCTGCTTCAGAACGTGCGGCTTTGGGACTGGCGCGCCTTCCGCGATACGGTCACGCAGATCCAGGCCCTGCGGCCCTATTACTCATTCGCCGACACCGACGTGGACCGCTACATCATCGACGGCAAGTTGCGCCAGGTGCTGCTCACGCCGCGCGAATTGGACATCCAGCAATTGCCCGATGCGCGGACCCGCTGGATCAATCCCCATTTCATATACACCCACGGCTACGGTCTGGTGATGGCGGAGGCCAATCGGATCACCGCCGACGGCCTGCCCCTGCTTTTCATCCAGGATGCTCCCACCGTGGTCAAGACCGGCAGCCTGAAGCTGACACGTCCCGAGCTTTACTACGGCGAAGTTACTCACGAACCAGTGTTCGTACACACCGAGCAGCCCGAGTTCAATTATCCGTCGGGCGCCGACAACGTCTTCGCTCGCTACGAAGGCAAAGGCGGGTTCCCGGTTTCCTCGTTGCCCATGCGCATTGCCGCCGCCATCGCGCAGGCCGACCCTAACATTCTGCTCACCGGCTATCTTACGCCCAAGAGCCGGATGATAATCCGCCGCAATGTGATCGCCCGCCTGCGCGCCCTGGCCGGCTTCATCACCTGGGAAAACGATCCCTACCTGGTGGTCACAGAGGCGGGCCGGATGGTCTGGACCGTGGACGGATACACCTTCTCCAAGGCCCATCCTTATTCGCGCAGCGTCTACGTGGAGGGGGTCGGGGAAGTAAACTACCTGCGCAACGCGGTGAAGGCCACGGTGGACGCCTACGACGGCGAGACACGAATCTACATCTTCGATCCACTCGATCCCATCATTCGGGCCTACCAGAGCCTTTTCCCCCGCTTGCTGCTTCCCTTCTCCGACATGCCCGCTGACCTCAGAGCACACGCCCGGTACCCCGAAACCCTGTTCCGGACGCAGGCCGAGGTTTACCGCACCTATCACATGCGCGATCCGCAGGCTTTCTATAACAAGGAGGATCTCTGGGACATGGCGCGCACCGTCCAGGGCGCCAAACCCGAGCCGGTTACGCCTGCCTATGTCGTCGCCAGCCTGCCGGGAGAGGACCAGGCGGAGTTCCTTCTCATAACTTCGTTTACTCCGCGAAACAAGGACAACATGATCGGGCTGATGTTGGCTCGCTGCGACGGGAAGCATCTCGGCGAGTTGGTGGTCCTGCAACTATCCAAACAGGAGCTGATTTTCGGCCCCATGCAGATCGGCGCGCGCATCAACCAGGATCAGACCATCTCCAAGGATCTGACATTGTGGAACCAGCAGGGCTCCCAGGTGCTACGCGGGCAGATGTTAGTGCTGCCGGTCGGGAATACCTTTTTGTATGTTGAGCCGCTTTACATTCAAGCCTCCGAAGCGCGCATGCCGCAGTTGAAGAAAATCGTCCTGGCCATCGGAAATACCCTGATTTATCGGGACACTTATGAACAGGCGCTGGGCGACCTGAGTGCCTTGATGCAGGGCGGAGTTGCGGAGGCGGCCAGGCAACCAGCCGCGGCGGCAGATGTAACAGGAGCTACCGTTGGACCAGCGCCCGACCGCTTGCGAGAGTCGATCCGCAACCATCTGCGCCGCTCGCGTGAACTGTTCTCTCAAGGCAAATGGTCTGAAGCCGGCAAGGAACTGGACGCCATCGAAGCCGAGGTGCGCAAGTAGTCATGTGCAGAATTGGCGGGGAGCTGGAGAATTCTGGCTCCCGTCCCAAAAGTGTAAGGTGCGAGGTGCGCAGATCGAGGAGCCCGCGAAGCGGGCGGAAGAGGAAAGCCCATGGCGCAAGCCGTGGGTATCGGTTGCGAGCGCTCGGTCAGCCCGCGAAGCGGGCGAAAGATCCAAGCCCGCGCCGGCGATTTCTCGGTTCCGAAAAGGGCTCTCTTTGCGCCAGAACGCAGTCGATGCCGCCCTTCCGCGCTGCGCACAGACAGCGAACGCCGTGGGCCTCACTCTTTCGCCCGCTTCGCGGGCTTCAGCACCTTAACGCTTTGCCCCCCACGGCTTGCGCCATGGGCTTTCATCTATCGCCCGCTTCGCGGGCTCGCCCGCATTCGGGCACCCAAGGTGCGGAAACAGCTCGGCGAGGTGCTGTGCCGTTGACTCGCAGGTTTGACCGGGCGTTCTAGTTGAAGTATTCTTGGTTTCCGGCGCCAGAAGTTTCTTGGAGCGGGGCGTCATGAACAACTCCCCCGCGGATCGTCGCTCGCCACTGGGGCTATTCCCTGGAGGGCAGGCGCCCCTGCCGGACGCGCTGGCCCGAAAATACCCGAATGCCGACCGCGAGCGGGGCTGGCAATGGGTGTTTCCAGCTTCTTCCCACACTCCCAGAGCACCAACGCTGCCCCGGTCGGGGTTGCTTGGTGGGGTGGTGCCCTCGGCGCTAGGCTGCTGCCTGCCCCCCAGGTCATCGGTGTGAAGAGCGAAGGGGCTGGTGCTATGCTTGATTCATGCGGTTCGCATGGGATCCAAGGAAAGCTAAGAGGAATCTCGCCAAGCACGGGGTTTCTTTTGACGACGCCAAAACTCTGTTCGATGATGATCTGTTCCTGGTATTCGCTGATCCCGACCATTCAACGGAGGAAAGCCGGTTCATCATTGTGGGCCAATCCAAGCAAGGACGGCTGTTGGTGGTGGCCTATACGGAGAAGTCCGATGCGATTCGCATCATCAGTGCGCGGGAAGCAACCCGCCATGAGCGAAGAATCTATGCGGAAGAAATCTAGTCGAAAAATGGATGACGAACTGCGGCCTGAATACGATTTCCGTGCCCTGCGCGTCGTGGCGCGTGGGCCTGGGCGAAAAACTCCCCACGAAACAACCGTTCGCCTGGCCTCGGATGTCGCGGAGACTTTTCCCGATTCCGAGTCCGTCAATGAGGCCCTGCGGTTTCTGATCAGGATTACAAAAGGTCAGATAAACACAGAGAGCAGATTGAGGTAAACCGGTGGGCAGATGCCTAACGAGGCGGGCGAGGGGTCCACAGCCCCCTCGACCGTGTGCCGAAAGCCGCGTCCAGCGACCGTGGCGGGATTATCCGGGCTGACCGGTCGGCCTAAAACTGGGAGGAAAGTTATTGGACCTGGAAGAAGTCGCTAGAAACAAAGCGGTTGCCGCCCCAACTCGCCACCGGTGGTTTGGTGTTAGGCTGACCGGGACCGGTTTTATCCAGGTCAACATAAACAGGAGTTAGCTGCTACGAGGAGGATGGAATGGCAATCTTCGGTATTGGTGCCCGCTATGAAGAAGATGTCACGGAGCAGTTCGTTTCTGCGGGTGTGGCCTGCGTTGGCTGGAGCGAGACCGATGCGCCGCCCGCTCACGCTATTCTTCGTCAACTGCGTACCGGCGATCTCATTTTCATCAAGTCCTTCACGCCCCAGGCCGGCCTCACCATCAAGGCTGTCGGCATAGTTACCGATGGCAAGGTGCGTGAGGTGCCGAATCTCGGCGCTGGTGTGCCGGTTCGTTGGGTGTGGCGCGGGGAGGAGCGCATCGGCAAGCTCGAAGACAAGTGGCCTGTGCGAAGTGTCACGATCTATGAGGAGCATCACCCAGAAGTTCAGGCGCGGGTTATCGACCTATTATTGGGGCGCAGCTAACATCCGCGTCGAGCTGCCCTCGGGGACGCTGGTGCGCCCCTCGGCAGCTCACGCGGGGCGTTAGGGTGCGCGAGAACAAGCAATGAAGCCACTGTTCACCATCCACGCTGGGGAGTACCTGGTCGGGTCGCATATCGAGCAGCAGTTTAGGCACACGAACGTGTGGGTTCCTTCACGGGATACCGGTGTCGACCTGCTCGTCTCCGACCGTCGCAACCGACGGGCGGTATCGCTTCAGGTCAAGTTTTCAAAGGACTTCCTGGTCACCCACATGGGGCCCGTGTTCCACAAGGAACTTCGCGCCTGTGGTTGGTGGACGATCGATCAGAACAAACTGCGGACATCCCCAGCAGATTTCTGGGTGTTCGTGGTACACGGGTTCGCAAGGCGCACAATTGATTTTGTTATCGTTCCACCCCGGGAGTTGTGGCGCCGTCTCCGATCCATTCACGGCCCACAGAAGATGATTCAGAGCTATCTGTGGGTGACAGAGGGCCGTCGATGCTGGGAGACGAGGGGCCTTCAGCGCAAGGATCAGCTTCGGATCGCCGATGGCGTGTACCGCGCTCCCAAACGCGAGTTCACGAAGTGGCTCAACCAGTGGGGTCCGGTAGCACGACTCAACAAGTAATCGAGCGCGCAGCCTAACAGGGGCTTGAAGCTCACGGTCCGCAGCGGAATGTGCTGCTGTGTAGGCGCTGTGGCTTCGGTCCGCGCCGTGAGTGCGGTGGCCGCCGCGGCCCGCACCTTAAGCCCTATTCGTTAGGCGCCAGGCCAGGAAATAGCATTAATCTAATCTCTGATGAGGCCGATGCAACACTTGCTCAGTGAACCCTTTCTTCGGGCGTGTCGGGCACTAGAACTCTGGTTCAAGAGCTATTACATGGGGGAATCGATCTCAGACGAGTCTATCGACCAGATTAGAGATGCCTGCGAAGAGTTCTATGCGCGGGGATATGTCGAACCTGCCCAAGCTGGTCCCCTGTATAGGGCGTTGCTTGTGGAAGTTCACGCGCACGACTTATCGCGGTACGCAAATGTTGCTGCCTTTGTCCTGGGACTTGATCAGAGGGCGCGTGAGGGAAAACTTCGCTTGAGCAGCCGCGCAGTTGCTTCGTTTACACCATTTCCGCTGGCGTCAGCGATTTATGCTATTCATAACCTCAAGGCACACGTTCACCGCGACGAGAATAGACTGCATGTCGGGTCTGTGGCGGTCATCATCGAGGTACCGGTTTCTCAACTCATCATTCTCACTTCTATGCGAGGGCTAATGGATTTTACTGGGGCTCACGGGCCGTTCAACGTCCGCGAGATATGGAAGCTGAAACCCGTTCTGCGCGCGTTGAGATTCCGGTTTGCGACGCGTGCTCTGCGCTCGGCTTTTTGGGGTTTTTCGTGGTCGAACGAAGTCGTATGTTTTGTTAAGAAAGGGGCGTTGTGGCCGCAGCGGGTTCTTAGTGTCCCAGCTGAATACTGCAGCTTCCATCCGCAGCGTCTGATCGAAATGGATCCACGTATTCAAGGAAAGTCGGGTAACCCTTCAATCCTGCGGACCCGCTGAAGCGCGCCGCTGACTTCGGCCGTTAGAACCCGCCAGCAGCCGAGGGCGAAATTGCCATCGTCATAGGCTCAAAGGAGTAGGGCGCCTAACCCGGCGTTGCAGCGGACTCGCTTCGCTCGCCGTTGAACGCCATTCGTTAGGCCGCGCAGCCCGTCCAGGGTGATCAACGAATGCCGTCATCAGCGAATCATCGGCGCGCTTGTGAACTTACCGCTCGAAGACAAGCGCGTTTCGGCGTTCGCCTCGTTCGTCGTCGGCAAGACCACTCGCAAACGGCCCACCAGCCCCGGCAAGGGCGAAAGAGCTTGGTGCTGTCAATCTCTCACGGCCCTGCCGGGGCTGGAACGTGTTGGCCCGCTGTTTTCTTCCCCCAAGTATACCGTTTGTGGTATATTAGGCTATGGGCTGGACGGTAGAGACGCTGAATGAAACCGTTGACGCGGAGGTCGAGGCCCTGCCTGAGGACATGCGGGCGAGGCTCGCGCGCGTCGCGAAGCTCATCGAGGAAAAGGGTCTGGAACGTGTGGGCGAGCCGCATGTCAAGCATGTGGAAGGCCGACTGTGGGAGATGCGACTGAAAGGCCGCAGCGGAATTTCCCGGGCCTTGTATGTGACGGTCGTGGGCCGGCGCGTAGTGATTGTGCGGGTATTCGTGAAGAAAACGGAGAAAACGCCGCAGCGAGAGATAGAGATGGCCTTGTCCCGCGCGAAATCGGTTCAATGATGGAGGTGTAGCAATGGCACGCATATCCGACATGCACAAGAAGTGGATGAAAGAGCCGAAGTACCGGAAGGTTTACGAGTCGCTTGAGGAAGAGTTCGTCCTGGCTTCGGCCGTCATGGATGTGCGGAACCGCGCCGGTCTTACGCAAGAGGAGCTGGCCCGGAAGATGGGGACGACGCAGCCTGTTGTCGCCCGTCTGGAAAGCGGGCGAGGGCGCCCGTCGATGCGGACGCTGGAGCGTCTGGCGGAAGCGACCGGATCGCGTTTGCTGATCAGCTTTGCACCGATCAACGCGAAGAGGCCGGCAGCAGGTGCGGCTCATCATTAAGCCATTAGGCGGCGCAACCCGTCCAGGGTGATCAAGGAATGCCGCCGTCAGCGAATCAGCGATGCGCTCGCCCCGTTGCTCCCATGATTCGCGGAGGGCAGCTTGCAGCCGGCTTCTTCAGGCGGCGCGGGGCGGCCGGGACGGCCGCGCTCCCGGGTCCGGTATGGCAGCTTTGAACAGCAGCGCGTGGCCGCGCGCCGCCTCGATGGCATAATCGATCCCACAACAAACCAGGACGCTTGCGCCGCGGTCCAGCACCATCGCTCGGCCTTGGGAAGTCAGGGTCGCGCAGCCCTCCAGAACGATGAGCGCTTCCGGACCGTGGGCCGCGCGCCCGCTGTGGGCCTTGCCCGCGCCGACCGTGATCCGGCTCAACTCGAACTCCTCGACGGGGGCGCGGTACACGGTCTCGGTTGGTGAGAGCGGCTGGCCTTCGATCAAGGCGGGCGCGCCGCTTTCGAAAGACAGCGTGCGCAGCAGCTCGTCCACATCGACGTGCTTGGGTGTCAGGCCGCCGCGCAGCACATTGTCGGAGTTGGCCATCAACTCCACATTGGCGCCTTCCAGGTAGGCGTGCAGCACGCCTGCCGGCTGGAATGTGCCCTGTCCGGGCGCCAGGCGCAGGAGGTTGAGCAGGTAGATGGAGAAGATGCCGCGGTCGCGGTGTCCGCCGGGCAGCGGGAAATGTTCGGCCGCCCGCAGCGCCCAGAAGTCGGGTGTGTTCCTGTCCGCAGGCTCTTCCCTCGCCAGCCGGGCGATGAGCGGGTCGAGAATGGCGTCCACGCGCCGCTGCGGCATGGCCATCACCGCCGCGTACAACTCGCGGAGAAGCTCGCGGCGGGACTCTGGATGCTCCCCCGCCTCTTCCAGGCGTTCACCGAACTCCGGCATCACCGGCATCAGTTCCGGCACGGCGCCGAGCGTCTCGCCGATTTGCTCCAGGCCGCGGAAGCCGTGCAGCATCCAGACCTCGGTGAGCGCGACCTGGAGCTCGGGCTTGTGATTGTGGTCCCGGTAGTTGCGCTGGGGCGCGTCCAGGGGGATGCCAGCGGCATTCTCCCGGGCAAAGCCCTCCGCGGCCTGCCGCTTGTTGGGGTGGGCCTGGATGGAGAGCATCTGGTGGGCATCGAGGATTTTCAGCAGATAGGGCAGCCGCCCGGCAAAGCGGCGGGCCGCGGCGGGGCCCAGCACGGCTTCCGGCGCTTCTTCCAACAGCCTGTCCAGCTTCACCGCGAGGCCGCCGACCCGCGCCGTGGCCGGCGCCTTGGGGTGCGCGCCGATCCACAGCTCGGCAAACGGCCTGGCTTCTGTGTTCTCGATGTGCAGCAGGCCGGGGATGAAGTCGTGGCCGCCCCACTCGTAGTGTTGGACGGCGCCTTCCAGCGGAAACACACCGGGCTCGAGGCTAGGCATGCCAGTGAAGTGTCTCAGAAATGGCGCTACAGAGGCTGAAGGCGGAAGGCAGAAGGCAGAAGGCTGCAAACGCCTGTTTTTGCCGCCTTCCGCTTTCCGCCTTCTGCCTTCGCCATTGTCGATCTGTTTCCGAGACATAACACTAGCCCTCCCCCTGCGCCGCCGCTTTTTCCATGCGGCGCAGGATACCGCCGGGCTCGGCCACACCCATGCCCGCTATAGCGTCGGCGCGTTCTTGCGTGTCGGCCACCGCGTAGATGCGCAGCTCATCGGCGTTGCCGGAGGGACGCACGTGGGCCACGTCGCCGTTGCTGAACACCGCCCGCACCCCGTCAATGTAGTTCAGGCGCGTGATTCTTCCAAACCCCATCTCCGCCGGGAAAAACGTCTCGAGCGCCTGCCGCACGGCCTCCATTTCTTGCGCCTGCGCGGTGGAAACCGGGAGCCCGTTGCCGTCCTCATCCAGAAGCCGGAGGCCGGCGGCGGAGAACACCGCCTCACGGATTCTCTCCTCGGCCGGCGAGAAACGCCGCACCATCCCGAGGCCGAGCGCTCTGGGGAAGCGCGTCAGCAGGGCGGCGCGGCTGAACCGCCGCGGCAGCCGGGCGAAAAGCCCGGCCAGGCTCAGACCTCGCTCCCGTGCGGCCAGCAGCACACAGAGAATCGGCAGAACGGCATCACGCGTGGGCAGCGCGGCCAGAACTTTGCCGCGGCGCGTGATGTCGGACCCGGTGAGGAACCCGCCGTTGGCCTCCCAGCCGCAGACCGCGCGCCGGCCCTTGCGCCGGGCTTTCTCCAGTCCCGCGATCACGTAAGGCGACCCGATGCGGGTCCGTGGCTCGGCGATGGCGGCCAGGCTGCCGCGGTCGAGCGCGTCGTTGCAGCTTACCGGCACCACCACGGCATCGGCGCCCAAGCATTCGGCGACGATCATGCCCACCAGGTCGCCGCCGAAAAACCGCACCTGGCCTGTGTCGGGATCCACGCCGAGAATCAGCGGCCGGTCGCTGTCTCCGTCGGTCGAGACCACGGCATCAAGCGGGCCGTGCCTGGCGGCAGCCTGGTCCGCCAGCGCCTGGACGGCGGCGAGCTGCGCCGCGTCGATGTTCTCCGTGTCGATGGGAACGAACGTGTCGCTGCGGCCGGCGGCAATAACTTCCGCGCCCAGGCGCTCCAGAACCTCGACCAAAAGATCGCGCCCCACCGCCGAATGTTGATAGACCAGCAGCCGCATACCGCCGAGCGAGTCGCCGGCAAAGAACGCGGCGTAGCGCTCCAGGTAAGCCGCCCGTCCCTCATCGCTTTCCCTCGCAAGCTCGCGATGGCCTTCCTTGAACAGGCCGCGCTCGTTGAACGGGGAGTCGGCGCAGGGCTGGCTGTACAGCCTCACGCGCACCTCTCGAACCCGCTCGTTGATGGGCTGCTCGTCCTCTTTGCGCAACTCTCCCCGCGCGCTGTTGGTCTTATAGCCGTTGCGGTCGAAGGGAATGTGACTTCCGGTGACCATGATGCTGCCGCGGCCGCGCGCGAGGGCGCAGCAGGCCAGCGCCGGCGTCGGGATGCGGCCCAGGTTCACCGGTCGCATGCCGGCCTCGCGGATGGCGCGCTCGATGGCCTGCCCGATCTCGCCGCGCCCCTGCTGTTCCTCGACGTAACGGCTGGAGCTGGCGCGCAGGTCGCAGGCGAAATAGAACTCCTCGCCCCGCGCGATCCCGCCCTGGGGGCGGGGCAGCGACTGGAGGTACTCGATCTCGGCCAGCGCGTTGAGGTAAATCTCCAACTGGGTGAGGTCGGCCACCTCTCCGCGCCGCCCGCTGGTTCCGAATTGCATCTCCCGCGGCTCGTAGCTGAGGCAGGCCCGTAGCGATTCGGGTTGGGCCGCGGCCGAGGTTGCTGGTGGCGTCATGCGTTGTGCTTCCTGGATCTGCGGTTGCCGCCTTCTGCCTTCTGCCTTCCGCCTTCTGCCTCCCTGGCGCCACTTCTCAGACACTGCACTACGGCCTGCCGGAAACCAGGATCATGTTGGCGTATTGCGTGGCATCGCCGGTGCGGATCAGGCCGATGGCCTGCGGCACGCGCTTCTTCATCTCCGCATACGGCTCGAACACCAGCGCTATCCCGGCCGTGGCCTTTGCCAACCGCTCCTGCGCCTCCGGGGTGTTCTCCTCGCGGAACTCCCACGCCATGTAAATCTGAACGATGTCGAAGTTGGGCCGGATGGCCTCCAGCACCTGAAGCACGGTCGGGATGCCGTCCACCAGCGAAATGTCCACCGTTTCGATTCCCGGCCAACAGGGGAAGCCGCGGTCGGCGATGACCAGCATGTTGGTGTGCCGCACGCGGGACAACAGCGAGTTGATCAGCGGATTCAGAATGCCTTGCCTGATCATGAATCTCCAATCTTCCTGAACGTCAGGTTATCCGCACTTTGATCCGAAAGGCCCCCGGGACCGGCTCCTGGGAGACGACGAACAGGTAGCCGCCCCCGCAACCGGAGTACATCGCGCCGGCACAGC
>Ga0315285_10003728_pt1 | contig 15862 bp, 15 predicted proteins | sample YL17G09_36_MG_FD_203698 | JGI IMG/M metagenome (GOLD analysis project Ga0315285, IMG submission 203698) | Sediment microbial communities from Yellowstone Lake, YNP, Wyoming, USA - YL17G09_36 | ecosystem: Environmental > Aquatic > Freshwater > Lake > Sediment | place: USA: Wyoming | collected... | reverse complement strand
CGTCTCTTCCTCTTTCGGCTGTCCGATGGACTGTCTCATGTGCGATGCTGGCGGGAAATATTACGGGAAGCTGGAGACGGATGAGATACTCGCTCAGGTGGATCACATGGTGCTCCGGCGGTTCCCGGACGGGGCGATACCATCCGAGAAGTTCAAGATCCAGTTCGCAAGGATGGGTGAACCCTCGTTCAATCCGAATGTGCTCGACGCGCTCTCCGCGATTGCGGGGAGATATCATGCCCCTGGACTCATGGCCTGCGTTTCCACGATCGCGCCCGAGGGCTCTGGCGGTTTCTTCGAGAGGCTTGCGGGCGTCAAGAGGAGCCTGTACCCTGGCGGGAGATTCCAGCTGCAGTTCTCGATCCATACCACGGATGATGAAAAGAGAGACTGGCTGCTTCCCGGCAGGAAGTGGGGCCTCGAGAGGATCGCGAGATTCGGGGATGATTTCCATGAGGAAGGTGACAGGAAGATCACTCTCAACTTCGCGCTGACCCGAGGACTGCCAGTGGATCCAGGAGTCATCGCCACGCATTTCGACCCCGACAAGTTCGCCGTCAAGCTGACCCCGCTCAACCCCACCGCCAAGGCGATGAAGAACGGGTTGACGTCCGCGCTGAATCCGCTCGAGCCTTCGACCGGAGCTGAACTCGCGAAGTCCTTCAACAACCTCGGCTTCGAGACGATCCTCAGCATAGGCGAACTCGAAGAGAACAAGATAGGCAGCAACTGCGGTCAGTTCGTCAGCATGGTCGACGATCGAGGCGTAAAGGTGAACGAGGGCTACGAGACGGCGAAGTACCGCCTCGCGTAATCCGATCTCGGATTGCGCGCTCCTGCAGGTCCCTCTTCAGCACTTTGCCGACTGGCGTCTTCGGCAGGGCCGGCACGAAGATGTAGGCCATCGGCCTTTTCCAGACGGCGACCCGCCCATCGGTGAAGGCGATGACTTCGTCACCAGCATCCTCTGACCCTTTTCTCAGCACGACGAAGGCAATCGGAACGTTCCCGCGCAGATCGTCCGGGATGCCGACCACCGCACATTCCTCCACCGCAGGATGCTCCAAGATAGTCTTCTCAATTTCCCGGGGATAGACCTTCAGGCCGCCGCAGATCAGCATGTCCTTCTTCCTATCGACTATGTGGAAATACCCGTCATTGTCCATCAGAGCGATGTCCCCCGTGAGGAGGAAAAGGCCGCGCATGACCACTGCGGTCTCGTCAGGCTTGTTGAAATATCCTTTCATGACCTGCGGTCCGCTGACGGCCAGCTCGCCGACCTCTCCGACGGGCATCTCGGCGAGACCGGTCTCGATGTCCACGATCTTGGCATCGGTGTCCGGGTATGGGATGCCTATGCAGTCCTTCGCGAGACCGAAGAAAGGGTTGCAGTGAGTCACCGGCGAGGCCTCGGTAAGCCCATATCCCTCGACCAAATGTGCACCCGTGGCCTCCTCGAACTTCCTCCTGACATCCGGCGGGAGCGGTGCGGAGCCGGATATGCAGACGCGGATCGAGCTGATTTCGTGTTTGCACGCCTCCGGATCCCTGACTATGGCCGCGAATTGGGCGGGGACTCCCGGGAATATCGTTGCCTTTGTCGCGTGGGCGAGCTCACTCGTGGTGACGCTCACCGTATGGTTCAACCGCATGACCATCGCGGCCGCCAGCCGAATCGGGGCCAGCATCGCCGTCGTCAGGCCGTATGAGTGCGAGAACGGAACGAGGGAAAGGAAGACCTCCTTCCCCGGCTTCGCGTCCGGAAGCCAAGCGGCGGTCTGGCAAGCGTTCGCCATCAGGTTCGCATGAGTGAGCATCGCGCACTTGGGCGTGCCCGTCGTGCCCCCGGTGAACTGCAGCACCGCGACATCGTCGTGCGTCACGCCGACGTTCCTCGGATGGCGGGGGGAGTCGAGCGTCATCTCTTCAAAGCTGTGCATCCACGGTTCCTTCGGGACGACAACCTTCGCTCCCCCTCCCAGTCTCTCCCCGAGCGTCTTCTTCCTTAGCTGGAACAGCGGCCGCTCCATCGGCTGCAACCATTCCGCCGCATCGGTCATCACGATGTTGCCCAAGCGCGTATCGTCCTTGATCCTCAAGACCTTGCCCAGCAGGAAATCGAGGATCACCACGGTCTCCGTGCCCGTGTCGTTGTAGAGAGTCGCGAGTTCGCTCTGGCTCTGCATCGGGTCGGCCTGAACGATGATTCCGCCCGCCCTGAGAACGCCGAGGTACGTCATGACGGCTTGAGGGCAGTTCGTCATCAGCGGGGATACCTTATCGCCCCTCGCTACGCCAATCGCCTGGAGTCCCGCCGCGAAGGTGTCGACCATCGAATCGAACTGCCCGTAGGTGATGATCCGTCCGTTGAAGTTGGTCGCCGGACTCTCGGGGAAGTCCCCTGCGGCATCTCGGATCAGGGTGTCCAGGGTCGTTTTCGGATACTCCAGGCTGCGAGGAACACCTTCGGGCCAATGCTTGAACCACGGCCGCTCCGGCATCATTCTGTCTTTGGCGGTAGCCCAACTCTCCCTGATAAAGATGAGCGAGGAAGTTTTAAACGATGACCGAGCGCTCGCTCTCCGGGGTCAGACAGATTGCGTAAAGATGTCATCACGAGCATGGACGGGCATGTGGCAGTACTCACGCTGAATCGCCCTCCCGCCAATCTGGTCAACAGGGAGCTACTCGCCGCGCTGGGGAAGGCGGTGGCAGGAGCCGTCGATGATCCCGATGTGCGTGTCATCGTGGCTATCGGCTGCGACAAGGTCTTCTCGGAGGGGCTGGACCTCGATTCATTCCTGGCGCTCGACGAAGATGGCAAGCGTGAACTGGTCCGGCTCGGGCGGGATGTCATGCGATCGCTGGAGCAGGCGCCAAAGCCGACAATCGCCGCCGTGGCGGGAAAGGCCCTAGGGGCAGGACTGGAGGTCGCCCTTGCGTGCGACATGCGCCTCGCGTCCGAGGACGCGCAGCTCGGCCACCCCGAGGTCTCACAGGGGCTGACACCTCTCTTCGGCGGCACTAATCGGTTGGAGCGGCTCATCGGAATGTCGCGATCGCGCTCACTGATATTCACTGGCGAACCAATCCCCGCCTGGGAGGCGCTCGAGATGGGGCTCATCGGCAAGGTCGTGCCCCGCGGAGCCCTCCTGGAAGAGGCTCGAATCGCCGCCGCCAGAATCGCCAGCCAGCCCAACGATGCGGTGCAGGCTGCGAAGAGAATGATGTTGAGAGCAGAAGAGAAGGAGCGCGAGGAATCCGTCGATGATGTCGTGAAATCGATTTCGAGACTGTGCGGATTGAAGAAGTGAATCAGGACTGGCGCACTTTCCGAATCGAGAATGATAATCGTATCGTTCCCTTATTATGTCCCGCCTTCGTTGTATTGTGCGTGAAGAAGGCTGAAAGGCTAATCACTTTCATGATTATCAATGGACCACCGGTCGAACTCCCAATCGAACTATCGACCACCCTCAGGAGGAAAGGCTGGCAGGCGCTCCGCCCTGGACAGATCTACGCTTTGTTCTGGGACTCGATCCTCACTGTCGACCAGGCAAATGCCGATAAACTCATGGAGCGCGTGATGGAGATTCACAAGGTCGCGACCCAGTTTGGCATCAACCACATGTTCAAGACGGTGAAGACGTCATCTGCGGACGCGAGGTATCCCGAGATCCTCTGACAGCAGCGCTGTCTCCCCGATGAAATAGGCCAATATCTCTCACAGCGGGAACTGCTCGCTCGCCTCTCCCTTGTGTTTCCCGGCGCGCGCCCTGGTTTCCTCCATCTGTTCCCTGAGGTTCCACGGCATTTCCGCATAGACGTCCGTGAACATCGACTCGATTGGCGGTTTCGGGGCGGCCTCCTGCTCCTTGATGGCCGCGTTGAACTCCTCCTCTATCTGCTTGCGGATCTCCGCCTCCCACTTCTCATCCCACAGGCCTTTCGCTCGCAGGTAGAGCCTGAGGCGGGTGATTGGGTCGCGCTTCCTCCACTCCTCCACTTCTTTGGCGTCGCGGTACCTCGTGGGATCGTCCGATGACGAGTGCGGCCCCATGCGGTAGGTGACCGCCTCTATCAGTGTCGGCCCCTTCCCCGCCCTCGCGTTCTCCACCGCGTGCTTCGTCGAGGTGTAGACGGCCAGGACGTCGTTTCCGTCGATCCTCACGCCCTCGAACCCGTAAGCCATGGCCTTCATCGCCACGCTCGGCGAGGCGGTCTGCCTGGTGAAAGGCAGCGAGATCGCCCACTGGTTGTTCTTGCAAAGGAAGATACAGGGTGCGTTGAACACGCCGGCGAAGTTCATCGCGACGTGGAAATCACCCGTGCTGGTCGCGCCGTCGCCGAAGTAGACCAGGGCCACGTTCCTCTCCTTCCTCATGCCCATCGCCATGGCCGCACCCACCGCCATCGGGATCTGGGTGGCAACGGGGCTGCTCGGGGTGACGAAGTTCGCTTCCTTGTCGCCGAGGTGGCTGGGCATCTGCCTGCCCTTGCTCGCGTCGATTGCGTTGCCGTAGATCTGGGCGACGATCTTCTTCAACGGCATGCCACGGACCAGCGCAGCGCCCGGCTCCCTGTACGCGGGGAAAACCCAATCGTCCTTCTCGAGGACCCACGCGCTCCCGACCTGGAGCGCCTCCTCGCCGGTCGATGGCACGTAGAAACCGACTCGCCCCTGCCTCTGCAGCACGAGCATGCGGTCGTCCAGCATCCTCACCTTGACCAGGGTGCTGTACATCTTCCTGAGCTCGTCACCGGAGAGCTTCGGCTCAAACCTCTCGTCGAACCTGCCGTCGCTGCTGACGACCCTGAACAGGTTATCGTACATCGGCCATCATCTCCCTCTTGCGCCGGGTCAGTGCCTCGATGAAGAACTCGCCGGCTCTATAAGAACTCCTCACCAACGGGCCGGAGGCCGTGTACAGGAAACCACGCTCCTGCGCTAGCCCGCGGTATCTCTCGAACTTCTCTGGCGGGACAAACTCTGAAACGGGCAGATGCCACTCGCTCGGCCTCAGGTACTGGCCGATTGTCAGCATGTCAACGCCGGCCTCGCGAAGGTCGCTGAAGGACCTGAGGACCTCCTCCTCGGCCTCCCCGAGCCCGAGCATGATCGAGGACTTCGTGTAGATGTTCGGGTTCATGCGCTTGACCGCCTTGAGGACGGACAGTGATTGGCGGTAGGTCGACCTCCTGTCCCTGACATTCGGTGTGAGCCTCTCCACGGTCTCGATGTTGTGGCCGATCACCTCGGGGCCCGCCTCGACCACCTTGCTGAGTGCCTTCTCATCGGCACTGAAATCTGGGATGAGGGCCTCGATGATGATGCCCGGAAGTGTCTCCTTTATCGCGGAGATCGCCTTCGCGTAATGCCCCGCCCCGCCATCCCGCAGGTCGTCCCTGTCAACGGAAGTGAGGACCGCGTACTTGATGTCAAGATTGCTCAAAGCCGCCGCGACCTTCTGCGGCTCGTCCGGATCGAATATGCCACGAGGGTCACCGCTCTTCACCGCGCAGAACCTGCAGCCCCGCGTGCAGACATCGCCGAGTATCATGATGGTGGCGGTGCCGCCGCCCCAGCACTCCGCGGAGTTGGGGCACTGGGCCTCCTCGCACACAGTGTGGAGCTGCAGCCCCCTGAGAAGGTTCTTGACCTTGACGTAGGTCTCGCCGCTCGGGGCTCTCACCCTCAGCCATTCCGGTTTTTGCGCTGACATTGAATAGCCGAGAAAAGGTCGACCCCCTTTATTTACATTGACGCTTGCCGGAGATTTCTTCGGGAGGAGGACGGGGGGGTCAGGCTAGCCGTACTTGTATTCCACTCCATAGCCGCCGCGCGGGTAGTCCCAGGCGATCGCCTTGTTGCCCAGGCTGCGGCAGACGACTATGCAGGCGCCTAGCTCCATGCACCCCTCTATGTTGTAGACCAGCTCCTCGCCCTCGAGGCGGTAGACCTGGGCCGGGCACACGTACAGACACGGCTTGCCCCTGCAATCCTTGCAGAGCTTCGTGTCGACGGTGATGAAGGGCTCCTCATCGTGATCGAACGTGTCCAGGATGAGCTTGTCGTCCGGCGTGGCGGGCTTCTCGAAGGGCATCGAGGGCTTCTCGGTCATTTGAGTTGCGATAGAGGCGCTCCATATTTAAGATGTCCGCGAGAGGTTTGCTCGATGAGAACGAGCCTTGGGTGCGGCCGTGTCAATACGCTGAAAAACGAACATCCATGCTCGGCAATGAAACGCCCGACCCTCGCCTCACCTCGCCTACCACCTTCGCCTTCACGGACTTTCCGAGCGTCCGCATTATCCCTTTCACCTCGTCTTCGGGAGCGACAACGCACATCCCCATCCCCATGTTGAAGGTCCTGTACATCTCGGTGTCTTCTATCCCCGCCAGCTTCTGGATTGCACGGAAGATCGGCTGCGGCTCGAGCGGGTCGGTGACGACAAACTCGACTTTCTCCTTGAGGCGTACGATGTTGGAGAGCCCGCCGCCGGTGAAGTGCGCCATGCCGTGCACCTCGTGCTTCCTCAGCACCGCCATGATCGGGCGGACATAGATGGCGGTTGGCTCGAGCAACGATTGGCCGACGCTGCCGCTCCCGCCAGGAAGCGAATCATGCACAGACAGACCGGCCTCCTTGAAAACGCGGCGGGCGAGCGTCAGGCCGTTCGAATGGATGCCCGTGCTACCCAGCCCTATGATGACGTCTCTATGCTTGATTGCCTTGCCCGCCACGATCTTGCTCTTCTCAACGATGCCCAAGCAAGTTCCCGCCAAGTCGAAGTCTCGTATGACTTCTGGCAGAATCGCTACCTCGCCACCGATGATTGATATGTTCGCTCGACGCGCCCCCTCGTTGAGGCCGATGCCAATCTGCCTCGCGATCTCCTCGTTGTATTTCTCCACGGCAAAGTAATCGACGAATGCAATCGGCTCTGCTCCAATGCAGATCATGTCGTTGGCGTTCATAGCAACGCAGTCAATCCCCACAGTGTCCCACTTTCGCATCTGGGTCGCGACTAGCAATTTGGTCCCGACGCTGTCCGTGCACAATGACAAGGCGTGCTTACCGAAATCCGCGAGACCTGTGAAGTGGCCGATGCCGACCAGAGGTTTGCCTTTTCCCTTCCGGCTGTATGTCAGCTGCTCAACTATCGCCGAGATGTGCGAGGCTTTCCGGCTCTGATCGACTCCCGCCTCGGCGTATGTCCTGACAGCGGTCATCGAATAAGGCATCGCTTCATCCGACTTGAACATTTGGCAGACCGTTCAGGTGGACTTTGCGGCATTGCGACTCCTCGGTCCCCTCAATCCCTGATTCGTCCTCCATAAGCTCTTGGGTGTCCCCCTTCGAGCTGCCGAATCGAAGCATACAAGTCGGGGAAGGCGGTTCCACCCCGCATGGGCAAGGCGTGGATCAAGCAGAGGAAGAGAGACGTGTACTACCGCGCCGCGAAGCGCGAGCACTTCAGGAGCCGATCCGCCTTCAAGCTCATCCAGATCCAGGAGAAGTTCGGCGTGATGGAGGAAGGATGGGCGGTGCTCGACCTGGGCTCATCGCCCGGCGGCTGGTCGCAGGTCTCCAGGAATATGGTGGGCGACGAGGGGGCGGTCTTCGCGGTGGACATCGTCGGGATGACTCCGATCGAAGGCGTCAAGTTCTTCCACGGTGACCTCAGGGACGTGCGCTTCCTCAATGAACTCGTGGCGAGCATCGGGGCTGTGGATGCTGTGATATCGGATATGGCCCCCCGGCTCTCAGGCAACAAGTCCTATGATCAGGCAAGAACATTGGAGCTGGCCGAGATTGCGTTCGATGTGGCATGCACTTGCCTCAGGGATGGCCGCAACTTTGTCGCGAAGGCGTTCAGGGGAGAGGATTTCGAGCCGTTCCTCTCGCGCGTCTCTTCTCGATTCAAGAGGACAAAAGCAATCTCGCCTCCAGCAACGTCGAAAGGCAGCGCCGAGGTCTACGTCGTCGCATTAGGTTTCAAAGGCCAGCGGACCTGAAGCTCATGGGTGAGTCTAGGCGCCTAGTGCCTTGGCCCTGTCCAAGCACTTCTGGGCCTCGTCCCTCATACCCAGCCTGGCGAGGACCTCTCCGCGGTTGAGCCATGCGGCGATGTACCGTGGCTTGAGCCGCACGGCCTTGTCCTGGCACTCCTTGGCTTCGCTGAACTTCTTAGATACCGCCAGCGCCGCGCCCTTGTTGTTCCAGGCGATCGCGTATTTAGGCTTGAGCTCGATGGCTTTGTCGTAGCAATCTATTGCCTTCGACAGGTCGCCCGACTTGAAGTAAATGTCGCCCTTGTTGCACCAGGCAATCTCGTTCTCCGGGTCGAGCTTGAGCGCGACGTTCTGGCAATGGAGCGCGTCCTCGAACTTGCCCATGCGCTTGAACGCAACCCCTTTACTGGCCCAGGCGCTCGCGGGCTTCGAGCCCATGCGGATCGCCCGGTCGTAATAGTAGATGGCGTCCTGGTAGCTCCCTTCCTTGACGAGTTTGTCGCCCTGGACGATGGCCGACGTGCTCATGCGGAGCAGCATCATGCCGACCGCCATGCCGACAATAGCCACGACGATGAAAACGACTAAGAGGATCGGATTCGCCGCCAGGGCTGTGGAATCGTACATCCTGCCCAGGGCGAAGATGGCGAGCAAGGCGACTACCGTCCCGGCGACGTCGATGTCGATCAAGCGCCCGTGGCCGACCTTGATCTTCGAGACGTCCTCCTCCGTGACCGAGACTGCGACAGGTGCCTCGGCCTCTTCCTCCGCCTCCGCAGGAGCCTCCTCGACAGGCGCGGCCTCCGCGGCCTTGGCTTCCTCGGCCTCCACCTTGGCGAACCTAGCGCCGCAGTGCGTGCAGACCTCGGCATGGACTGGGAGCGGCGTGCCGCAGAGCGGGCACTCGAACTCCTCAGTCGGGGCAGCCTGCTCTTCAATCAACAGCGAATCGAGAAGCTCGTCGACCAGTTCCTTCTCGACATCGATGGACTCCTTTCCCCCCTCCGCCGACGCCCCCTCCGCTTCGCCGGGTGCCTCGATCAATTCCTCGAGGAGCCTGTCGACATCCGCCTCTTCCTTTTTCGACGCAGCCTCGAGCTTGACGCCGCATGACTCGCAGAATTCGACTCCGGGCGGGTTCTCTGCACCGCAGACCCGGCACTTGACCTTAGGCTCATCTGCCAACGGTGCACCTTTGGGTTTTGAAGCCCGACTCTAGCATATATACCTTGCGAGACGGTTCTTGGCTGCGCAGTTTTCTCCGAATCGCTGACTCACTCAGACGTTGGCGAGCAGGCCGGGCTGTTTCACCGCTGGTCTCAGTCCTTTCGCCACATAGACGAGAAAGAAATTGTTGGCGTAGAACTTGGTGAAGATGCTCGACAACATGTCATGCGCTTTGCTGACGCCGATGGGGAGGCGTGTGGCGATGACGTTGCTCGCGAAGATGTGCTGAGCCCAACCATCCACCTGGAATCCCCTGAGCTGTTGCAGAGTGAAAAAGTGGATATGGGTGGGATCGTCGCGGCTCACAACCTTGTCTCCATTCGGCACTTGGATGACCACGACCTTCCTGGCGACCCTGCAGAGATCTTCGATGCAGGCTCGCGTGTCTGGTAGATGCTCCAGGACCTGCAGGCAGCTGACCATATCGTACGATTTCTCTTTGAAAGGCATGTGAGGGAGAGCAGCGAGCACGCAATCGCTCGTATATCCCCTGACATCGCACCTCGCGGTTCTTAGGCCGATTGTCTTGGAGAAAACCGCGTAAGGTTGTGTGTTGGCCCCGACATCGAGGTGAGAATCGCAGCCGTACCAGAGGATGTTATCGAGCAGGACCTTCGCCACGAGGGTGTCGATGTCCCGAGGCCCCCACCCTTGCATCCAGCGCGGCAGCGTGACTAGTTTGGCGGTCGATGCTCGCGCTTCCGCGGTTCCGTTCAAGGTGGTTCCCTAGACGAGGATGTACGGTATTAGTAGGTATCGCAGGCGGACACACCATGGCATCGCCGACTGGGAAAACGTTCATTAGTGAGGGGACAGCTTCCGGCCTCGATGACGAAGACCGCTTTCGTAACCGGCATCACAGGACAGGACGGATCGTATCTGGCTGAGCTTCTCCTGAAGAAGGGTTACATCGTCTATGGGATGATCAGGCGCCTAAGCTCTCCCAACACGCGGAACATCGCGCATATCATGGACCAGGTCGACCTAGTTGACGGTGATATGACGGACCAGTCTTCCCTGATCACAGCACTGATGGAGTCCCAGCCTGACGAGATATACAATCTGGCGGCTCAGTCTTTCGTGGGCACCTCCTTCAGACAACCCGTACTCACCGCGGATGTGAACGGCCTCGGCGTGGTCAGGTTGCTCGACGCGGTCAGATCGACCGTTCCCGACGCCAAGGTGTACCAAGCATCGACATCGGAACTCTTCGGTAAGGCGGCGGAGATACCTCAGAGCGAGATGACACCTTTCCATCCACGCAGCCCATATGGGGTCGCCAAGGTCTTCGCCTACTGGGCCTGCGTGAACTACCGCGAGAGCTACGGGATGCATGTCTCCAACGGCATCCTCTTCAACCACGAATCGCCGAGGCGGGGGATGGAGTTCGTCACGAGAAGGATAACCTACGGAGTGGCGAGAATCCACAACGGTCTCTCGAAGCACTTGACCCTGGGAAACCTTAACGCCAAGAGGGACTGGGGCTATGCCCCGGAATACGTGGAGGCCATGTGGAAGATGATGCAGCAGAAAGGAGCAGACGACTGCGTCATCGCGACCGGAGAGACGTATTCGGTGAAGGAGTTCATGGCGCTGGCTTTCAAGGAAGTCGGCATCAACAACTACAGGAAGTTCGTGAGGATTGACGAAAAGCTGAAGAGGCCCGCAGACGTGCACACCCTTTGCGGCAACCCCGCGAAAGCCAAGAAGGTGCTCGGCTGGAAGGCGAAGACGAAGGTGCCTGAACTCGTGAAGATCATGGTAGAGGCTGACCTGGAGAGAGTGAAGGAAGAAAGGCACCACCTCTAGCGTTGCGAGAGAACGTCAGCTCGCTATCCAGGCTTCGATCCTCTCCACGTCCTCTTTCAATCCCTTCTGGGTGGCCAGCGATTTGTCAATCCATTTCTCCATGAAGTCTATGTCTTTCTGTATGCTCGGATCGGCCCGGGCGAGTTGTCTCATTATCGCGATGTTACCCCGCCGCCACGACACGATGTCCTTCGCCATCAGGCGCTCCTTCGAATAGGGATTGCGCTCCACCGCCACGCCGGACTGCTCGACCCAGAGTTTGAGGACGATGTCATAGATGAGCCCCATGAGCAGGAATACTCCGATGACGATCAGGAAGAGAATCATCTTCCCGAGGAAATAGTCGCCTTGCCTCACGATTCCGAGGCTTACAAAGTGCTGGTGGAAGTAGTTCGGGTAGAAGACGCCGGCCAAGGTCAGCCCCAGAAGAAGAGGCCGATTAGCGCCTGGCTCTGCTGTATCCGCCACAGCTGCACCATGAATCCTTTCTTCACCAATTCGGCCACCTTGGGCGCGCGTAGAACTGGGTGGATATTAGTATGTGTCGTCGGGGTGGGTGGTCGGCCTCATGCTATCGGCGCCCCATCTTGGGTAATCATGCCGATGACCAGCGCGTTTGCATTGGGGAAGGGGGAGTTGTATTTCGTCGCACGGGCTTCCTCCCAGCTGACCTGCGTCCATCTGTCCAAGCTGATTCGTTTCAGGAATTCCGCTTCGGTGAATCCTATCTCCCTGGTGTCAAGGTACTTGTCCAGCACGGGATTGAACCCCATAGGTAGGGTGACGAGAATTCTTCCGCTAGGTGCGAGTAAGCTCTTCAGGTTCTCAAAGGCCTCTAGAACCTTATCTGGCCGCTGTGGATTCTCGTAAAGGCCGATGTGCTCAAGCGTCGAGATGCCGACGATCAGCTCGTATTTCTTTGGCGGGTTGAAGTCGACGATATCCGCGTTGATGACGCCATCCACCTTCTCGTACTTGTCGACGATATCATGCTCGAAGGAGAAGTAGTTGGATAACACGTGTCCCACTTCGAGGATGGACTTTTCGCGGTATTTCTTGACGAGCTCCCACACGATTGGCACCTCGACGCATCTCTCGTTTCTCCAAGTGCGACCGTACATGTGATAGAAGTATGTCTGCGGCTTCCCCCTGAAAAGGAACGTTGAATTCGACTTGAAAGTTCGATGGTAGAAGAAGGCGGCATGGTCTCTCAGTTGCGGATAAGCCTCCCTTGCCAAGGAGCGCAGGACATGGGTTATTCCCCTAGCTTTCAGAGCGGTGCTGAGTCTCGAGAAGAGGTCGCTGATTCTGCGGGACAGCCCGGTTCGACTCATCTGGGGATGCAGATGTCAGCGGGTTGAAAAAGCTTGCCCACGAGAGATGGACGCAATCTAGCTCTTCATCGCCTGTTCATAGGCTCTGATGTACGAAGCTGCAATCGCCTCGATGTTCGCTGTCCGGGCGACGAAATCGTGGGCGCGCTCTCCCATCGCCCTCGCTGCGGTTGGATCTTGCCTTGCCTCCTCGATGCACCCCCAGACCTGCTCAGGGCTGCTAGCGAGCCAACCGGTCACTCCGTGTTGAATCACGTCAGGTATGTTGCCCAGAGGGGGCGCTACGACAGGTTTCTTGAAAGCTATCGCGAAGTAGATAGAACCCGAAGTCGTGATCTCTCTATAGGGCTGCACAATGATGTCGCAGGCTTTAAACCAATGCTGCATTTCGCTGTTTGAGATGAAACCCAAGTTAGTTATCATGTCGCTGCGCTTCGCTGCCGCCTCTTGAATAATAGCGCCCAAGCCCGACTCTCTGCATTCCCCGAAGACCATGAACCTGACACTTCGGTCTGCATCCATTGGGAGCAGTTTGAGGAAATCCTCCGTCCCTTTGTACGGATGGGTCGGAGCGTAGTGGCCCACGACAAATTCCTTCTTTCCTATGCCCAGGCGGGTCCTCGCTTCCTTCTCTGTCGATGTGTCCTCGAACTCGCCATTGAAGTTCATGCAGGGGATGACAACGTCATTCGCAGCCCATCTTTCGGGGAGACCTTTTGCGGCAAAAGAACGCGATGCCTCGGAGATCGACCGCGCGCTATGCCAGACTGCGACTTTCGCGTTGTCCAGATAGAGATGAGTGACGGAGAGATCGTCCTTGAAAACGGGGTCGTGGGGGGTGATGTTATGCACCGTCCAGAGCTTTGGAATACGCGTGCGGAAGAAGAGCCTCGCAATCGGCCGGAAGTCAAAGACATTCCAGTGAATGTGGCAGACATCGTAATCGCCTAGGAGCTTCATTGAGAACCCGAGGAAGTTGCGGGGCCACCTCAGATAGGGATACGGTGCCTCATCAACTTCAACGCCAGCCGCACGAAGAGCCTTGTTGAGTCTGACGACATAGCCATGCTTGCTACTTGGGATGCAAAGCACTCTCATGTGCAGCCTGCGACAGTCATTTCCAGAGAGATATATGAACTAGCAACGTGCATCACGTCGCGATGGCGTGTGCAGGCAGCGCTTCGGGCAAAGGCGACACCGCCCATCTCGCTTATGATTACCGCCACTACAGTGGGAGAGACTGGCAGTTCTTCGAGCCAGTGTTCGCACGGATGAGGCCCGCGCCGCCTGTGCTCGATGTGGGCTCCGGTCTCGGATTATTTCTGGATTGCTCCAAGCGCCACAGGACGCCCGCCGTCGGGATCGAATCCTCCAAAGAAGGTGTGGAAGAGTGTGCGAGGAAGGGGCTCCCAGTCGTGCGGGGGGATATCACCATCCCTTTTCCCTTCAAGGACGCGGTCTACGGAAGCGCGCTCGTCCACCACGTCCTCGAGCACATATCGTTGGAGAAAGAACGCTTTGTTCTCAAGGAGATATTCAGAGTCCTCCGAGATGGCGGGTTCGTCATGGTGGTCTCTCCAAACGTCTTCGACCCAGACGCCACTGTGGATCCCGACCACATCAACCTGTTCAGCCCCCATCAGTTGAAGAAGGAACTCCGGGACGCCGGATTCTCCAAGATCAGCCTCGCCACCAACTACTGGAGGCCGATTCAACGACCCTCAGCCAAGCCCAGTCGCCTGGGAGGATTGTTATCAGGAGTGCTCTGGAAAGTGCTCCCCCTTGACCGTTTCGCCGGAAGTTCATCAGCAATTGCTTGGAAGAACGGATAAGTCAACCGGCCCGGCAAGTCAGCCATTTGGTCTGGCAACCGCCATCATACTTCGAAAACCAATAAATAGACTCTCGATAATGCCACGCATCGGAGATTGGCCATGCATGGAACTCGGCTTGTCGCATCTTGTGTGTGTGTGCTCTTGGTTCTGACCGCATTCGCGTTTTCGACTTCCTCGAAAGGTGCGGAAGAGCCGATTATCAGCACAGTCGACCTGAAATTTTCTTCTCCCGCGATGGAGGTGACGCCAGCGCGTGATCCGCTGCTCGGCGACTTTGTCCGTGTCTCTGCCAACGTCGCTCTCGGCGGAGCGCAGAACTGGTCGAAGTACGGCATTGTCATGGATAAAGGGAACCCCGGAGACCCGGATGACACTCAAGTGTCAGCGCCTTTCGTTCTGTTCATAAACGGCGAGTATAAGATGTGGTATGCCGGCGATCCAGGATCGTTCCCAACGACATATCTCATGTACGCCAACTCCACAGACGGCATCACATGGGTGAAGCATGGGATTGTCCTCAGTCCGCTTGGGTCCCAGGAGCGTCAGGTAATATATCCATGCGTCATGCTGGACGGGGCCACTTACAAGATGTGGTACAGCGGGTATGATGACACGAACTACAGGATATTCTACGCGACGTCCCCGGACGGACTCACGTGGACCAGGCAGGGATTGGTGCTCGACCTGGGTGCTCCTGGATCTCTGGATGATTACCTGGTCCTAGCTCCGTTTGTTTTGAAAGAAGGATCCGTGTACAAGATGTGGTACAACGGCCATGATGGCTCAAATTATCGATTGATGTATGTGGAGTCATCCGATGGCATCAATTGGGGGACACGACAACTAACTCTTGATGTGGGGCCGCCGGGTTCCGAGGAAAGTGGCGGCGTTTCATATCCTCACGTACTGAAAGAGAACGGAACATATCATCTCTGGTATACCGGCAATTCCGCATCCAAGGATAGGATATTCTATGCTGTGTCTGCTGATGGCAAGAGCTGGTCTCGGGTGGGGAAAGTCGTGGACCTCGGTCCACTAGGCGGCGTCGAGGACAGGAACATAGGAATACAGCACATCCTGCACCTGCCCGGCAAACCTTATCAGATGTGGTATGCGGGAAGGGGGACTATCATGAGGATATTCTATGCCACGCTCGACTCCAACGTCACATTGCCCCTCACCGCCAACGTCGATTTCTACCTGGACATTGTGTCACCCGGCAGCAAGATCGGGTCGGACACGATCCAGGTCAGCAAGTTGACTGGGGCGGTAGCTGAGATTGTCTGGCAGGCCACTCCAGCTGGAGGACATTCAATCCACGCCGTCATCGACGAGACAAACCTGGTGAGCGAGACAAACGAATCTAACAATGAGGCATATATCGCGGTCAGGGTCTTGACGAACAGCCCACCGGTTGCCGATGCTGGCCCCGACCATAATGTGTTCAGGAACTCGATGGTCATCTTGGACGGTTCAGCCACCTATGACCCGGAAGGTGACCCAATCACCTATCTGTGGATCCAGATTGGCGGTCTGCCTATGCCCATGATAGGAGCCAACACCGCTACCCCGATGGTGCTCACTTATCTCTCTGGCGTCTATACATTCCTCCTTACCGCTCACGATGACCGTGGTGGAATC
>Ga0315285_10003724_pt1 | contig 15874 bp, 21 predicted proteins | sample YL17G09_36_MG_FD_203698 | JGI IMG/M metagenome (GOLD analysis project Ga0315285, IMG submission 203698) | Sediment microbial communities from Yellowstone Lake, YNP, Wyoming, USA - YL17G09_36 | ecosystem: Environmental > Aquatic > Freshwater > Lake > Sediment | place: USA: Wyoming | collected... | reverse complement strand
TCTCTTATGGTGATATCGAATTTTTTCAGGGTGAATACCACAGGCACGGTAACCACTCCAATGAGTGCTGCAAGCAGTCCGCTGGCAAGGATCTGTGGGATAAAGACGATAAGGTTTTCTAGGTAGAACCCTGCGGAGGAAAACACAGGTGTCAGGATCTGTGTGACGATATACCCACCAACATAGACGAGGTAGGCTAAGCATATTCCAAGGCTTGCTTGGATGGTAAGTGTTTGAGTTTTTTTCAGATTAAGGGAAAAACCTGTCCAGATGAGGTCAAAGAGGAGTCCTTCTGCCATGATCGCGATTGCAGAGCAAATGAAACAGCCGCCGAAGGGGTTGAAGAGTCGGAGCGCTCCTGCAACAAGCCCGATGCCTGCTTGCATGCCCGGCTGTCTGAAGGTGGTTCTACTTAACGTCATTAGGCCTATGGCAAAGATACCGGTCATGAGTGCGCCTGCTGGGAGATTTGCGTCACGGAGAAGGGACCCGATGATGCATTCAGCAAAACCCCAGAGGGAACCAAACACGATGATCCCTGCGATGAATTTCATGTTCTTCATGATTTATTTCACCTCGATTGTTATGATATCTTTAACACGAAATGCTTTTGGTAAATCTGAAAAGACTGATTCCTTATCTTTCATGAGCAACCCGTTTTTCATGTTTTCCCACGTCACGGTCTTTTCATACCCATCTGCTCCCTTTAGGGTGTAGGTATGCTGCTCTGGGTGAACAACCCCGGTTTTCAGCATCAAGTCATCCAATGCGATGCCGGAATATTGAGATTCATTAAATGAACGTGGTTGGGCAAGAGAAAACAGTTGATCCATGGTATAGTGTTGTCCGTTCACTAGCAGTGTATTGGTCGTTGCTTGTGTTGCATACACATAAATTGAAGAGACGCTGCCGATGAGTAGAATTAGGAGCGCAAAAATTGGTAGTAGTCGGTCCTTTCCCATAGGTATCGATGGGATGCATACAAAGGTGGATATTTAAAAATTATGTCGTGCCACCTGTAACCCTTTATTCCGTATTCTGGTCGCATATTTTCGCAATATCTCCTCATCGTTCGGCCGCCATTGAATCCGCTCCAGCAGCGCATAGGAGATATCTGCGTTCAACTGTTCAACATCCCATTTCACTGATTTCCTATACGAATCGAGAAAGATTTGACACAGCTCGAACTTTTCATCGATAAACATCGGATCAGTGCTCAGCAGAGATACGCAGAGTGTCGCAAGATCCTCACTAGGTTTCCCCATTCGTGATTCCTCAAAGTCCACACCCCAGATACGACCCCTGCTCAGGATAAAATTTCTTAAATTCGCATCACCACGAAGACGAAAACCATCCTCTGATTTAAAAAAAGTATGAAAATTCACAAACCAGTCAGCTAGGAGATGAACAACCTTTTTTTTCTCCTCAAGGACGGTCCGGGGGTCGTTTACGATATCGCAGACGTTTTCCCCCATAATATAACTCATCACCAGAACATTGTTCTCTGCATCCTTCTCTAGGGGCGACGGCATGGTAAGATCTGAAAACCCTTTCTTTAAAATACTATATTCAATGTCCATGTTTTGCTTCAACCCAGGAACATACCATTTCAAGATCCGAGGTTGACCATTATACACAACGTAACCAACCGTGTTTTTTTTACTCTCAAAACGCTTCTGTAACAACACGTTTTTGTATTTCTCGACATTCTCAATAAGTTCTTTGATATCTCTCATCGTCTGTACGAGAGAATAGCAATGAACGAGAAATAGATTCCGATGGATACGATCAATTTTTTGTCAGATCGTTGAGTCATCGGTTTATTCTGTGATTATTCTGATAGAGGTAACCTTATACAACCAGAGATACCCTGCCGTAATTGAACCTTGTTCGTCAAGGAACACTATCTTCAGTTTTCCATCTTTGGATTCATTAAAAGATTTTCCTTCATATTGATAGGCAAGAACCATGGTGACGCTCCCCTTCCGTATTGGATTGGGATCTGACGCATTGTCAGGATTATAAATGTCGACGTTTCCGAGGATGGTAGAATAATTATAGGATAAATTTTCCCCGTCCTCTGAGCAGACTTTGAGACTGAACAATAACGGAGCAGGCTGGAACGTGTTTACCAGCGTTGTTATATTAACTCCTGTGTAATTTCCCACTCCTTTGATAAACCCTGATTGGGTCCGGTATCCTCCTTTTGCGGTATATGCTTCTAACCGTGCAAGATCAGCGATGGTGTAATTTGTTTGCTTGTCATCATTTATAAGTGTGAAGATCGGAGGGGTAGTCTTATGAGCAGTATTATCCTCTGATGAAGAATCTATTTGTTTCGGCAGATTGACATACACAAGAACAGCAACTGAAACGATGATTGCAATCACAACTGCTGCACTCAGAATTTTATTTGTTTTCGTTGTCATAAGAGACCGTGAAGAAGATACCTTTTTTAAACATTTTCTAATAAATCGCTGTTTTGTATAGTTCGAGCCGTCAGATAAATGCCGATTAAGATGACACCTCCACCGATAAGTGTGTAAATAGATGGAACTTGAGAAATCCAAGAAACAAGGACGATTTGGGGTATAATGAAGGCGAGGAGTGATGAACCGATAGGTTCCCCAAGAAGAGCAACAGACATTATTGAAGCACGAATATGGCCAAGAGACCAGTTGTATAGGGTATGTCCAAAGATTCCAGAGACAAGTGCCATCAGCAGGATAATTCCGTAGTCTTCGAGAGATAGATTAATGACCGGGGTATTAAACGTAAGACAAATGAAAAACAGGGTTATTGAACCGACTGCGTAGACAACGAAAGCATACGAGATTGTTGATACGGTTTTCCTCAGTTTTCGTCCTCCCAAGATATATAATCCAGCAGCAATCCCTCCAAGCAAGGCAAGGACGTTTCCTTCTATTGTATCTAAACCAAAAGCAGCAAATCCGTAGTTTCCGATGACAAGGACTCCAACACCGGCCAAAGAAATAGCTATCCCAAAAGCATTCACCCAGGAGAGTTTTTCTTTCAGGAAATAGAAGGAGACCGGTGCGACGAGAACCGGATGCGCGGTTACAAGAATTACGGAGCTTGCCACGGAGGTCATTTTCAGGGAGGTGATCCAGAGCGCAAAGTGGGCTGCAAGAATGACCCCTATAACTATCATTAAAAGAATCGATGATCGAGAAAGTGTGCGAAATTCTTCCCTAGTTTTTTGTCGTATAACGATAAGAGGTACCAAAAGAAGGGTAGTAAATAATAGTCGATAGAATGCGATGGTTAAGGGTGGTGCTTGACAGGAAAGAATGAAGATGGATGCAAAGGATACAGAAATAATAGAGATGATAAGACCCAGATACTGTTTCTGCATTTCAATCGATAATCAGATGCCCTGCTATTTGTTTTTCTCTATTCGTATATTGGTTGCGCGAATGGTTTACGATAGTTCAGGAGAAGTACCAAAGAAAAGATGAGGGAGAGCGTTCCTAACAATGCAAACGGAATCCAGATGCCAAAAAGATCGGAAAGCACACCACCAAGTAAAAGAATAATGGTTCCCCCGCCAGTCTGAAATGTGAATGTCAATCCAAACGTCCAGCCTTCAACAGACTCATGCGTAACCTCTGATACAAAGGAGAATAATGCAGGGTATGTGAGAAATACCGCGATTCCTAGGAGGATCATGACCCCAATCAGGATAATAATATGAGTGAAGACTGCAAGGAACAGACTGAGAATTCCTATGGTTACGTAGGATAGGACCAGGAGTTTTTTCCGATGGATATAGGACCGTATCTTCCCATAGGATAATGAGGTGATACTCCCAACCCCTGCCCAAAGGGCCACAAGGAAACCTATCACTGGCAGGGACAACGTGGTTCGCGCGTTCAACAGCAATGGAAGGTAGGTTATGATGACACCCCAGGATGCACCGCTGATCATAAATGCGGGTATAAGGAGCTTAATTCTTCTCATGCGATGGAACGCATCTGCTGCCATTTCCTTCAAGGAGAGTTTTTTTGTTTCTTTCGGAACAATGACGAATTCCTTTTTCAACTGATGTGTGAGCGCAAGACTCACCAACAATCCAAGAATACAGATACAAGCCCAGACATACAAGGGGACGGTCCAATGGGTAAGTTGCGTTATAGAAAGGGTTGTGAGAATCGCGATAAATGCCCCGAGATCTGCAGAACCGCTCTGAATACCCATCGCCCAGTCTAACCTGCCTTTTTTGTAAGTTCGTGAAATCCACCCAATCCCTATCGGATGGAAAAACGAGGTCGCAAACCTCAAAAAAAAGATAAGGAAAATCAGGGTGATGAATCCGTTACTGAGGGTCAGCAACACAAGCGAAAGACTTGTCATGAGCAATCCCGTGAGAAGGAAGGTATTGACGTTTTTCCCATCAGCCATTCTCCCAAGAACAAGTTGTGCGACAAGGGTGATAAACAGTCCTCCACCGGTGATGATGCCGACTTGTGTATAACTTAGATTGAATAGTTCCTTAAAAATAGGAAAAAGAATAGAGATTACGGACACAGATCCATCGTTGATAGCATGGATGAGACTAACAGATGATAAAATCCTGCCCTGTTGTTTCATGGTTTGGGGAGGTGATAAAGACTTATCGGTTATATTATTTACCCACGGGCGTAAGGGTAAAACATAAACCCTCATAGGGGTTATCCTCTTGTATGTCCACCTCTACGGTTTTTGGAGTCTATGGGAATTCAAACACGGGGAAAACGACATTGATCGTCCAGCTCGTTTCACATCTCACCAAAGAAGGATACATGGTCGCAACCATCAAACAGACCAAGAAAGCGATCTCGATGGACACGAAAAACAAGGATACCTGGCGACATCATGATGCTGGTGCCAAACTTGTTGTTTTCTCATCTCTCTGCGAGACAGATTTTCTGCTGAACAAATCGATGAGTACCTCTGAAATCATCCGAAGAATCACCGAATTTGGATGCTATGATATCATCCTAGTGGAAGGAGCTGATGACCCAAGCATACCGAAGATTCAGATAGGGGTAGGAAAAAAACGGGAAAATACCATCGCTTCTTACGAGGATAATTTTAATGAAGTATTAAAAATCATCAAAAGAGAACTAAAAATGAAACCATCGTTACAACGTCTTCGCCTTACTGTGAATGGTAAAAATATTCCGCTGACCGAGTTTCCTGAACAGATAATAACGAACACGATTGTTGGAATGCTTGATTCTCTAAAAGATGTACAAAACATCGAAGAGGTTACCATTCAATTGAAACGATAAAAGAAAGAGCGAACGTGCCGTACTTGCCGTTTTATAGTGAACCTGTGACGTTGACGATTAATAACAGGAGAATAATCACAGAAATAATGCATATACTTACGATGTCTTCTGCTTTTTCTTTTTTATTGCGCACGTTGCATCCCGTCCCGTTCATTTGTATAAATTTATGGCTTTTAAATCTTTACAATTTTTCAAAAAAATCATCCTTTTGTTTGCTTGCAAATAGAGATACCAGAGGAGCCGTAGCGTATCGATATACTTACATGCATATGCAGCTGCGAAAAAATCATATAAACTATGTTTTTGTAATTTTTTATCATACGAAAAAACAGGACAAAAAAGAAATGATGCATTGTCTAATTTTTTCTCATGCGTAAAGACCTCTCGCATTCTGGTTAAGTCTTTATACCAATCGTCCATTTCTTTTTTTTATGATGCAGAGAACACCTGCTCTTACTGTCGATGGTATTCTTCTCGAGGATCACTCGGTCCTTCTTGTGCAGCGCAAACACGGGCCTTTTCAAGGAGCCTGGGCGCTACCCGGTGGTTTTGTGGAGTACGGTGAGAAAACCGAGGATGCAGTGGTGCGTGAGTTCTTGGAAGAAACCGGGGTGAAAACAATAATTCGCTCGCTGATTGGTGTCTATTCTGATCCACACCGAGATCCACGCGGTCATACGGTCACTATTGCGTATCTGATGGACCGTGTTGGCGGAGATCTGAACGCTGGTGATGATGCAAGCAATGTAAAGTTTTTCAAGGTGAACGAGTTACCGGAATTAGCGTTTGATCATGCAGTGATCGTGAAGGATGCATTCCAGAGGGCTAGCAATGGAGTTTTGTCCAAAATGTAAAGTGTTGATGTTTCCGAAAGGAGATATTCTTGTCTGCAATACCTGTGGAGCAGAAAAGAAGAAAAGTGGGAGTTCTGTTGTTGTTGAGAAACAAAAACGGAAAGAAACGGTTGTCCTAGAAAAGAAGATTGATATTCTTCCGAAAACACGGATTGAGTGCCCAAAATGTGGGAATAATGAGGCATTTTGGATTCTTCGGCAGACGCGGGCGAGTGATGAGCCGGAGACGAGGATTTTTACGTGTACAAAATGTGAACATCGGTGGCGGCAATATTAAAAGGATGAACTCCTCTAAAATACCGTGCCTGGTGTTTTCTTCGGTTTTTTTCAATTATATAGAAAAGTTTATTAACAATTGTTAACTAGAGTTTATTGAATGAAAGACAAAACAGACCTCTCTGAAATTAATCAAAGCCTCATCGAAACCTTCGAAGAAGTCAAAAAAGCAGTACAAAAAAACGAGAGACGATCTCGTGCGGGACTTATGCTTGGACTCCAAGAAATCGGTGCATCACTCGACGGATTCATCGGGGCATACTATCCCGTCGCTTCAAACATCATCATCGTCAACAAAACACCACTCCGGCGTATCCTCGAAACCAATAAAGCACTGCTAAAGCCGTACGCCTTCCACGTCCTCCTGCACGAATACATTCACACGCTCGGATACCTTGATGAAGAAACCACCGGGCAAAAAACCTATGAAATCAGCAAAAAACAATTCGGAGAACACCATATCATCACCGAATTGTCTACCAACATCAGAAAGTTCTTCCCAAACCTCGTCTACCCTATTCATGGATGGATCCCCCAAAAAGAAACACCGATAATCGAGATTGTCCCAGGCTTTGATTTCTCCAGTTCAAACCCCTATATCACTTAAAAAATAGGTGACAAACGATCTAAAAATCTTTTTTTCTCTATTTTATATAAAAAATAGAAAATTATATAAATACCTCAAAATAATAGATATACATTTAAACGAGTTGAAAAAAAGAGGTCTCTCTATGAATAAAAAAGCATTCCTTGCAGTAAGTATAGCGCTTCTCTTCATTTCAATCTCTCTGCTACCAGTCTCTGCGCAAAAGACATCAACACAAGATATGGAGCTACAAGAAGCGACAGTGGTCGAGAAATTCATGGATGAAGTAGAACGTATCGCTTCTGAATCACAAACCTTCCGTGATTTTGCTGAAAAACTTCAAGATCTCTGTCTGAACAATGATTATGGTAAATTCACAATTGTACGAGAATTCATTTCGAAAATGCTCCAATTTCTAATGAAAGAAAAAGGATTCTCTATTGGAGGGATCAACATATTAGACCTCCTTGGGAAATTCTCCTCAAAATTCCGTCCCGACTACTTCGTCATCAGTTTCGGAGCCTATAACCGACTAAACCCACGGAAAGAAAATTCGATAGACCGATTCAAAGAAGGGCTTTCGATGTGGCGATACTCTGACACCTCAAAGCTCTTGAAAGGAAGAACCCTGATCCTAGAGCGACAACCCTTCGGGATACACCAGAAAATGATTGGACCACAACTTGGCCTCATGAAAGGCTTTAAAGGAATCTACCTCGATATCGAAAGCAAACTTACAGGGAACGCCTACGTGGTCTTCATGGGTCGCGTAGACCGAATCCGAACGTTCGATCTGACTCCTCTTTCTAAATAATAAATTCTTATTTTTCTCCTTTTTTTCTTTTTCATACTATCGGCTGGTTTAAAGGCGAAAACTTACTTTTCTAAGCAGAAATTCGTCAATTGCCTAACTCAACGTAGAAAATTATATAAATAGTTAAGATAATATAGATTCATAAGAAAAAATACGATTTCGAAAAAGAGGATAAAACTATGGTAAAAATAAAAGGAATACTTGCAGTAGGCGTAATTCTTCTTTTCCTGGGATTAGCGTTTAGCCCAGTGACGGCGCAAACGACAATAAAAGACCAGTTGGAAGTAATTACTATCGGTGACCTTGCACCGGTACAGGTTTCCGAAAAAGATCTTACAACCATGGAAAAATTCATGCCCGCATTACTTGAAAAAATGGCATCTGCGAAATCCTACTCAGCGCTTCTTGAAATCGTCCAAAGTGCTATCAAAGAGCACGGGAGACAGCCTGTTCTTGTGTTAGTCCTTACCCTTATTATTAAAACAATAAAATTTAATTTCAAATTTAATCAACTCCGTCCACTCAGAAAAAACGCTTTTGTCATGAGCTGGGGATTTACAAACAAATTCCTCTCATTGGGGAAAAACAAAATCAACGTGCTTCGACCAATAACAGGGTGGTACTACTCAGGAAAATCCAATGTTATACTCAACAGCCGCACCATCATACTTGACCCCTATCCATTTAGTATTAAGATGCTAACCGGGCGACAGATCGGTTTAATGTCAAATTTCATTGGTTTGTATATCCACCGCTCTGGAAACATCGCTGACAAGGCGATAACATTTTTCTTCGGCTACACCAGCACTATTCGAGGAATTGACCTCTCACCGGTACGCAACTAGAGAAAAAACACAATTTCTTTTTTTTCCTTTCTTTTTTTTTGATATTTTTTATTTCCGTTGGTGTTGCATATATTTTAAAGAAAACAATCCTTATAAGAGACTTTTTGTTTGCGAGTAATGAAAATGGCACCTTCTCAGATCACGATCGTTCGAAGTAGACGACGGAAAAAGACCATTCAAACGAAATATGGAGATGGGCGGCTCTGGATTTATCTTCCCGCAGGCATGAGTACTAAAGATGAGCAAAAGTGGATAGACCGTATGAGTCAACGCAACGAACGATGGCAGCAGAAACGATCATTAAAGAAAAGTGATACCTGGTTGCTGCAGCGTGCCCAGGAACTGAACAAGAAGTTTTTCGACGGCGCCCTTGATTTTTCCATTACGTTTGTCACAAATCAAAATTCTCGGTTTGGGAGCTGCACTTCGATTGATAAAACCATTCGCATCTCGGATCGGGTGAAAACCATGCCGTCGTGGGTACAGGACTACATCATCATCCATGAGCTTACTCATCTCTTGCACCCGGATCATTCAAAGAAATTCTGGGAAATAGTGAATCATTACAAGTACGCGGAACGGGCCAAAGGGTACCTCATAGGGGTCGGTGCAGGGGTAGTAGAACAGGAGAAAGAATCAACCGATGCAGACGATATTTTTTATGATATGTGATCGTAGAGTACTAAAAATCCATTCATAATTAATGAAAATATATATAATCCTCTATCAGATATCCTCTTTGTGTGAGGTTGGGTTATGAAAACACTTAAAGATGAATTTGGATGGAATGCAGGTAAAGTGTGGAAGATACTGAGTACAAAAGGTCCGCTGAAAGAAGAAGCGTTACTTCAAACCACGAAACTTTCAGAAGATGAACTCTGGACTGCTGTTGGCTGGCTGGCACGAGAAAACAAGATTTGCCGGGAAAATAACATGTATAAACTAGGACAAACCAACTTAACCACGAAGGTCGGCACGGATGCAGGGAAAGTCTGGAACACCGTTGCACAACAAGGCGAAGTGGATGTCTCAACGATAGCAAAGACTGCACAAATCACTGAGGTTGACGCATACTGTGCACTTGGATGGCTTGCAAGAGAAAATAAAGTTGAATGTAAGAAAATAAGAGCAAAAGTACCAAAAATAAAGGTTGCCTTAAAATAACCATTTTTTTTACAAACGACAAGCAGGCAGTGTTCAGAGCAACATCTTACTAACCACTGTTTTTCTCCTTATTTTTTTTATCACATAAATCTTAGAATGCAAAACTATATAAGAGACTGGTCACTACAGGTTTACCGAAAGAAGAGAAAATAACATTTCATTTTCCAACAATTTCGGATTTTTGGAATTTATTGTTTTTTTCTTTACAAATATGCATGCTCTTATTATGGAGCTAATACCTATGAATCGAAGATCAAATAATCAACGACGAAGAAAGAATCAGGAATCATTTCAAAAGATAGTAGTCAGATGTGACGTCCTTCAACGTCCTGTGTACGAACATGAAGTCTGTCCGCAATACGCGATAAAAGCAGGATCCGACACACAAAAAAATTGTAAGAATTGTAAACATTCTTTTTAATCAATAGCGAGACTAAGTGATCTTTTTTTTCTTTTTGAACATTACAAATTACAGGAGGTGAACATACTATGAAAGGAATTGTTAAATTTTACAATATTCGAAAAGGATATGGTTTTATCCGAGGCGATGATGGACACACCATCTTTGTCCATAAAACCGCTATCCCGTTTTTCGACATCTTCCTCACACCAGGTGAGGTCGTGGAGTACCAGGTAGGTACTACAGAGAAAGGACCCAAAGCGGTTGATGTGAAAAAACTGTAAAAATGGTCCTCCCTACAGGGACTTCTCTTCTTTTGATGTAAAGATCGAGTATATCCCTTGTTTATGTTTCTGAGAAAGTTTCTGATAAATCTCCGCGTTCTTTCTGATTATGTCAACAAACTGTGGATCCTGTTTTATGATCTTTCCCGGAACGCCAAGAATCAGGCTGTGCTCAGGAACAACCATATCCTCTGTGACGAGTGCACAGGCCCCAATAATCGAACCAGAACTAATCCTCGCACCATTCAGCACTGTTGCATGAATACCAATGAGACAATCATCTAAAATGGTTGCGCCATGGATCATTGCAGCATGACCTATCGTTACGTTTTTACCTATCTTTACCTGATGCTCCGCATCCGTGTGAATGACGCAGCAATCTTGAATGTTAGACCCATCTCCAATCACAATGGAGTTTTCATCACCGCGAATCACCGCATTTGGAAAGACACCACAGTTCTTACCAATAGTCACGTTGCCGATGATTACCGCGTTTGGTGCAATGAAACTTGACTTGTGGATTTTCGGCATAAAAGCACAATCTCCTCTCCGTTAACGAGGAAGCATATCTTATAGTTTTTCGCACACAGGAACCTTTTATTTCATTCAAATCACAACATATTTAATCACCAAAAGCATGCTTTCTTTTTAGAGTGAGAGTGTATGAGTGAATTTGTGTCTTTGTTCGGTGACCAGGCAGGTACCATCTGGCAGATACTCCATGATCGTGGGCCTCTCTCCGAACCAGAACTTCTGACTCTAACACATCTTACTGAACCGCAACTTTATACTGCAATCGGCTGGCTCGCCCGAGAAAACAAGATACGGAAAGAAAATAACACGTATATGCTTGGTGGGACAAATCTTGGACCATTCATTGGAAAAGATGCAGGAAAAATATGGCGAACGTTAGAAATTTGGGGTGAAGTCGATGTCCTGTCTCTCTCACGATTGTCCCGCATCGTTGAACATGACGTTTTCACCGCGGTCGGATGGCTTGCCCGAGAAGGAAAAGTTGACGGTGCAATCAGTAACATCGATGAGAAAAAAATACTCTTCTGGCTGAAATAACACGACATCCAATTCTTTGTTTTATTCTTTCGATTTTCTCCTGAAAATACCTTTGATTTTACCACCGACCCCACCACCGGATTCTCCTTCTAAGGATTTTTTCCGTCGGAGTTTGGAAACCACGCGGTTGAGCTTCCCTTTAATGCCCTTTGCTGGTTCTTCTTCTGATTGTTCTGCTGTTTCTGCCTGACCTTTCCTTCTGAAGAAAAACCAACCTTTTTTCTCTGTTTCCAGCTTTGATTTTTTAACAGGCAATCCAACAAGGTTGCCATTCCCATCAAATTGCAGGATGAATGTGCTCCGGGGGGGTTTGACGTCCTTTAATTGTTGCGGAACCTCGGTTGCTGCGTCAGGTTCTAGTTCATTGATTTTTTCCTTTCTCCAAAAAGAAAGCCGATTGATTTTTCTCTCCGCTGGTTGCTCTTTCCTCTCATGTATGAACAAGGGCGATCGTTTTCGTCTCTCTTTCTTGCTTGGAGATATTTCTCCAACAGGTTCTATCCGCTGCGGTTCTTCGACGACTTCTGTGGGCATCTGAGTTGGGCGTTCTACTTCTTGCAGGATTTCCTCTGATTCGAATAATTCTTCTACGTATAATTCAGGGTTTTTTACTTTCTCTTCCATTGATTCGAGTGATTTGAATAATACCATTATCTCTTCATGTGTTTTTATCTCTGAAGACTCTTTTTTTTGGTGTTCCACTTTTCTGTTCGCCCCTCACTATTTTTTATTTGTGTTTATTACAAGATAACTGATTTGTATAAAAAAACCTATCTCTTTGTCCGCACTCTCTATGGTCGTTGAGTGAGAGAGATGTTATTCTATTGGTAGTATTTTCTCATACCGCAGGGTCGACTCGTCACAACATGGACAGTATTCTTCCACGATGATGAGGGAGTTGATTTTGCGTATGGGAATTTGTTTCGTTTCTTTTTTACATACTTTACAGTAACTCAAAAACAATGCCCCCAATATATATTAGGGATACATAATATATAAATATTTCCATAAATACTGGTTTTTCGCTTGAAAATCCACGAGAAAACCGTCGGTTATCAACTCGTTTTTACGACTTTTATCATATCTTGGTGTTCAAATGGTGCGTGACATGCTGCTTTCACAGAGATGTCAAGGTATCCCTCGTAGACTCCACCCTCCAGCTGAACCTGGATTTGGATAAGAACTTTACCGTTATCATCAGAGAAACCAGAGCCGGCTCCCCCTAATCCTTTGATTATTACCGATGCACCACTGAGAGGATGACCGTCGGTCTCATTTACATACACGGTGAATGTGACATTTTCTGGCTCGCTTCCCGGTAGGGTTGTTACTATCGGTGTCAAGGAGACGATCATTCTCTCAGGAAATAAACACGGGTTCGTTATATAGGATAGGATTGCGATGAGTGCAACAGTTCCAATAACCAGGGAGACGGTCAAGCGCATCGGTAACCCGAGCACCGCGTGTTCATTTACGATGAAATAAGCTCTCTTTTTTAGGTTCTTCACTACCAAACCTCCCAGACAAAACTCAATCGATAGATATTTATTTGATTATTTAATTCTTTTTAATAAATCTGGGAGTTTTCATGATATTTAAAAGAACTAACCCACTAGTGGGTGATGAGAATGCAGTTCTTGGTCAACCCGTGTATCTTCTCGTAGTTATCATCATTGCCGCAGCAATTATCACATTGTTTAGTCTTTCACTCCAGAACATCATCATGGACTCACAGATTCATCAAGTGGAACATGAAATCGATACGATTCTGACTGAAGCTACCAGCATGTTTGAATACGCTGACGAAGGATCCATGGTTACCGTGCACGTTGAATTCCCTACAGCCCTGCAATTCATCGTCTTTGGCGGCCTCCCAACAAACAGTACCATAGAGCCAACCAATCTCACCCTTGATGAAAACACAAATAACAACTACTATTATGTGATGAATGACGGAACCCTTCGATTGTTCCATTCGAACGCTCGTTTTTCCAGTGAGAACCTTACCCAGATGGCAGTCTTTCATACGGGAACCTACGACCTCACGTTGGAGTTGTGTTATAATGATGGAAAGACCTATGTCACGATTTATGAATGATACCAACAGCATCATGGGCCTGACACTATCTCAAATCGGTCTTTTCCTTGCCACAGGAATTCTGCTCACTGCGGTCTTCTTCTTAGTCTTTTCCAGTGATTGGCAGAGAACCGCAGAAATACGATCGTTTGCGAGCAGTTTCTCCCATCTTGTTGAAGACATAGATAGCAGTTTTTTTGAAAAAACAACCAGGTTTCAGTTTCCTTCTAAAAACTATGCCTATACAGTAAAGCTTTCGACAGGGTATATCGTCATCTCTGCAAAAGGGTTTTGGGATACCGATCTCTTTGTTACAGAACGCTTTCTCATCCAGCCCTGGCTTCGATCATCTTATCAGAATTGGACGACCGGAGAAGACCTTCATGAATATCTGAATATTACCTGTGGTCATTGTGGTAAAAAAGATGATTCAATACCCACCATAAATTTCACCCAACTTTACCAGGAACAAAATACGACGATATCTTTATTTGCGTTGTATCCCTTGGAAATTCTCATAAGAGAACCGGTGTTTCTGGAGAAAGTGAGCATTTTTTATGATGGTGAGAAGAAACATGATTTTCTCCTCGTGTACCAGTTAATATAAGCACCTGCGGTATTTCTTTTCCAGTGAAGTAGTGTTTATTATATAACTTTTAAAAGATACTTACGTCTTCTTGAGGCTGCCTGTATATAGGAGAGAAAAATACCGTCATCGTTATATAGGCAATGTCCTATTCTTTTCGTAAGACGAGGATGTAATCCGGGGAGGCTGTTTGCCATGTTTAATGCCAAGATAAAATCAGATATAATAAAAGGAATCATCGATGTAACATCGCCACTTGTGAATGAAGCTAAGTTCAATATCACAACAAAAGGCATTTCCATACGTGCGGTTGATCCTGCGCATGTCGCGATGGTTGATTTAGAATTGAAAAGCACCGCATTTGAGGAATACAAAGCTGATGATATGGAGCTTGGTATTGACCTTGATAAACTCAACGGCATCATGAAACTGGCGAATGCCGGTGATTTGATTTCTTTGGAGTATGATGAGGATTCAAACCGCTTGATCGTTAAAATCGGTAACCTCGTGCGACGGATGGGCCTTATTGACACCGCAGGGATGCCTGATTCTAAGGTTCCTCATTTAGACTTACCCGCAAAAGCAGTCATGAAGGCATCAGAGCTCAGCAAAGGAGTTCGTGCCTCAGAGGCAGTCTCCGATCATCTGGCATTGAGCGTCGACAAAGACTCGTTTGAACTGTTTGCAGAAGGGGATACCGATACCGTGAATCTCAAACTCCCGAAGAGCTTACTACTGGAACTTCATTCGCCAGGGAAATTTAAAAGCCTTTTCTCTATCGACTACTTCAGCAATATGATTAAACCAGTGAAAAACGAAGACCCGATCACCATCAACATTGGTAACGACAACCCTATCAGAGTCGACTTTGATTTCGCAGAGAAACACGGGCACGTCACCTATCTGTTGGCACCTCGTATTGAATCAGAATAATCATCCCTCATAATTCTTTTTAATTATAAGAGGTGTATAGTATCGTAAAAGGCACCAGACGACATCGGTACATCGGTTTTCGTGTTGCACTCGTGGGAAACAATCATCCTCTCACGGACACGGAGCTGATACAGGCACTTCGACAACAAACCCACGACCTCTTTTCCAAAGCGGCAAAAGAACTAGGGCTCTGGGTCGTACAATTCGATGGAACCACTGGGATTATTAAATGTAACTATCAAGAAAAAGAACACACGATACAACTTCTACAATCACTGAAAAAGATTGGATCAAAATCCGTTACCTTCACCACCTATGCAACGTCAGGGACGATTCGTGGAATCACTGATAAAAAACTGAAACGTCCTCAATAATTTAAACAAGATCTTCCAATTTTTTCACATTCGGATTTTGAATACCGGAGGATTTCACCGAAAAAATCTCTTCTACGAGATAACTTTCGCCGATGTAGCTCTGGTAGTTTAAATATTTTGAGAAAATTTCTCATATGGAGAGAAAAAATTTTCTAAAAAAGAAACGAGAGAATTTTTTTAGGTCATCAGCTCTTTCGGTTTTTCAAGTGTTTTCCACGTGAAGATTGGATTCTTCACCGCACCGATTTCATCGATCCGTCGTACCACGGTATTATGCGGGGCGCTCTTTGTTAATGTAGGGTCTTCCTGTGCAATT
>Ga0315285_10003723_pt1 | contig 15874 bp, 14 predicted proteins | sample YL17G09_36_MG_FD_203698 | JGI IMG/M metagenome (GOLD analysis project Ga0315285, IMG submission 203698) | Sediment microbial communities from Yellowstone Lake, YNP, Wyoming, USA - YL17G09_36 | ecosystem: Environmental > Aquatic > Freshwater > Lake > Sediment | place: USA: Wyoming | collected... | reverse complement strand
GCAAGGGAATCATCTTCCACAATGGCAAGGAGATGACCTCCGCCGACGTGATGGCCTCCCTCAGGCGCTTCGCGACCTTCGCCACCAGGGGCAAACCCATCGGCGCACGCCTGGACGACATCCGGGCGAAGGACAAGCATACGGTGGTGATGACCTTCAAGCAGCCCACCGGCCGATTGCCCCTCTTCCTGGCCCACCAAGAAGACATCATCATGCCGGAGGAGATTGCCAACAAGCACATGAAGGAGCAGCTGCGGGAGTTCGTTGGCACCGGCCCATTCAAGTTCGTGGAGCGGCAGCCGGACCGCTTCATTAAGTTCGTCCGCTTCGAGAACTATGCCGCGCACCCCGGCGATCCCGACGGCTGGGTGGGCCGTAAGACGGTCTACCTCGACGAAATGCTGATTATTCCCGTGCCGGAGGACTCCGTCCGGGCCGACGGCGTGATCACAGGAGAGTACCACTTCGGCGAACTGCTCAACCCGGACTCGTACGACAGCCTGAAGTCCAACCCCAACGTCGACGCCTACGTCGTCAAGCCGTATTACTGGTCCGCCATCCACTTCAACAAGAAGCAAGGGATGTTCACCGACCTCAGGATGCGCAAGGCGTTCAAGCTGGCCATCGACCTGGAACCGGGATGGCGAGCCGCCTGGGGCAGCCCAGACTTCTGGCGGCTCCAGCCGGCCATGGGCTCCCCGGAGATGGCCTGGTATACCGAGGTCACCAAGGACGAGTACAACAAGAAATCCCCCGAGCAGGCCAGAGCACTGCTGAAGGAGGCGGGCTACAAGGGCGAGCCGGTCCGCTGGCTGACGACCAAGGAGTACTCCTACAATTATGCCTTCGCCCTGGCCACCAAACCCCAACTGGAGGCCGTCGGCATGAAGGTGGACCTGCAACTGGTGGACTGGGCCACCCTGATCCAGCTCCGCGCCAAGCCGGAGCTACACGACATCTTCGTCACCGGCCACGACACCCCGAACCATCCGCTGCTGCAGCCCTTCATGAGCCCCACATGGCCTGGCTGGTGGGACACCCCCGAGAAGACCAGGCTGTATAACGCCCTGTTTGCGGAGACCGACGACAAGAAAGCCCAGGCACTCGTCGAGGACATGGAGCGGCTGGTCATGAAGGAAGTGCCCTACGTGAAGATCGGGGAGTACTTCGGGCTGCGCGGGGCGCGGAAGGAGTTGAAGGGCTACGTCAATCCCGTTCACTTCTTCTTCTGGAACTGCTGGCTCGGCTGAGAAGGGTTTGAGGCTGTGGCATTGAGGCGCGCAGTGCCGGACCGCGGCAGGCGGTCCCTCGCACCGCGCGCCTCGCGCTGTCTCTAGGAAGAGCAGATGCTGGCTTACGTCATCCGGCGCGTTCTGCTGGCGATTCCGGTCATGTTCGTGGTGGCCGCGGGGGTGTTCCTGCTCCTCTACCTGACCCCCGGCGACCCGGTGTCGGTCATCCTGGGTCCCGACGCGTCTCCGCAGCGGATCTCCGAGTTGCGCCAGCAACTCGGGCTGGACCAACCCGTGCCAATTCAGGTGGCCCACTGGTTCGGCCGGCTCCTGCACGGGGACCTGGGACAGTCCATCTATCTCAACCGCCCGGTGACCCAGACGATCCTGGAGCGGGCCGAGCCGACCTTGATGCTGACCATGCTCGCCACCCTCTTTGCCATCCTGGTGGGGCTCCCCATCGGGATCGTCTCGGCCACTCGCGCCGGGAGCTGGGCCGACCTCGGCGCCATGCTGGTCGCCCTGGGAGGCATCTCCATGCCCTCCTTCTGGGTGGGGCTGAATCTGATCTTCGTGTTCGCCGTGGTGATGGGCGTCCTGCCGGTGGCCGGCTACCAGCCCCTCAGTGCGGGCCTCTGGGAAAACCTCCGCTATTTGATGCTGCCGGCCGTGACCCTGGGGTTCGCCCAGGCGGCCCTCCTGGCCCGCATGTCCCGCTCCCTGATGCTGGACGTGCTGCGGGAAGACTACGTACGAACTGCTAGGTCGAAAGGCGTTGTAGAGCGGAAGGTGGTGCTCTACCACGCCCTGCGCAATGCCATGGTGCCGCTGGTGACGGTCATGGGCTTGACCTTCGCCATCCTGATGGGCGGGGCGGTCATCACCGAGCAGGTCTTCAACATCCCGGGGGTCGGGCGGTTGCTGGTGCAGTCGGTGCTGCGTCGGGACTACCCGGTGGTGCAGGGGATCGTGCTGGTGATCGCCTTCAACTACGTCGTCATCAACCTGTGTGTGGATATCCTGTATGGCCTCTTTGATCCCCGGGTACGCCACTCGTGATCGGCAGCAGACGCGCACGCCGGGACTAACCCCTTTCCGAAATTCTCAACCGCCAAGGCGCCAAGAACGCCAAGGGAAATGGCCTATTTGGGGAACACGAACGAAACTGCTGAAGGCCCCAGGAGCTGGTTGTCGCATTCTTCGTTGTAAGGATCGGAGCCTCGCATCCTTGGCGACCTTGGCGCACCAACGGCGGTGCCGTTGGTACCGGCGGTTCAAGGTTTTTCTCAGATCAGGACTAACCGCATGACAAGCAAAAGCGGGGCGGGTGAACTGCCGCTGGCGGGGGCCTGGACGGAGGGTGTACGCCGGGAGCGCCCCTGGTACGTGATGGCTCTCCGCAACAGGCGGCTGGTCATCGGCAGTCTGTTGCTGCTGGGCATGCTGCTCGTGGCGGCCCTGGCGCAGGCCCTTGCCACCCACGACCCTTTGCTCGTGCGCCCAGAGATCCGGCTCTCCCGGCCCAGCGCGGAGCACCGCTTCGGCACCGATAACTTCGGCCGCGACCTGTACAGCCGGACCGTCTACGGCGCCCGGCTCTCCCTGATGGTCGGTGGGATGGTCGCCCTGCTGGCAGCCCTGGCCGGCACGACCATGGGGCTGCTGGGAGGCTACTACCAGCGGGTGGACATCGTCCTGATGCGCATCATGGACGGCATGATGGCCTTCCCCGGCATCGTGCTGGCGGTGGGCATCATGGCGGCCATGGGCCCCCACGTCGCCAACGTCATCGTGGCGCTGAGCATCGTGCAGACCCCGAGGGTGGTGCGGGTGGTACGCAGCGTCGTGATCAGCCTCCGCAACATGCAGTACGTGGAGGCAGCCCGCTGCATGGGGGTGAGCGACTGGCGGATGCTGCTGCGCCACATCCTGCCCAACTGCATCTCGGCGCTGGTGGTGCAGTGCACCTTCATTTTCAGTGAGGCCGTGTTGGGGGAGGCTTCCCTCTCCTTCCTGGGGGTGGGGGCGCCACCCGAGATACCCAGTTGGGGGGTGATTCTGGGGGAGGCGCGGCTATATATTCGGAATGCCCCGTGGATGATCTTTCTCCCCGGGACCGCGCTCACCGTAACCGTCCTCGCGTTGAACTTGGTGGGCGACGGGATCCGCGATTGGCTGGATCCGCGGCTACGAAAGGCCCTGTGGTCCGGTGAGCCCTGATCGGAGGAAAACCTTGAACCGCCATGATCACCCAGCGCTCGCGCTGGGTACCCGGGTCGCCAAAGATCCAATGTTCCGATCCCTCCATCCAAGAACGCGAACCCTGGTCCGTGGGGCCTTCAGAGGTTTCGTTCGTTCCCCCCCCAATGAGGCGTTCGGTCTTGGCGTTCTTGTCCGCCTAAGGCGGATTGGCGGTTAACAGTTTCGGATTGGGGTTGAGTGTTGATGGCCGAAAATAGGAGAACAAATCGAAAGGGGGAAAGATCGATGCGCCTGTTTGCCGCGACGATCGCGACCGAGAGCAATACGTTCTCGCCGCTGCCGACCAGCCTGGATGCCTACAAGGAGAGCGTCTTCCTCCGCCCGGGCGAGCACCCCGAGGAAACGCCGCGGATGTGCACCGCCCCGCTCTGGGTGGCGCGCCGGCGCGCGCAGGCGGACGGCTTCACCCTGATCGAGGGCAGTTGCTTCGCCGCCAGCCCCGCTGGCACGACCAACCGGGCCGACTACGAGTTCATGCGCGATGAAATCCTGGGCCAGCTCCGCGCCGCCCTGCCGGTGGACGGCGTGCTGCTGGGGCTGCACGGTGCGATGGTCGCGCATGGCTACGACGACGTCGAAGGCGACGTGGTCGCGCGGGTGCGCGCCCTGGTCGGGCCGACATGCGTGATCGGCGTGGAGCTGGATCTGCACTGCCACCTGACCGTCAAGCGCGTGATCGGCGCCGACATCGTCGTGCTCTACAAGGAATTCCCCCACACCGATGTGGTCGAGCGCGCCGAGGACATGCTCGCCATCGTGCTGAAGACCATCCGCGGCCAGGTGAAGCCGGTGATGTCGCTGTATGACTGCCGGCAGATCGGTAGCTATCCCACCACGCTGCCGCTCATGCGCGCCTTCGTCGACCGCATGAAGGCGATGGAGGGCAGCAGCGGCATCCTGTCGATCTCCATCGGGCACTGTTTCCCCTATGGCGACGTGCCGGAGCTGGGCGGGCGCATCCTGGTCATGACCGACGGGGACAAGGCGCGCGCCGACGCGCTGTCCAGCGAGATCGGCCAGGAATTCATCTCGATGCGCGGGAAGACCGCCCCGCAGTATCACGGGGTGGACGAGGGAATCAGCGCCGGGCTCGCGGTCGAGGGCCATCCGGTGGTGCTGGCGGACCCGGCCGACAATGCCGGCGGCGGGGCGCCCACCGACAACACCACGATCCTGCGCCGGCTGATCGCGCGGGACGTGCCGAACGCCGCGCTCGGGCCGATCTGGGACCCGATCGCCGTGCGGCTGTGCTTCGCTGCAGGCTTGGGCGCGACCTTTCCGCTGCGCTTCGGCGGCAAGATCGGCCCCGCCTCGGGCCTGCCGATCGATGCCGAGGTGACCGTGACCGGCCTCAAGCGCGACTGCTGGCAGAGCTTCGGGCCCACCCAGGTCCCGCTCGGCGACTGCGCCGCGGTGCGCATCGGCGGTGTGGAGGTCGTGCTGATCACCAAGCGCAGCCAGGCACTGGGGCTGGAGCTGTTCAGCAATCTCGGCATCCACCCGCACACGAAAAAACTGGTGGTGGTGAAATCCACCAACCACTTCATGGCGGCGTTCGGACCGATCGCGAAGCAGGTGCTCTACATCGAGTCCGATGGGCCGCTCAGCCGCGACTATGCGAAGATCCCGTACAAGAAGGTCCAACGCCCCATCTGGCCGCTGGACGAGGTCACCACGCCGAGGCTCATCGTCTGATACGCCGGGGGCCACGGCATATCCCGTCGCATCCAGTGGCCGCGCCGCCTCCGGCGCTCCCCGTGCGGACATGGCCGGTAAAGCCAGATCGCGGGGCAGGTGCTTCATGGGACCGGGAAGGTCCTCGGCGTGTTCGGCCAGCCGTTCGATCTTCGATACGATGCGGCGGGAGGCGAAGGGGGTCAACTCCTCCACCTATCTCAGATCCTCCGCCCACCGCGCATGCGTGGCGCACAGATCCAAACAGAGCTCCACCGTCCGGCTGGCTCGGGGCATGGTCATGCTGGCGGCACCAGACTGGGGGATCGCGGCGCAGGCTCAGGCCAGCAGGCCGGCGACGGGGATGAGGGTCGTGCTGACGGGGTTGGGGGTGGGGTCGAACCTATGGTTTCGCCTCTGGCGGGACCGCTCGTCGTGGCTGAGGTGGGATGGCCTAAGCGTGCCAGGGGGCTGCAAATCGGGACGGAGGGTGAAGGGGCACGGGGGCGCCGAACGGGGCCTCAGGAGACCGGGGCACGGATGAGCGAGTCGAGATACCACCACCAATGGGAGGGTAACGCGCCGGCCTCCTTGCGGAGCTTCTCCAGATCCGCTACCTCCGAAATCTGGCGGAACAGGGACACGGCGTTGAGGACAAAGGTAGCATCAGCCCCCTCGAGGGCTGATCTCTCAGCAGGCGTCAGCTCCCCCTCCACCTCGGCCAGGCGACTTCGCAGCTTGAGAAGCTCCAGGACCTCAAAGCCGCTGACGTCGGGGAACCGGACGGCGGTGGCGTACACGTCAACCAGGGATGCATGTCGGCTCATCACAACAACTCCTCAATACGGCCGATCTCGGTGAAGCCCGGATGTGCCAGGTAGGCATCAATATCATCGGGCGGAAAGGCCGTTTCCATTGGACGCGATCCCGGATTCTGCCGATGGCCTCGGCCACGGCCCGACGCACCTCATCCATCAGCCCAATCTTAGGTGAGATGGCATTTGAGTGCAACAGGAATTGGAGGTGACAGGAGACGCCCAGTTACGAGTCGCCAGGCGTTGGCGTCCAGGCAGAGTCATCGTCTGAAGCGGCCCGCAGTGGAGAGATCGCTTCCCCCCTTCGGGAACCACCCCCGGGCGTGCGTGACTCTATCCGCCATACAGGGTCTTCCCTTCGCGGAGGGCGGTGGTCACGAAGGCGTTGGGGACGTCGGCCCATTCGGCGACCTCTGCCGGGGAGTATACCACCACGTCTTTGGCAGGGAAGAGTCCGAGGAGTGCGCGGAGATAGGGGATCGGCCGTTTGTGCCGTGGCAGAGTTGATTCATCGACCTCCCCCTGCCGCGTGAATGCAGGCGGATCATAACACCGGTGCCTTTCATTGGTCCAGGTCACCTGGTTTGGGGAAACGATCCAGGTGCTCCTCTGTGTGCCCACCGGGGGGAACTTCGTCCGCACAATGGATCGCGCTTCCGGCTTGTGTCCCGGCCCACTTCTTGATATAAGCCATCCAGAACCTACGGTTACCCTCGGATAGCGGCGAGGCCTGAAGATCGGACGCGCCCAGCAGTGCCCGTTCTCCGGTCCCCGATCACCAGCCCCCGTTCTCAGTGGAGGGAGCCTTGGCCAGACGAACGCCGATTCTCGAGTGAGAGCCGGCGTTTCTTGTCTGATACCGGATGTGTGGAGCATCTGGACCTGAAAGTTGGTGGAGGGATCGCGGGGTAACAATGCCAAGAATCAAGAAGGAGCAATCGCAGAAGAAGGGTAACGGTGCCAACATCGGCTTCGAGGCCCAGCTTTGGGCGGCGGCCGATGCCCTCCGGAACAACATGGACGCGGCCGAGTACAAACATGTCGTCCTCGGGCTGATCTTCCTCAAGTACATCTCGGACGCCTTCGAGGAGCAGCACACGAAGCTTGAGGCAGAGCGGGACCAGGGCGCCGACCCGGAGGACCCGGACGAGTATCGCGCGAAGAACATCTTCTGGGTGCCGAAGGAGGCCCGCTGGTCAAAGCTCAAGGCCAGTGCCGTCCAGCCGACCATTGGCCGGCTTGTGGACGATGCCATGGAGGCGGTCGAGCGCGACAACCCCTCGCTGAAGGGGGTGCTGCCCAAGGACTACGCCCGCCCGGCCCTCGACAAGCAGCGCCTCGGCCAGCTCATCAACCTCATCAGCAACATCCGCGTCGGCGACGAGGAGAGCCGCTCGAAGGACGTCCTCGGCCGTGTCTACGAGTACTTCCTCTCCCAGTTCGCCAGCGCCGAGGGCAAGAAGGGCGGCGAGTTCTACACCCCGCGTTGCGTCGTCCGGCTGCTCGTCGAGATGCTCGAGCCGTACAAGGGGCGGGTGTACGACCCCTGCTGCGGCTCTTCGGGGATGTTCGTCCAGTCGGAGGAGTTCATCGCAGCCCACGGCGGCCGGATCGGCGACGTCAGCATCTACGGCCAGGAGTCGAATTACACCACCTGGCGGCTGGCCTGGATGAACCTCGCCATCCGGGGCATCGACGGGCAGATCGCCCACGGCGACAGCTTCCACAACGACCGCCACCCGGACCTGAAGGCCGACTTCATCCTCGCCAATCCCCCCTTCAATGTCAGCGACTGGCGCGGGGAACTGCTGAAGGGCGACAAGCGCTGGAAGTACGGCGTGCCGCCCCCAGGCAACGCCAACTTCGCCTGGGTGCAGCACATGATCCACCACCTCGCGCCCACCGGCTTGGCCGGTTTCGTCCTGGCCAACGGCTCGATGTCCTCCAACACGTCCGGCGAGGGCGAGATCCGCAAGAACATCATCGAGGCCGACCTCGTGGACTGCATGGTGGCGCTGCCGGGTCAGCTCTTCTACTCGACGCAGATCCCGGCCTGCCTATGGTTTATAGCCCGTGATAAGCGCGGGCAATCCTCACCCTTGGGCCCCTCTCCCAGTGGGAGAGGGGGTGGGGGCGAGGGTGAGCCTGCTCGTCGATTTCGCGACCGCCGAGGCGAGGTGCTCTTCGTCGACGCCCGCAAGCTCGGGACGATGGTGGACCGCACGCACCGCGAGCTGACCGACGAGGACATCCGCCGAATCGCTGGCACCTACCACGCCTGGCGTGGCGATTCCCTGAGATCCCCTCTCCCTGCCGTGGGAGAGGGCCGGGGTGAGGGGGCGTATCGGGATGTGCCCGGCTTCTGCAAGGCGGAATCCCGCGATGAGATTCGCAAGCACGGCCACGTGCTTACCCCCGGCCGCTACGTCGGCGCCGAGGCGCAGGAGGACGAGGGCGAGCCGTTTGAGGAGAAGATGAAGCAGCTGACCGCGACGCTGCGGGAGCAGATGGCCGAGGGCCGCAAGCTCGACGTTGCCATCGAGACCAACCTGAAGGGGCTTGGGTATGGGGGTCGCTGACAACATTCCATTCAGCAAGGTCCTCGCCGCACCACTCAGAAACGGGCTCACGCGTCCGAAGGCGGTTCGGGGCGAAGGGGTCAAGATGGTGAATATGGGAGAGATATTCGCCCATGAACGAATCGGTGAAGTGCCGATGGATCGCGTGCCTCTGAGTGGGCGTGAGCGAGACAGCTACCTGCTTGAGCCTGGGGACTTGCTCTTCGCACGGCAGTCGCTCGTGCTCTCCGGCGCTGGGAGGTGCTCGGTATTCCTCGGGGCGTCCGAACCAGTCACCTTCGAGTCCCACATCATTCGGGCCCGTATCGACAAGACAACCTCTGATCCATTCTTCTACTTTTACTTTTTCCGTTCCAGAGCAGGCAGGGATGCGATTGAGAGCATTGTTGAGCAAGTCGCCGCCGCAGGCATTAGGGGAAGTGACCTGGCAAACCTTCAAGTTCTAAAACCTCCGCTCCGAGAGCAACGCGCCATCGCCCACATCCTCGGCACGCTGGACGACAAGATCGAGCTGAACCGGCGGATGAACGAGACGCTGGAGGCGATGGCGCGGGCGCTCTTTAAGTCGTGGTTCGTGGACTTCGACCCCGTCCGCGCCAAGGCCGAGGGCCGCGACCCCAGCCTGCCCAAACACATCGCAGACCTGTTCCCGGATTCGTTTGAGGACTCGGAGCTGGGGGAAATTCCGAAGGGGTGGGAAATCGGCACGCTTGGCGACGTGGCTGACCAATCGCGCCGCGGAGTTCAGCCAGACGCGATTGACGCTTCGACGCCATACATCGCGCTCGAGCACATGCCGAAGCGCTGCATCGCGCTCTCGGAGTGGGGCACTGCCGATGGGCTGGAAAGCAACAAGTTCGAATTCAAGAGGGGCGAGATCCTGTTCGGCAAGCTCCGCCCCTATTTCCACAAGGTCGGCGTCGCGCCGGTCGATGGCGTCTGTTCGACTGACATCGTCGTCGTGAAGCCGCGGGCAGAACACTGGTTCGGCTTCGTGCTCGGCCATGCTTCGAGCGAAGCTTTCGTCGAGTACACAAACGCGGGGTCTACCGGCACGAAGATGCCACGAACAAGCTGGGGCGACATGGCCCGCTACCCCGTCGTTCTCCCTCCGGATCCCATCGCGGAGGCATTCACAGCCCAGATTCGCCCGTCCGTAACGCGAATCCTTGCCGCAATTCACGAATCCCGCACTCTCGCCGCCTTGCGTGACACGCTGCTTCCCAGGCTCATTTCCGGCGATCTGCGGGTGAGGGACGCCGAGCGGCTGCAGGAGGTACAGTCGTGAAGGTGACCCGCATCAACAAGATCAGAGAGCATCGGGTCTTTCGCGATTTCACCTGGCCAGGCAATCTCCAGCCCTTCGGGCAGTTCAATCTGATCTACGGCTGGAATGGCTCGGGCAAGACCACGCTCTCCTCTTTGTTCCGCCATCTTCAGACTCGTTCCGCCGTCGCCGAAGGCGACGTTGAGTTTGAGATCGACAGCGCGAAAGTCTCAGGCCACGATCTCGAGACTGCACGCCTGCCGTCGGTTCGAGTGTTCAACCGAGACTTCATCGCTTCCACCATCCTCGCGGCTGACGGAAGAATGGACCCCATCTACTATTTCGGTGAGGACAGCGTTGAGAAGCAGAAGCAGGTCGAAAAACTCAAAGATGAGCTTGACAGGGCAGAAAGAGAGGTGGCGACGGCCCGGACTGAGAAGTCGAAAGCCGAAAAGACGCTGGACGAGTTCTGCATCAACAAGGCCAGGGTTATCAAGGAGCTCCTGATCAGTTCGCACGCTCCGCAGTACACCAATTACGACAAGAGGGACCTCAAGCAGGCGGTCGGGAAACTGACTGATGAATCAGCGAAATCCGCTTTGCTTGCCGATGAGGACAAGGAGAAACTGAGGAAGCATAAAGATGCCCAGCCCAAGGATACGGTATCCGAGGTCGCCCTTGATGTGCCCGACTTTGATGGTCTGGCGAGCGAAGCCAAGGTCCTGCTGCAACGGTCCCTTGTGTCGCAGGTCGTCGAAGAGCTCGCCGCAGATAAGGAGGTTGGCGCGTGGGTCCAGCAGGGTTTGGCACTTCACACAGGCGATCGGAAGAGCGATAGGTGCAGGTTCTGTGAACAGCCCCTGCCGGCAGCCCGCGTTCAGAGGCTGGAAGCCCACTTCAACGACGCCTTTGCAAGTTTTCAGTCCGAAGTCGCGGCGCTCGCGAGGCGGGTAGAGTCAGAGCGCGGCCGGGTGGCTGGAGTGCAGTTCCCGGACCCAGCCCGCCTGTACGACCACCTCGCAAGCGAGCTGCAGTCGGCTACGTCACAGGCTCGGCCGATCCTTGAGGAGGCTTCGGCCTTCCTCAACGCATTGCACGAGGTTCTTCTCCGCAAGCGTGAGTCTCCGTTTGAACGCATGTCGGTGGAGAGCGCGCTGCAGGGTACGCCACGCCCAGATCGTGGCGCACTGATTCGGGCCAGCCAAGCCGTCAACGCAGCCATCGAGAAGCACAACGCGACCACGAATGATTTTGCCAACAAGGTCAAAGAAGCGTGCGGGGCGCTCGAGCGATGCTATGTCGCCGAGGCGTTTGCAGAGTACCGTCTACTCAGCGACGCGGTGATGGCCGTCGAGTCTGCCCTGCAGGGGGTGATCAACAATCCGCCGACACTGAAGACCAAGATCCAAGCTATCGAGCGAGAGACCGTGGAGCACCGAAGGCCTGCGGAGGAACTCAATGCTGAACTCTGTTCCTATCTTGGTCACGACGAGCTTCGCCTGGATGTCAAGGATGCCGGCTACACGATGACGAGGGGCGGGCAGCCGGCGGGCGATCTCAGCGAGAGCGAGAAGACCGCGATTGCGTTCCTTTATTTCCTGAAGTCTCTGCAGGACAGGTCCTTTGACCATGCGAATAGCGTGATCGTAATCGATGACCCAGTCTCGAGCCTGGACGCGAACTCGCTGTTCTCCGCGTTCGGATACATGAAGGAACGGACCCAGGGAGCCGGACAGCTGTTCGTTCTGACACACAACTTTGGCTTCTTTCGGCAGGTCAAGAACTGGTTTCACTACCTTAATCGGAGGAAGAAGGAGCCGGATCTCCGCCCTGGCCGCTTCTACCTGCTAAAGGCGCCTATCGTAGCCGGGCGGCGGATGGCTTCACTCGAACCCTTGGATCCCCTTCTCGAACAGTACGAGTCCGAGTACCACTATCTCTTCAGGGTGGTCTACGAGGAGGCCCATCGCGGTGATGCAGAGGTCATGCTCGAGGAGTACTACGGGATGCCAAACGTGGCACGGCGGCTGGTTGAGGCCTTCCTGGCCTTCCACTACCCAGCTATCCAGGGTTTGTACAAGCAAATGGAAGAGGTCGACTTCGATGCGAGCAAGAAGACGCGCATCCTGCGCTTTCTGCATACTTACTCCCATTCCGGGAGTATCGCTGAACCTGAGCATGACCCCTCGATTCTGTCCGAGACCAGGTCTGTGCTGAGCGAGGTGCTAGAGCTGATCGAAAAGTGTGATCCCGTGCACTACAAGGGGATGACGAGCATCGTCGCGCCGGCTGAGGCTGAGAGCGATGATCGATAGATTCTTGGAATCCATCGTCGAAGACGCCGCCCTCGCCTGGCTGCAGGGGTTGGGCTACGCGGTGCTACACGGCCCCGAGATCGCGGCGGGCATGCCGGGTGCCGAGCGCAGCGACCCGAGCTACCGCGACGCGGTGCTGGAAGGTCGGTTGCGCCAAGCGCTCGTGCGCCTCAATCCCGACCCGCCCGCCGAGGCGCTGGACGACGCCTTCCGCAAACTTACGCGCACCGATGCCCGTCGCTGGCAGGATGCAACGCCGCGGCGCATCCGACGATGGTGGACGAAGGAACCTGTCGCTGATTGACCGCAGCAAGGATGTTGCTATGCCCACCAAGCCCCAGTTCGATCCGCGGAAACTGATGGAGCTGGCCATCAAGGTCATGCGGAAGTCCATTTCCGAGCCTCGGAGCGACGGCAAGGCCAGCCCTCGGGTCGGGGCGGTGATCTACAAGACCGATGGCACGATCGAAACGGCCTGCCGTGGCGAGCTACGCGACGGCGATCATGCTGAGTATACGCTGCTGGAGCGAAAGAACCGAGGCAGTAAGCTCGACGGCTCCCTTCTCTTCACCACGCTTGAACCGTGCGCCCCCGGGTCGCGCCACGGTCCGAAGCTGAGCTGTACTGAACGGATCATCTTGGCGAGGATCAGGAAGATCTGGATCGGCATTGAAGACCCTGATCCCACGGTAGATCGCAAGGGAATCAAGTATCTCCAGGACAACGGCTTGAAGGTCCACATGTTTGACCGCGATTTGCAGGAGGTCATCCGGGCGGAAAACAAGGAGTTCATCGTCGAGGCAGAGGAACGGGCAGCGGCTGGGGAAGAGAAGACCAAGGCAGTCACCTTGTCGGCTTTCGAGAATCCGGTGACGACCGCCAACCTAAGCGACATCTCCAGCGAAGCGCTGGAGCAATACCGGACCACAGCGAAGATTTCCGATCCGGTCGGTTCAGAGGCGTTTCAGCGGCGACTCTTGCACCAAGGGCTGTTGCATCCGGAGGGAAAGACGTTCGTTCCGGCAGGCTACGGGCTGCTGCTCTTCGGCAAGGCGCCCCGCGACATCATGCCGCAGGCGGGCCTGCTGGGAACGATCCACTATCCGAGCGGCAAAGAGGAACCCCGCGATTTCGATGGGCCGATGGTCTCTGTGCCCGGTCAGGTGGAGGCATGGCTGAGGGATAAGCTGCCGAACACGATCGACCGGAGTCAGATGCAACGTCGGCAGTCGTCCGATCTGCCCTTTGAAATGGTTCGCGAAGCGGTAGTGAACGCCCTTGTCCATCGGGACTACGAGATCACGGGAGCGAAGTGCCAACTGGTTGTTACGGCGGATACCGTCGTCGTGAAGAGTCCCGGCGGGCCGATTGCTCCGATCACGCTGGAACAGCTCCAATCGTTCAGCGCTCCGATGTTGAGCCGGAATCCGATGCTGCACTACGTATTTGCGCGAATGGAGATGGCCGAAGAACGGGGGCTTGGGCTGAGGTCGCTCAAGTCGCGCGCCACGGAGCTTGGCCTGCCCTTGCCAAAATTCAGTTGGGAGGCGCCGTATCTGGTGCTGGCGCTATACCGAAGCCGCGCGAGTGCGGTCCAGGATCTCCGCCCGGCTGTTCTAAAGGCGCTGAATGCGGATGACAGGACGGCTTGGCAGTTCATTGCCACCCGGAATTCGGTAACCAGCCCACAGTTGATGGCGGAACTGGGAATCGACGAGCGGAAAGCTCAGCGGGTTCTCAAGAAGCTGGTTGGCGCGGACCTGCTGCGCCGCATAGGAAAAGGTCCGGCGACCAGATACGAGGTGATCCGCCCATGACCGCATCGGCATTATCCCCGGCAGTTCAGCAACGCGTCTGATGCCAGAACGGGCGTACGGAATCCCGACAGGAGTCCCGATAGAGTGTCGGGACTTTCGCGGCGTTCACGGGTGAAAATGGCAGTCCCGACAAAAATCCCGACAAAGTGTCGGGATCAGGCTGGGCGATTCGGGTCGGATCGAACATCCCGCCAAAAATCTCGCCAATTTGGCGGGATAGCCCTTGGACAACATCACAGGTCTGGGGATCGCGACACAAGTCGCGACATGGTTCCGGAATAGCTTATGTTCACCGAATCCGTCGTCGAAGACGCCGCTCTGGCCTGGCTGGAGAGCCTCGGCTACGTCGTCAAGCACGGGTTGAAGATCACGCCGGGCGAACTGCAGGTCGAGTGATGCGGAACCGTCGGGTGGTTCGGGCAGGCCGGACGGCTCTGACACATCGGATCAAAGGATGAAGGGGGAGCGCCGATGCCCGGGGAATGCAGGCTGATCCTACCTCACGGCGGTTACCGCAGGCTGCGCAGCTTCCAGTGCGCTCAATTGGTGTACGACGTCACCGTGGTTTTTTGTGACCGTTTCATCGAAGAACGTTCCCGCACCCATGACCAGATGGTCCAGGCGGCTCGTAGCGGGGTGCAGAACATCGCCGAAGGCAGTATGGCCTCCGCAACCTCGAAGAAGACTGAACTCAAGCTGACGGGGGTGGCGCGGGCCAGCCTGGAAGAACTGCTGCTGGACTACGAGGACTTCTTGCGCCAGCGAGGCTTGCGGATCTGGGCCAAGGATTCGCCTGAGGCTCTGGCGGTCAGGGGAAAGTACCGGTCGGACAGGTCTGACATGTCCGACCCCTATCGTATTGCCACGGCTTCAGCGGAGGTGGCGGCGAACACCCTCATCTGCCTGATCAACCAGGCGAGTTTCCTCTTGAGGCGACAGTTACAGAAGCTGGAGCAGTCGTTCCTCGACGAAGGCGGCTTCACGGAGCGGCTGTACCGCGAGCGGCAGGCCAGAAGGGGGACGCAGCGGTGAGCGCATTCTCCGAGTCCGTCGTCGAAGACGCCGCCCTCGCCTGGCTCGAAAGCCTCGGCTACACCGTCAAGCATGGACTCGAGATCGCGCCGGGCGAGCTGGCGGCCGAGCGCACTGACTACGGCGAAGTTGTGCTGGAGCGGCGCCTCCGGGATGCCCTCGCACGGCTGAACCCGGTAATGGGGGACGGTCATGTAAATATGCAATTCCCCCTGTCCCCGGGGAGATACTGCAGCTTGTCCTCCACCGCCACCTGCTCCCCGTGGGGCGGGACGCAGCGCACTTACGAAAGTCATTTCCGTAGACCGAGACGTCGGAGCGACGGGCCCGGCCGTTTCGCCAGTGTCACGGAAGAACCCTCCTCGCGGTGCGGGGCGCGCAGAATCTCTCTGAGTTGCAATGCGGACTGTAATGCGGGACGTAATGCGGGACGTTGTTGACTCAGTGGAATATTCCTGATAGGCTACACGCGATCCAGGAAGGAGGGCGCACCCGGCGATGCCCCGACAGGCACGGCTCGATGCCCCCGGCACGTTGCACCACGTCATCCTCCGGGGGATTGAACGCGGCCAGATTGTGACGGATCGCGAGGACTGTGCGATGTTCCTCGCCCGCTTGGGCGAGGTCGCCATGGCGACCGGGACCACCCTCTACGCCTGGGCGCTCCTCCCGAACCACGCCCACTTGCTGCTCCGGAGTGGGGCCCAGGGGCTGCCGCGATTCATGCGCCGGGTGCTCACGGGCTACGCCCTCACGTACAACCGCCGCCACCGGCGGGTGGGCCACCTCTTCCAGAACCGCTACAAGTCCATCGTCGTGGAGGAGGACCCCTACTTCCGCGAGCTGGTGCGCTACATCCACCTCAATCCGCTGCGGGCGCG
>Ga0315285_10003721_pt1 | contig 15880 bp, 13 predicted proteins | sample YL17G09_36_MG_FD_203698 | JGI IMG/M metagenome (GOLD analysis project Ga0315285, IMG submission 203698) | Sediment microbial communities from Yellowstone Lake, YNP, Wyoming, USA - YL17G09_36 | ecosystem: Environmental > Aquatic > Freshwater > Lake > Sediment | place: USA: Wyoming | collected... | reverse complement strand
GTCTACCGGCGCGGACAGCAGGATTTCTTTGGCGTATTTGTGTTCGCCGGTGGTTTCCAGGGAGAGAACGTCGTCCTGGATCTCCACGCGGATCTCTTCCTCGCCCACGCCGGGCAATTCGGCGGCGACGACGATCTCCTGAGCCTCGTCGAATACGTCTACCAGGGGTTCGCGCACCTCGGCCACGACTGGCCCCTCCTCGGTGGCGCGGATGTTGCCGAAGCGTTCTACGCGGGGTATGCCGCCAATGCCGGTGCGGACGCTGAAGCCATAGACGCCGCGGGCTTTGTCGCCCAGGCCTTTGACTTTGAATTCACCGGTGCGGATGACTTGCTCTTCACCTGTCTCGACCATTTCTGAGAGCAGGTCCACGAAGTCACCCAGGCCCTTGAACAAGCCACCAAAACCCAGATCAAAGGAGGCTTCTCCTTTGGTTTCCCTTTTCTTTTTTTCTGGCATCTCATTACCTCTCTCGTTTCGTATTCTCCTGATGGACTTCACTTTTCATCTCCGCCTCCGATGAGCGTCCAGCAGCCGTTGGATGGCCCGCCGCTGCTCGTGCAACGTGCGGCGTTCCTTCAACCGTTCCTCCTCCAGTGATAGGCGCTCCGTTTCCTGATCCCTGTAAACAGCTCCCCCGCGAGTCCCGCTGCCGGTGGGGATGGAGCGCGTGGTGCGGATGTGTTTGCGCGTCCGAATGCGCCACAAGGCGCCGAAATCACTTCCAGGTCGTCCAGTCATTGTCGTCCTCCTTTCTCGATTTTCGATTTGCGATTTTGGATTTATCGAAAATCCCTTAGTACTCCAGCGTGATCTCCTGCCAACCTTTGGCCTTCCGTCCGTCGTCGGCCGCCGGCTGTGCGCCGCTATCTCGGCGTTCCTCGTCGGCCGGCAGCTTGTCCAGGGCGCGCTGCAGCAGCTCGATGCGCTGTCGCACCTGCTGTAAGCGCCCCTCGGTTTGCTGCTGCTTGCCGACCCACATGTCCAGCTCCCGCTCCAGCCGCGCCCTCTCCTGCTCCATGCGTCCCAATTGGGGAACTATCTTGGCCCGGCTGGCCAGTATGGAGCGACTGCTGAGGCTCTGGGCGGTGGGAATGTCGTGCATGCCTTTGGGCTTCATCTCAGACACGTTCCTTTCTGCTATCCGCCACAATGGTGCTCGATCAGGCTGAGCAGCATCTTGCGCTGCTGAGGACGCTGCTCGCGGGCCTTGCCGGTGAAGGCGGTCTTGGATTCGAGCACGTCCAGGCAGATGCACACGAACTGCGCATCCTGGGCCGATGGACGCAGGCCCTGCATGGTGGTCACTTTGGCGATCATGATGCAGGAGCGCAGTGTAGGGGTCTGGTCGTACTCCCCGGAGGCGCGGAAGTCCCGCACCAGGTCCACGATACGGGTCGCTCCCTCCGAGGGCAGGCCGGACTGGGCGGTGGTGATGGCGATCTCCGTCTCGCGGTCGTAGAAGTCCAGGTCCATGGTCACCAGCCGGTCGCTGAGGGCATCTTGAGCTTCGTGGACGCCGGCGTACTCCTGGGGGTTGCTGGTGAAGATGGCGTGGAAGTCAGGATGGACCTTGACGTAGGCATCGTCGCGGCTCGTTGTGGGCAGGATGAGCAATTGCTCCTCCAGCACGCCCAGCAGGACGTTGTTAGCCTCGGGGCGGGAGCGGGTGAACTCGTCGTAGACCAGGGTGAAGCCCTCGCGGCAGGCGGTGGTCAGGCGGTGGTCCACCCAGCGCTGGGTGGCGTCCTCTTCGTACTTGAGGACGGAGTGGATGAACTGGTCAATGACCTTGCGGTAACGGTAGCCGTACTGCCCGCCGATCATGTCCGAGGTGGCGAACTCCTCGTCGCCGGCGATGAGCATCACCGGGCGTCCCAACTGGGCGGCCACGTGCAAAGCCAGGGTGGTCTTTCCCGTGCCGGCCGTGCCGCGGAAGTGGACGGGGAAACCGGCGGCCAGGTAGGCCAGGGCGCGCTCCGTCAGATCCCGGACGGCAGGCGTCTCCACGAAGTCGGGCCGCGGGCGCACCGACAGGGCGGCTGTCGCCCCTTCAAACATTGGTCTCGTTGCTGTTGCCATTTTTGTATCTCCTTACTAACCGATATATGATAGCTGATAGCTGATAGCTGATGGCTAGGACAAACATCGGCTATCTGCCAACGTATTCCTCCACCGAGGATACCCGCAGGCCCATCTCCATCGTTAATGCCCGGTACCACTTGTCCCGGGCGGCGGCATAGGCCGCAGGGTTTTCCTGCCAACTGTGAAACTGCTCATACACCTCTCGGAAGCCGGGTTGGGCCTGCTGCCAGACCTGGTCGTCGAAAGGGGAGCCCAGGGGTTGCTGTGCCCGGCCTTCGCCCCAGAAGAGGCGATGGGCCATACCCCGCTCGAAGTCGGTGCCCAGCCCGGCCGGGGTGCCGGTGACGAGATAAGCCACCGCGTCGCCGAAGGCCAGGGCAAAGGCGCCCTGCAGGCCGAGCTGGTGGCCAGCGGCCACGGCCAGGAAGGCCAACAAACGGCTCAAGGCCTCATCCACTCCGCCCACCTGTCTGCCGTCGCCCAGGCAGGCTCCCCCGTTTCTGGATTGGAGGACGACCAGGGCGTCGGCGTAGGCCAGGGGCGGGCGCTCTTGCCAATGGCGGGGCGGGAAAAAGGCCAGGGTGAAATCGGCTATCGAAAATTCAGGGAGTTCGCCAATTTCACCCAGGCCCATCCGAATCTTCTGCCAGAGGGTTTGGAAAAGGTTCTGGGCGGCGGCCAGATCCGGTTGCAGGACGATTTCCGGACGCAGTCCATCTCTCACCATCAGGCGGCATTCCACTCCCTCCAGAACCTGCAATTGGGCCGGCAGGGTGATCTCGATACTGCCGCTGGTGCGACCAGCGGAGCGGATCTTACGGATACCTAGATACATCGCGTGCCTCGGTGCTATTTTGTCTAGCACTTTATCTAGCAGAAAAGTGGTTAAAAACATTCGAACGTGCGAACGTTCAAACGTTTTTTATGGTTGCCGACTGCGCAACCATTATGATCTTATCAGGCCAGATCGCGCGCCTGGTCAATCCAGGTCTCGACTTTGGCCAGCCGGCCAACGTCCCCTAAAGCCCACTGCAGCTTCTCAGGCGTGCTTGCGGCAAGTTGGGCATAGGTGTAAATCCCAGCCTCGTTCAGGTGGCGTTGCATCCCGGCTCCGATCCCCTGGATGGCCGTGAGATCATCGGGGGCCACCTCTTCCTCTACGGGCAGTGGCGGGGCCACGACCTTTTTGACCAGTGGCGGTGGGGGCGGCGCGGCCGCTGGCTTCCCGGCCCGGCGCTGCTGCATGAGCGTGGTAAAGCTGCTCCATACCTGCCGGGCTTCGCTCAACTCGGCCTGTAACCCGTCGCGCATCTTAGCCACGTCCGAGGTCAGGCGGTCGCGATCCTCAGCCAGGCGCTGGCGCTGCTCCTCCCCCATCTCTTGGTGGGCGGCGTGGAAGTCACTTAGCATGGCGGTCGTGTCGGATTTCAGCGTCGCCACGTCCTCAGCCCGCCCTCGGGCGTCCTCGGCGGCCTGCGCCCGGCGTCCCGACTCTTGCTCATCCAAATGTGTCCTGAGTTCGGCCGCCATCTGCTGATTGGCCGCGTGCGTCTCCTTCATGAAGGCCGCCGTGTCCGAGGTCAGGCGGTCGCGATTCTCAGCCAGGCGCTGGCGCTGTTCAGCGGCCATGACCTTATGAGCCGCCTGGAAGTCACTCAGCATGGCGGCTGTGTCGGATTTCAGCGTCGCCACGTCCTCGGCCCGCCCTCGGGCGTCCTCGGCGGCCTCGGCCCGGCGTCCCGACTCTTGCTCATCCAAATGTGTCCTGAGTTCGGCCGCCATCTGCTGATTGGCCGCGTGCGTCTCCTTCATGAAGGCCGCCGTGTCCGAGGCCAGGTGGTCGCGATTCTCAGACAGGCGCTGGCGCTGCTCCTCCCCCATCTCTTGGTGGGCGGCGTGGAATTCGCTCAGCTCCTGCGCCGTCTCGGTGCGGATGCCGGCCACCGCCGTTATCCGGTCGTCGTAAGCCCCACGGAAGTCTTGGCTTAACCTCTGCATTTCATCGGATAGTGTCATGGAATTACCTCCTTCTTCGCCAAGTGCAGGGGGGTGATTTCACCCCCCCTGCGCCGGCGATGGGTTATCCAGCCAGCAAAGATGAACGAACAGGGCTGGAGAACAGGGGAATACCGCTGGTTTAAGCGGGCGCTGCGGCTGCCGCCGTCAGGCCTACGGCCTCGGCGTACTTGAGCCAGGTGTCAACCCCGGCTACGACTATCCGGGCCTCGATGGCCAGGAGTTCGATGCCGACCAGGGAAACGCGCACCCAGGCGTCAATGACGATGCCCTTGTCGAGGATGCGATCAATCACCTCGGCCAGGCTGCTGGACGCGATTGCTTTTTCAACTGCCATGTTAGTTCACCTCCTTTCTCTGTAGGGGTATGAATAATACTCATTTTCATTATATACACAAAATAATGTATGGTGAGTAAGACTTGTGTGAGCATTGAGTTAGGGTTGCGTTAGTACCAGGGTACCAGGAGTTCCGGCGCCGCGTCGCTCGAATATGTAACCGTGACGGGGCAGGTTACAGACATAGACTGGATGGTCCGGATCGGGCTCGAGCTTGGCGCGCAGGTTCTTGATGTGCCAGCGCACCAGGCTGGGGTCGACAATGGCTGGTGGGTAACCCCAAACCTGTTGCAGCAGTTGATGGCTGGAAAAGACCTCGCTGGGATGGAGCGCCAGGTAGTAAAGCAGATCGAACTCCCTTTGGGTGAGTTGTACGGTCTTCTTCCCGATGTGCACCTGGCAGGTGCGCGGATCGAGGGTAAAGAGGCCTACCTTCAGCAGGGAGCATTGCCTGGCGTGATTGGGGAAGCCCGGTAGAGGTGGATGATCCCGGCGCAGCAAGGCGTGCAGGCGCGCTTTCAACTCTCCCAGCTCGAAAGGCTTGACCAGATAGTCGTCGCTGCCGGCCTCCAACCCTTTGATGCGGTCTTCGACCGCGCTGCGCACGGTCAAAAAGATGATCGGCAGGTTGGCCAGGGTTGGATCCTGGCGCAGCCGGCGGCAGACCTGCAGCCCATCCAGACAGGGCATGAGGATGTCCAGGATGATGATATCGGGACGGTGGCTCTGAGCGATGGCGAGGGCTTCCAGGCCATCGCCGGCGGTGAACACCTCGTAGCCTTCGTCACACAGGCTTTGTCGAACGGCCCAAACCAGGTCTTGTTCATCGTCTACGAGTAGAATGCGGACTTTCGGCATCGTTTTCCTTTCATGTCCGGCTCGCGGCCCGGCTGGCCATCGAGCGCACCTCACTCAGACGAAAAGGCTTGGAAAGAAAGCCAACGTACAGGTTCTTCGCCAGGCCCTCCATCACAATTGGATCTTCCCGATAATAATAACCGGAAATCAAGACGACAGCCGTGTGCGGGCTTTGCTGGCGGATCATGGCAACCAATTCGAGACCGTCCAGGTCCGGGAGTTTGGCGTCCACGAAGGCGACGGCGTAAGGCTGCCTGGCGAGCAGCTCCAGGGCTTCTGCGCCCAGCGTCGTAGTGGTCACGGCATAGCCTGCCAGGCATAGAATATTCTCCAATGCCCAACACACGTCTGGCTCGTCATCTACCACCAGGATACGAGGCAGGCTTTTCTCTATCACTCTTTACCTCTTGCACGGCAGCCGCACGGTAAAGGTGCTCCCCTGGCCCACCTGACTCTCCACCTCGATCGTACCCTGGTGCTGACTGATAATGCTGTAGCAGATGGAGAGACCCAGGCCTGTGCCCTTGCCTACAGGCATGGTGGTGAAAAAGGGGTCGAAGATCATGGGCAGGTGCTCCTGAGGGATGCCGTGCCCGGTGTCGCCGAATCGAACAAGGATCTCCTCTTGCCCGCTCGCCTGGGCGGTTACGGTCAACGTTCCTCCCTGAGGCATGGCATTACAGGCGTTGAGGATCAGGTTGGTAAAAACCTGCTGCAGTAGCTCCGGGTTGGCGCATATTTGCGGCAACTGCTGGAACGCTTTTTTCAAGGTGACCTTTTGTAAAGTTATTTGAGGGGTCAACAGGACCAGGGTTTCCTCCAGCACGGCGTGGACGTCCGTCTCCTTTTTACGGCCATCCTGGGGACGGGCGAATTTCAACAGATTTTCGATGATCAAGGAGGCGCGCTGCGTGGCGGCGTAGATCTTTTCGAGGCCCTGGCTGCGCAATCGAGCGCCGGCGGGACGTTCCAGGAGCAGCTGGGCGCTGGCCGAGATGATGCCCAGGGGATTGCGCAGCTCGTGGGCGATGCCGCCAGCCATCACGCCCAGGGAGGCCATCTTGGCCGAGTGGCTGAGCTGGGCTTCCAGCCGGCGCCGTTCGGTCAGGTCACGGCCGACAACAACGATCCCCGCCACCTTGCTGGCGTCGTCTCGCATGGGGGAGCAGTTCCAGGCGATAGGCACTTCCTGGCCACTGGCTGTCAGCAGGTTCACCTCAGTATTTTGAACGCTCTCGCCGCGTGCCAGCCGGCGCAGCATCTCGGCCATCATCGGCTGCTGCCCGGCGGCGCACAGGGAAAGCAGGGATTGCCCCTTGACCTGCTCGGTTTTCAGCCCAGAGATGGACTCTGCGGCCCGGTTCCAGGTCACGATGTGCCCATCCGTGTCCATTGAGATCACCAGGTCGTTGGCGCATTCCACCACGCTGATCAGGTGGCGTTCGGCGCGGCGCACTTCCTCGCCCAGCTGCTCCCGTTCGGTGATATCGTCCATCAGCAGCATCACGTTTTCCACCTCTTCCCTTTTACCTCTCTTGGCCGGGAAGGGTGGAGGGGGGAGGTAGAGGGGAATCAGGCGGTAGTAGTAGATGCGACCGGGGAGACCGGGAGCGCGGTAGGCCAGTTTGCCGCCTTCAGTTGACTGGCCGGTGCGAAAAACCTCGCGCACTTTTTGATCCAGATGAGTGTACTCGAGCAGCACCTGGGGGAAGACCTTTTCGATCTTGCGGCCCATTGTGGTGCGGGCCTCCCGCCGGCCTTTCACTAGAAAATTGCAGTTGGCCGACACGATGCGCAGCGACCGGTCAATGACGATCAGGGAGCTGGGAATGCTTTCCAGGATGCGGGTGACGAAGCTTTCCAGGCCTTCCAGCCTGCTCTTCAGGCGTTCACCCTGCAATACCCAGGCCATCCGGTCGGCAATGAGAGAGACGAGCCACAGGTCTCGAGAGGTAAAAGGCGGGGCGTCACCCAGCCGGGCCAGGTCCAGCACGCCCAACACATCTCCTTCGGCCTCGAGCGCCACGCAAAGAGCTGCTGTGAACCCCTCGCGTGCTATCATCTCCCGCAGTTCAGGCGGGATGTTTGTTCCACCGGGCCATAGCAGAGGGCTGCGCTCCCGGACTACCCAGCCAGCAATCCCTTCCCCCACCTTGACCCGCGTGTCAATAACGACCTCTGCCGGAAATCCCACGGCTGCTTTGATGACCAGGACACGTTCAGCTTTAGCTTTATCCAGCAGCATCAGGGAGGCACGCGATGACTGTGTAGCCTGGGCAACCTCTTCGAGAATGTGTGGTAACACATTGTCAGCGTTTGGACCGTACAGGTCTTTACCGCTTTCCATTAGCCAGGAGATCAGTTTATGAGTGTGTGGGCAAGCAAGGCTCACCTGGGCGAGAAGAGAGACCTGGGCAGGTTGCAAGGGGTTATTTTCGAACACAAGATGGGCGTTCATGTTTTCTTCTCGCAGCGCTCTTCCTCTACCTGATCTTTCATCAAACACCACTCTGCGGGGGCAATCTCCAAGGCCACATCTACCACGGCCGGATCGAACTGCTTACCGCGCATCTTAATCAGCTCTTCCAGGGCCACTTCGAAGGGCCGGGCGGCGCGATAGGGCCGGTTCGAGGTGATCGCATCTATTGCGTCTACGACGGCGAAAATCCTCGCCCCTACCGGGATAGCCTCGCCGCACAGTCCGCGTGGGTAACCACGGCCATCCCAATGTTCGTGGTGAGCCAGGACGATTTCGGCCGGGCCCTTCAAGAATTTGATACCATCCAGCATGTTGTAACCCATTGTGGGGTGTTTACGTATCACCGTCCACTCCACTTCATTCAACGACCCCGGTTTGCGAAGGATCTCATCTGGGATCCCTATCTTGCCGATATCATGCAGCAGCGCACCGCGCTTGATCTCGACCAGAGCATTCCCCTTTATGCCCAGTATCTTGGCCAGGGTAATAGCGTATCTGGTCACGCGGAGGGTATGTCCCTCTGTCTCTGTGTCGCGCAGGTCGAGCGCTCCCGCTATCGCTGTTAAAGTGGTGTCGTAGGAGGCCTCCAATGCCCGGTTCAGTTGGGCCTGGTTGATCGCCATTGCAGCCTGTGCCGCCAGGTTAGAGAGCGCCACCATCTCGACATGTGTGAATAATCGCTCGGGGCGGGTCGAGTTGACGTTGAGCACCCCGATGACCTCATTCTCCAGCACCAGGGGCATGGAGATCGAGGAGGCCACTTGATTGTGATGCACAAATTCGACCAGCGCGGCGCCCAAGAGTGCACCCTGGGTGAGCTGCGGGCGGCGGGTCTGGAACACTTGCCAGGCGATGCCCTGGCCTATGTCCCGGCTGGCCCGCTCGACGATCTGGTCATCCAGGCCGCGCGCGGCGTACAACCTGAGCTTTTGCATCTCGGGATCGAGCAGCATTATCGAGCCGCCGTCCCCGTCCACCAGCTCCAGGGCAGCCTGGATGATGTCGTCCAGGATTGTCTGCAAATCCAGCGAGCGGTTGAGACTGGAGGCAATGTAAGTCAGCGTCTCTATCTCGCGCTCTCGCAACTCCAGCTTTGCGAACAGCCGCACCCTGGCGAGCGCAATACTCGCCTCGTCCGCAATCGTTTGCAGGGTACTCTGGCCATCCCCGGTGAAAGGCTCATCTGAGAAACGCCACAGGCCCAACAGACCAATGACTTCGCTTCCGTCGCCCACCAGTGGCGAACTGATCGAGACGCGCACGCCGCTGGAATGAACGGCGGCCAAGCCTTTGCCTGCCAGGGGTTCCCCGACCTCAGCCGGTAACTCCTCTGGGACAATACTCACTTCTGCCTGGCCTTTCAGCGTCTCCCACAAGTCGGATTTCACCACTTCGATGAGCTCTTGCGCCAACGCTTCCCGAGGCTGAATGAACATGTGCGCTGGTTTGATCGAGAGTAGTGCGCATACATCCCAGGTAACCATCTGTCCCAGCTCTATCGAAACGGCGCGCCAGACGGCCTGCATGTTCAGGCTGGAGGCGAGGGCGCAAGCCGTTTGCAAATTACTGTCGAATCCTGCGGCTCGCCGGGCGAGGCGCTGCTGGAGCGATTGGTTCGTCCGTTTCAGTACGTCCACCTTACACCATCCTTTTACAGGTTACTGAACCAACCTTGTGGCTTCTACACCACATTATGGCCCTCGCCCGGCTTTCGCCGGGAGGAGCGGGCCTGTACAGCTTGTTGGATGGCCGGCAGCAGGTTGGTGCCCAGAGTAGCTTTGGAGACAAAGCCATCTGCGCCGGCCTCCAACGCCGCCTGCCGGTAGGCAGCGACATCCAGCAGCGTCAGAACGACGATACCCACTTCGGGCAACGCGGCGCGCAGCCGGGGGATAACCTCGAGCCCGGGCAAGTCGGGCATGGCCAGGTCGAGCAGGACAACCTCTGGCCGCAGGTCTTGGGCTTTCACCAGAGCCTCTTCGCCTCCACCCGCTACACCGGCAACGACTACCACGCTACCGCAGTGCTCCTGTAAAAAGCGGGTCGCCATGCGCAGAAAAGCGGGGTTGTCGTCCACGAGCAAAACGGGAATAGGGGTCACCAGATCTCCGGACTTATGGCAGCTGTGTGATCACGTCAGGGACTGTTAATAGAATACATAACTCTGCCTGGCCGGTCTACTGTATCTCTACGGGATTCAGGAAAAAAAGCCCCGTGATTCTGGCACAGGGCTATATGTGGAACGTGTTTTGCATAGGCGTGGAATGTAGCGCGTTCGCTTTATACAATTATCCCCCGTTGCAGAGCATAACGGATCAGGTCGGTCTGGTTATGCAGTTCCAGTTTATGCATCAGGTGGGTGCGGTGACCTTCGATTGTGCGCGGGCTAAGGGACAGCCGGGTGGCGATTTCGGCGTTGGTAAGACCCTCGGCGGCCAGGTGCAGCACTTCCCGCTCGCGGGTCGTCAATTCCTCATATGAGTCCTCTATGGCCTCTTTGGTTTTATGTACGTAAACCTCGATGGCGCGCTCGGAAAGGGGCGGGCTGAGGTAGCACCGTCCGGCGATAGCTTCGTGAATGGCGTGTACTAACTCCACAGAAGTAGACTCCTTGAGAACGTAAGCAGCTGCACCGGCGCGCAGCGCCTCCAGCACATAGGCCTCGTTGGCGTGCATAGAGAGGATAACGACACGTGTGCGCGGTGAGCGCTGTCTGACTTGACGTGTGACCTCCAGGCCGCTCAGGCCAGGCATCATCAGGTCGAGCACCAGCACGTCCGGCCGAAGACGTTCAACCTGTTGAACCGCATCCAACCCATCGCCCGCCTCGCCGATAACACGAAACGCCGGTTCGTCTCCAAGCAAAGCTCGCAGGCCTTGCCGGACGACGTGATGATCGTCTGCCAGCACGATGGTTGTCATACACATTTTTCTCATCGTTCTTTTTCCCTCCTTTCGAGCTGTTCAGCCAGGGGTAATTCGGCCACCACACGCGTGCCGGCTCCTGGGGTTGACTCAACCGTCAATTGACCGCCCAATAACACTGCCCGCTCACACATCCCGGCCAGACCACTGCTGCCTCCACTGGCCAGTGCGGCTTCAGAATCAAAGCCGATTCCCTGGTCTTCAATCTGCACGCCGAGCGTATCCTGGCTGGCCCTCAGACGGATTGCTGTCAGGCCCACGCCAGCGTGCCGGGCGACATTGGTCAGCGCTTCTTGCACAATGCGGTAGGCGGCCGTTTCAACCTCCGGCAGGAAACGTTGCCCTTGCAGCCCGGTGTACTTGAAGTCCACCTGTATCCCGGTCTGAGCGGTATATCGCTCGAAATGCCACAGCAAGGCAGGCAACAGGCCCAGGTCGTCCAGCATACCCGGACGCAGATCGAGCGACAGCTCGCGTACCCGCGCCAAAACCTCGCTGATCAGAGTCTTCGCTTCGTCCAGTCTTGTCTTGACCGTTTCGGCTGATGATAGTGCGCTTATCTCCAGGGCGAGTTTCAGCCCGGTCAGGGCCTGGCCGATCTCATCGTGCAATTCGCGGGCGATGTGACGGCGCTCGGCCTCCTGCACTTCGACCAAGCGGCGGGAAAGGGTTTGCAGTCGCTCGCGCCCGGCGCGCACCTCCTCGAACAGCCGGGCGCTGGTGATGGCCAGCCCGGCCTGGTTGGCCAGGCCGAGCAGCATGACGTGCTCTTCGTCCAGGAGTTGCTCCCGGGGAGAGAAGATGACCAACACTCCCACCTTCTTCTCTTCAACAAGCAGGGGGATGCAGGCTGCCAGCTTAGCCCCCCTAGCTAGCTCGATGAGCGACGCCAGCTTCGGGCTAATAGCCGGTTCGATGCCCACGACAATCCGTTCAAGCGCCTTGCTCCAGGACTGAATCTCACCGCTCAGGTAGGCACGGGCAATGGGATTCTCTCTGGCCGTCAAAGGAAGGTTGAATAAATTTACCTCCTCCTTGGTAAAGCGGATCGCTGTTTCCAGGAATCGGCCGCCCCACGCGGCAGCCAGTATCAAACGTTCGCCCGTTGCGTCAGGGAGTAAGATGAGGGAGCCCACGTAGCCCAAGGTTTCTCCGGTGCCGTAGGTAATGGTACTCAGCACTTCGTTCAACGGCAGTGTGCTGCGCAGGGTGGCATTGACCTGCAACATGGTCTCCAGGTAGCGGCGGCGAGTCTGGATCTCCTCGTACAGCCGGGAATTCTCGATGGCGATGGCTGCTTGATGGGCAAAGGCCTGGGCCATCATTTCCTCAATGTCACTGAACGCTCGCCGGCCCTGAGTTATCCCGAAGGCGAGCGCGCCGATGGTCCTGTCTTTATAAATGATGGGCACAACCAGGCCAGACTTTATCCTGTATCTTTGCACAAACTGCTTGTTGAAGATCGGATTGGCAGATACATTCTCCTCGACCAGGATCTGCTTCGTCGCCATCACACATCCCACCGCACTGGGGTCAGCCGGGTTGATGCGCAGGCCGGTTTCGCCGTCGGTGCTGGTCTGAACCACCAGGTCTCCACTCATCTCATCCACCAGCGTCATAGAGCATTCGGATACAGGAACGATTTTACGGGCATAGAGTAGGATTCGTTCCAAAGTCTCTTTGAGGCTGATGTTCTCTGTGATGGCTCGATTCGTCTCCATCAGCATGACCATCTGCTCGACCCTCTCACGCAGTTGGAGCGTTGTCTTGTCCAGTTCTTCCAAAGTTCTCAACTGGACGGCACACGAATCGCGGACATCCTCGTACAGCCAGGCGTTCTCGATGGCAACAGCCGCCTGGGCGGTAAAGGATTTCAGTCGTTCGGCGTGAGCAGGCGTGAAAAATCCCGGCGTGGCGTTGTCCAGGTTGAGAAACCCCACTGTCTCTTCTTTGACGCGAATGGGAACTCCGGCGTAGGAGCGAATCCAGCGCGTTTCCGGAACATCAACCCACTGTGGGTAGTTTTGCGTATCAGGGATGATAAGCGGCTTCCCTGTTTCGACCATGTGGTGTAAGGTCGCCGTATCATCCAGCGTAAAGCGTAAAGAGCGTGTGGACTCTTCCAGCCCGCGATCGGCATAGCCTCGATGGCAGGCGAAGCTGGCGACGCCTGACTCGACCAGCATGACGTTGGCAGAATCGCAGGGCATAACGCGCTCGACGTTGGTAAGAATGCGGTCAAGCACTTCGTCCAGGTGGAGTGTACTGCTGAGGGCTGTCGCGGTATCACATAGTGCCTCGGCCAGGGCGCGTTGCTCGTGTTCAGCTTCTTCCACCTGCTTGCGCTCGGCGATGTCGCGCACGATGCCGCGAAAACCTTTGATGCTTCCATCGGCGGCTTTGATCAGGGACACGGAAACCTCGACGGATTGGTGCGTCCCATCCGGGCGCACCAATTCCCAGTCGAAGGCTTGTTCCGGAATCCCCGTTCGGAAAACCCGATTGAAGGTCTGGAAAACGGCTTTTCCCCCCTCGGGGGTCATGTACAGACGATAGTTCATCCCCATCAATTCGTTCGCGGGGCGTCCCAATATGCGGACTAGTGCAGGGTTGAAAAAAGTAAAGTTGCCCGCCGTGTCCACCTCATAGTAGCCGTCTTCGATATTGTCCAGAATGGACCGAAAGCGTTCTTCGCTCGCCCGCAGCACTTCCTCCGCCCGCTTGCGTTCGATCGCCTGCGACACCTGGGCGGCGACAAAGGAGAGGAACTCAAGGTCGCGCTTAGTGTAACAATTCGCATCCTCATAATTCTGGACAGAGATCACACCGATGGTTTCAACGGGGGTTTTGATAGGCGCTCCCAGCCAGCAAGCCGAGGGGGTGCCAACGAGTTCCACTTCGCCCTGCGCCACCAGTTCATCAAACCCCGCCTGGGTCAGCAAAAGCGGCTCAGCAGTGCGGAAGACATAGGAGGTGATACTCTTTTCGAGTTTCGATGGCGGCATTGGGAGATCGAACTTGTCCAACTTATAGATCTCTTCAAACAAGCCGGTATTTTTACGATGGAAAACGACGGAGATATTCTCAGCGTCAATCACTGTGGAAATCGAATGGTGGATAAGAAGAAGAAATTCCTGCAGGTTTTGCGCAGCAGCCGACCCTTGCATGATATCCAGAAGAACCTGGCGTTCTGTCTCCGCCCGTTTGCGAGCGGTGATATCGCGTGCCACCCAGATGACAGTATCCTGCTCCATGGGTGAAATGCTGGCAGAGAACCATGCCACTTGTCCGCTTATCGTCAATGGATATTCAACCTGCATGGTTTGTTGGGTTTCCAGGACAGACCGGATGTATGCAACAAATTCACGCGCCCTGGCTTTCGGCATGACATCCGCCATGGTCTTTCCAATCAATTCTGCAGGCGGCTTGACCAACCCGCCGGGGTCGGTCGGCGCGATCTTAATATAACGTCCATCCCTGTCGGTCACAAAAACCACGTCCTTCATGGCTGCAAACAGGGCGTGCAGTTCGGCTTCAGATTTACGCATCGCCGCCTCCGCTTGCTTGCGCTCGGTGATGTCGCGCCCGTACAGGTTAATATAGCCGGCTTGTGGAACACCTACAACGACAAAAGATATGATCTGCTCTCCCAGATCGACCTCAACTTCTACATTTTTCCCTGCCAGGGCTTGATCTATACTGCTGCGCCAGCGATCGGGGCAGGCTCTGCCCACTGCAGTCTCCCACTGGCGCAACAAGGGCAGGCTGGCTTCGTTGGCGTACATGATCCTGCCATCCTGGTTAATACGCAGCACCGGGTTGGGGTTTTCGGAAGGGAACCTGGCAAGGTTTTGGATCTGCTCCTCCGCCCGCTTGCGCTCGGTGATGTCGGATGTGACAACGACCACCTTCCAATCTGGAAATGTAACCGGAACTGCACTCACACTGACCCAGATAACGTTGCCGTCTTCCTTCACCACACCAGTCTCGACATTGTGAACAGCCCTTTGCTCTTTGAGCGCCCGTACGCTGGCATACTCTTCGGCAGGCATTGGGTTTCCATCCGGTCTGAGATACGTTCGACTCTTGTGACCTCCTTTGAACAACCTGTCCCTGGAAATGTCCAAAATCCTTTCCAGGGCAGAGTTTGTATAGGAGATCTTTCGTTCTGCGTCGAGAATGGAGATGCCTACTGGTAGTATCTCGAAAACGGCCTTAAGTTTCGCTTCGCTTTCGCGCAGTGCCTCCTCCACCTGCTTGCGCTCGGTGATGTCAATGGTAAATCCTGCGAGATATCTTGGTTTTCCCTCGCCGTGAATGGGGAACTTGGTGGTAGTATAGAATCGACTATTGAGTTCTTCCTCAACCGTGATTGCTTTGCCTTCTTTCAAAATCCTCATATCGTCTGCGACCATGTTCTTCGCAAGCTCGGATGGAAAGAGCTCATCCATGTTCTTGCCAAGCAATTCATCTACTGGTTTTCCCAGCATCGTTTCATAGTTCTTGCTCAGCCGGAGTGCCCGGATATTTTCATCCTTAAAGAAGACATAAATGGGGCTGTATTCCATGAAACGATTGAAGATATCTTCACTCTTGCGCAGTGCCTCCTCCGCCTGCTTGCGCTCGGTGAGATCCTGGATAAATCCTTCGTAATACATCACCCTGCCCCTGGCATCGCGCACGCAACGGGCGTTGATGGAGGTCCAGATGATGGAACCGTCTTTGCGCAGGTGGCGAGCCTCGAACTTTTCGACTTTCCCATCCTGCTTCATGCGGCGGGTGAACTCGAGGCGCGTTTTGGGGTCGGCATAGAGCTGGCGGGCAATATTGGTGACCGACTCGATCATTTCCTGCGGCGAGTCGTAACCGTAGATGCGCGCCAAGGCAGGGTTGAGGCTGAGGAAACGCCCGCCCGGCGTGGACTGAAAGATACCCTCCACTGCATTCTCGTAGATGCTGCGGTATCTGTCCTCAGTCTGCTGCCAGGTTTGTGAGGCTTTCGTCCTGGCAGGACCATCTCTCGCTATTTGAGTCTTTGATCTTCCACTCATACCACTCTCTCCTGAACCGGTGTATCTATGATAGCATGAAAATGCTGGCGGGTGGGCGGCAGAACGTCCCACTGGTTCGAAAGCTGCGGGACGTTTATATTATCACATGAATCTCGTGGCCCATTCCCT
>Ga0315285_10003719_pt1 | contig 15881 bp, 15 predicted proteins | sample YL17G09_36_MG_FD_203698 | JGI IMG/M metagenome (GOLD analysis project Ga0315285, IMG submission 203698) | Sediment microbial communities from Yellowstone Lake, YNP, Wyoming, USA - YL17G09_36 | ecosystem: Environmental > Aquatic > Freshwater > Lake > Sediment | place: USA: Wyoming | collected... | reverse complement strand
GCCCTCGTTGTACTACACAAGTGCGACCTCGGTTGTAACTTCTGGCCCAAACAGCTTCCAGCAGAGGCTGATGTCGTGCAAGCGTTGGAGGCCCAGCCAGACCGTCTGAGGGCCAGGCATGTCGTCGCGTTTACGGTTCACATACCCGCCCAGTTCTGCCACCATCCGTACAACTTCCGACAGGCTCGGCGGATGCGGCGGATGCGGTTGGCGATGCACGACACGGTACAGGGACTTCCACTCCGCTGGCTCAAAGATTGCCTCACAACTTATGTCCGGCAACGCACGGCCCAGCCGGCAGACGTACAACGTTCGCCATGCCACGATCAGGTACGTCGCAAGGCACGCGAGCATCCGGTCCACATGCTCGAACCGCCGCTGTTCAACGCGGCAGCCAGACTTCAGCGTTCGGAACAGTACTTCGATCATCCACCGGATGCAATAGTATTGAATCACTTGGCGCACCTGATCGACCGTGTCGATTGGCAGGCTCGTCAGGAGCATCCATTCCACAGCAGGTTCATCTGTCGGGGGGTTGATCTCCCGGACCAACACCACATTCACGGCGACCTCTGGCAGCACGCGATCCGGCCGGCGGGGCGCTCGAAGCGTGACCCGCGCCACACGCACCTCGACCTCCGCCGTGCGAGATTGACGCGGCTGGCGGCGACCACGGTCCTCGCATTGGACTTTCGCCCTGCGACCGCGGACCTGGATGGTGTGCGTGAATAAGACCTCTTGCGACAGGACTTGCTCCCGCACCCCATGGGTCGTGGCTTGCTCCTGGCCATCCTTAACCGCACGATCTTGGCAGGCCCGCACGATCCAATCGATCTCATGCGGCTCGGCTTGGGCCGCGACCAGCAACTCGTAGATATCCGCTTCGCTATCGGCCATGGCCACAAAACGGGTATTCGGCGAGCGCCGTGCTTCCTCCCGAGCCTGCCGCATCATGTCGATCCAGCGCTGGCTTTCCTTTTTCTCAATCGGCGTTTGTTTCCGCCTCGCCGCCCGCTGGGCTGCCGGCAGCAATGGGGCATCCTCGCGAACCCATGCCTTTGCCGACACCGTCCCCAGTGGTGTGCCGTCGGGCGTGAAGGCATGAAGAGGGTGCAGGAAAAACCCGCGCCGCGGACCTCCATCCAGAGGCCCGGCGCCCACGACCTGTTGCTCAGGCCGAGTCAGGTCGATCTCTGTTGTGTCCTGCACCAGAATCACGACCGGTTCCGCGGCGATCCGCCGATGCGTGGCCGTAACGTGAGGATCCAGAACGCTGTCAAAGTCGACCTTGTCGTTGTCGAACAGACGATACGCAGCCGTCATTTCCGCGTGCCCGCCGCAAGCAGCCGGAATGCTCGCCGTCGGGTGACTGCCCAACTGCGAAAGCACTTCACGCAACCGGTCGTTCAATCGCTGGTCCTTCAAGTCCACGTCCCGCATCTCCTCGTCCACCCATGGGCTGGCCATTGCCGTCACTCCTTTGACATACTCGGCCTCCCTCCGCTCATCAACCGCCCTCGCCGCATTCCTCATCGGCTCACCCGCCTGCCGGCCATTCGGAGATGTGTAGTACAACGAGGGCAACGCCCTGGGTGGGTGCGTTCTTTGTGGAACAAGCCCTGTAGGGGCGTCACAACTTCCCATGACAACGGGTATTGCGCCCCTTCAGGGCTTGGGTTATGTTTGCGGACAATACCCAGGGCGGCGCTTCGCTCTGCCCTGGGCTATGCTGTTGGAGCCTTTCAGGCTCTCCCCGAAGCAGGATCGAAGATTTAACTTACGGCAATTGGGCACGCCGGCCTGTTGTCCCCATTTTGTTTGCCAATGACGCCTGTCGGGTGTGGCCGCTGGTCTTGGCTTGCTGCTGGCGACGGCCCTGTCTGCGTGGCATGGGGGCGAGACGCCCGTGCCACGCCGCGTTTCCTGGATGTCTGCCCTCAATCTACCCCGCGAGAGACGAACTACAAGCGGATTTCTCCCCGGGAGTTCAAATCGTTACACCTATGTACCGTGCAGGGGTCGAATCAGCCGCCGCTGAGCTTCACGTACGCTGCCTCAAAGAGTGGGCCGAAATCGGCTACCCTCCTTTCCCCTGGTTCTATGAAGTAAACGGCCGAACCCTCTTTTCCCCATTTCTGATACCGAGTCATGGTTATCTTGAATTGCCGAGCATCTTTCTCTGAGAGATTTACATAGAAGGCGAAGGTCTTCGTCCCAATCCACTGGATGCTAAAGGCGTTGAAGAAGCCAGCCTTGAACCCACAGGAGGAACTCGTGAACCTTGGTTGCAGGTTCCACCCCTTCCTTTTAACGAAAGCTGTTAGTTCCCGACAGTACTTCAAGAACTCCTCAACGCTCTTGTGGTTGCGCTGGCTCTTGTAGAATGCTTCATCGTACACGGGGCGGCCATGGACGCCCCCAGGGGGTTTCGTCGGCTCCAACTCCAGTGTATTTACCAGCAGAAAGTCATTGTCACCTTCAACCCATCGCGTCACTTCAATCAGGTCAACGTCATAATTTATCTTGTCTACAAGATCGAGCGTTGACCTCAAGATTGCGGGAGCGATGATCAGAATCCGAACTTGGAGCTTATCCCAGGAAACAGTGATATCATCTGGCCGGTTCTCACACTCCAGCCATAGCGACCTGATCGAGTCGGGATTGCGCTCCGCCCAGAAGGCATATTGAAGCACTTGCGGGATGATCCTTGAATCCACCGGCTTGTTCTTCATTTCAATAACGCAGACATTGCCATCTCGATCAATTCCGATAATGTCAGGTATTCCCGATTTGGTTCCTCCTCGTATCTGCCTCTTCAGTAGGAAAATGTCCTCAAGCAACTCCGAGGTCTTGAAGACCATCTCCTCAAACTCTTCTTCCGTCTTGAAGGGCTTTGCGAGCAGGCCCTTTGTGCCTTTGGCAGTCTTCCAAAAGAGGTTGGGCATACTTTCGCCTTTCCGGTATTCAGCTTCCGATCGGCCTTTCCCATGTAGTCATCCGCTCGCCGCAATGTCGGGATTCGCGCCGCCGAACAAGGCGCCCGCCCCAAGCACGATGCGTGTAGATTACCCGGAAGTGCCTGCACCCGCAAGAGCGGCTGGCAAGCGCGGCATTGGCGGCAGGGAACGGGAGAACGTTACTTCTAGCCTTTCTAGCCTTTTGGGTTCCGCGCGGCCTTGGGCTTCGGCGGGGCGATGGTCACGTCGCGGTCGTTCTTCTGCGGGGTTCCGGGCGTGCTTCGGCCGTTGTCCACGTAGCTCTGGAGCAGGGCGGTGAGCCTGGCGGTCACTTCGGGTTGCTCGGCCTGGAGGTTGCGGCGTTCGGAGATGTCGGCTGTGAGGTCGTACAACTGCACGTCGGGCAGGCCCCGCTCTTCCTTGCTGTTGGGCTTGGGCTCGCTCCAGCCGCCGGAGCCGGGGCACAGCTCGAGCTTCCACTTGCCCTGCCGGATGGAGAACGACCCATTGACGGAATGATGGACGACGGCCTCGCGCAGCGGTCCGGCCGGGGCGCCCGTCAGGGCCGGCAGGATGTTCACGGAGTCCTCGCCGGCGTTGTCGGGCAGCTTTGCCCCGACGATTGCCGCGCACGTGGCGAGCAGGTCGGTCAGGCAGATTGTCAGGCCGCACGCGCTGCCCGGCTTGACGTGCCCCGGCCAGCGGGCGATGAACGGGATGCGATGCCCGCCCTCGAAGATGTCGGCCTTGTGGCCGCGGAATACGCAACTGGGGTTGTGGCCCTTCTCGGCGAGCTGCTTGAAGTTGGCGGCGGGTGAGCAGCCGTTGTCGCTTGTGACGATCACCAGCGTGTTGTCAGCCAGGCCGCGGCGGTTCAGGGCGTCCATTACCTGCCCGACGGTGTGGTCCACCTGCATGACGAAGTCGCCGTAGTCGTTCAGGCCGCTCTTGCCCTGGAAGTCCTTCGTCGGGGCGATCGGCGTGTGCGGGGCGCTGAGCGGCATGTAGAGGAAGAAGGGCTTGTCATCGCCCGCCGCGGCGGCCTTGGCGCGCTCGTCGATGTATTGAACGGCCTTTGCCGTCAGCGTCGGCAGGACGTCGATGGCCTCGAAGTCCTTCGTGGCCAGGCCCTTTCGGATGTATGTCCGCGTGGTCGTCGGCACGGCGACGAAGCGGTCGTTGTGGACATATACGTATGGCGGCATATCAAGCGAGGCGGATATGCCGTAGTAGTAGTCGAACCCCGCTGCCGGCGGGCCGTTGGCGATGGCCGCGGTGAAGTCCACGTTGGACCCGTCGCCGGCGGCATCCTTGCCGTCGGTGGTGGGCAGGTCCATGCCGAGGTGCCACTTGCCCAGGCCGGCGGTGTGGTAGCCGCCGGCCTTGAGCAGGCTGGCGACGGTCATCCTGCCCGGGTCGATCAGGTGCCGCGAGTAGCCGTAAAGCACACCGCTTGCCAGGCTGGTCCGCCAGGAGTATCGGCCGGTGAGAATGCCGTATCGCGTCGGGCTGCATACGGATGAGCCGCTGTGGGCGTCGGTGAAGATCATTCCGCCGGCGGCCAGGCGGTCCATGTTTGGCGTGGCGATCTTGCCGTCCTTGTTGAGGCATCGCACGTCGCCGTAGCCCATGTCGTCGGCGAGGATGTAGACGATGTTGGGCCTGCCTGCCTTGGCTGCGGCGGGTTCGCCGGCCTTCGGCGCCGCCTGTGCCGTCGTTGCGTGCCGGCCCAGGAGCATCGCCGCGGCGGCCGCGCCCGTCCACCGTAGAAACCGCCGCCGCGTGATCTGCCTGTTCATATATTCGCTCCCGTGCATATCTTTGCGGCCGCTACTTCAGCGAGCCGCTGTTTCGGCCGATCTCGATCATCTTGCCGATGATCTTCCCGGTAAGCTCGTAATCCTTCAGCAGCGGGAAGCCTTCCCACACGACGCTGCCGCCGGGCTCCACGATTATAACGTGCGGTATGCCGAAGACGCCCAGTTCCTTCTTGGTGCGCGCCTGGGTGTCGATGGCGCTGAAGTACTCGATCTTCGGCTTATTTAGAGCCCGCACGGCGTCCTCGGTCTCATCTGAGATGCCGATGACGACCAGGTCCTTGCCGAACTTTTTGTGCAAATCGTTGAGCAGCTCGATCGACTTGCGGCAGGGGGGGCACCACGTCGCCCAGAACTCGATCAGCACGAACTTGCCGTCGGTGTTCGGCTCGGCTGAGAGCCACTTTTCGACCTCGAGCCTGGGGGCCTTGGCCCAAAGGCAGGATGAGGCCCATATCCGCTTGCCGCCGACTTCCTTTGGCGGCTTGTACTCGACGTCGAAGGGCGAACCGGCGGCGAACTGCTTGATCTCCCCACCGGCCGGACTTGTGGCGGGGGCGGTCGTCGGCGTCGGGCAAGGCTCTGCCGGTGCGGTCGCCGGTGCGGTCGCCGGCACCGAGGCCGGTTTAGTCGTCGGGGCCTTGGCCGCGGGCTGCGCAGCCGGCGTGGCCGGGGCCCGGATCGCCCACAGGATCGCCCCGCACGCCGCAACTGCCGCAGCCGTTCGGGCAAATCCGGGTGAGGTAGTGGCTCTCATTTTTTTGCTCTTGCCTTTCGCTCCATGCCAACTGCTCGTGCCGCCTCCAGGCAAACCCCAATGCAAATCGAGGCTTGGGTGTGGCACGCATCAATTCATACCGAAGGGACCCGAGGTCCGCAAGAGCAGTCTTCTTGTGGCAGCCATGCCTTGACAGCCCTGCAACACCACGGGAGGCATATTATTCCACAGTCACGCTCTTTGCCAGGTTGCGGGGCTTATCCACGTTGCATCCTCTGGCGACGGCGGCGTGGTAGGCCAGCAGTTGCAGTGGTACGACGGTCAGCAGGGGCTGGAGCGGGGCCAGGGTGTCCGGCACGTAGAAGACGTGGTCGGCGTACTGGCGGATCTGCGTGTCGCCCTCGGTGGCCACGGCGATGATCCGCCCACGGCGCGCGCGGACTTCCTCGATGTTGCTTATGATCTTGTCGTAGGTGCCGCAGCGCGGCGTGACGAAGACCACGGGCATTCCCTCGTGGATCAGCGCGATAGGCCCGTGCTTCATCTCGGCCGCGGGCAGGCCCTCGGAGTGAATGTAGCTTATTTCCTTGAGTTTCAGGGCGCCTTCCAGGGCGATGGGGTAGTTGTAGCCGCGCCCCAGGAACAGCCAGTTCTCCCGGTCCACGTACTGAGCGACGACCTGGCGGATGGTGTCGCTGAGCTCGAGGATGGCCTCGATCTTGTCGGGGATCTCGCTGAGGGCGTTGAGGTACTGGGTCATCGTGTTCTGCGACATGAACCGCCGCCTTCCCAGCGCCAGTGCGATCATCGTCTCGACGACCACCTGGCAGGTGAAGGCCTTGGTGCTCGCCACGCCGATTTCCGGCCCGGCGTGGATGTACACGCCCGCGTCGGTCTCGCGGGCGATCGTCGAGCCGACGGCGTTGACGATGCCCAGCACCAGGGCGCCCTTTTCCTTCGCCTCGCGAAGGGCCGCGAGCGTGTCGGCCGTCTCGCCGGACTGGCTTATCGCCAGGAATACGGTGCCGTCCTCGATGATCGGGTTGCGGTAGCGGAACTCGCTGGCGTACTCGACCTCGGTGGGGATGCGGGCAAGGTCCTCGAAAAGGTACTCTCCGACCAGCCCCGCGTGCCAGGCCGTGCCGCAGGCGGAAATGACAACCTTCCGCGTCTTGACCAGTTCGCGGGAGATGCCGTCAAGCCCGCCGAGCTGGATGCGGTTGTCGCGCAGGTCCAGGCGCCCGCGCAGGCAGTTGCGGATGGCCTCGGGCTGCTCGAAGATCTCCTTGAGCATGAAGTGGTCGTAGCCGCCCCGGGCGATCTCCTCCAGGGTCCACTCGATCTGCTGGACCTCCTTGGTGATCGGCACGTTGTCGGTCGTCAGCGTGCGCATGCCATCCCGGGTGAAGACCGCCATCTCGTTGTCGTTTAGGTAGATCACGTTCGACGTGTGGGCGATGATGGCCGAGGCGTCGCTGGCGACGATGTACTCGTCGGTGCCGACGCCCACGATCAGCGGGCTGCCCTTGCGGGCCGCGACAATCTTGTCCGGCTCGTCGGCGCACATCACGGCTATGCCGTAAGTGCCCGTCACCTCGCGAAGGGCCGCCTGCACCGCGGCCTCCAGGCTCTTGGGGCTGTCGTGGTATATCTCGCTGATGAGGTGAACCAGCACCTCGGTGTCCGTCTGGCTGCTAAAGACGTGGCCCTTGTTCAGGAGGAACTGCTTGAGCGTGGAGTAGTTCTCGATGATGCCGTTGTGAACCAGCGCGATCCGCCCGGGGCCGTCGAGGTGCGGGTGAGCGTTGGCCTGGCTCGGCTCGCCGTGAGTCGCCCAGCGAGTGTGCGCTATGCCGACCGTCGCGGAGTTGAACCGGCTGTCGGCCCGCACCTGCTGCTCGACGTGCATCACGCGGCCGACGTCCTTGTACAGCAGCAGTTCGCCGTCCAGGCAGACGCACACGCCGGCGGAGTCGTAGCCGCGGTACTCCAGCCTCTTGAGGCCCTCGATCAACAACGGCGAAGCCGGTTTGCCGCCGATGTACCCGACGATTCCGCACATGTGCCGCTCTCCACGATTGTCCGGCGCCTGGCGGCGCCAGTAACTGCTACAGGATACCTCTTGTCTTCCGCCGCTCCAAAACAAACACACCGCGCAAGAAGCCCGAAATTCGAAGCCCGAAATCCGAAATAAATTCAAAGCGCCAAGCACCAAAGCCAAAACGCTCCGCACCAACCGGCGTCCACATCTTCCACGGCTTGCATAACTGCCACAGGCGTTTTGAGCATTCGAATTTGGGGTTTGTTTCGTATTTCGAAATTCGGAATTCGGTTTTCCCGGTCACGGCCCGGTCTTTGCCCGGTGGATTTTCCAGAGGCTCCGCCAGGTCGCCGCGGCGCGGTCCATCAGCCCCATGTTCTGAAGCGACAGGGCCAGTCCGGCGCGGATCTGCCCATCGTCGGTGCCGCCGGCGGCCGCTTCCATGTGGCGCACGGCCTGGTCGAATTCCTTGCGGTTTGTGTACAGCAGGCCCAGGCGGTAGTGCAAGTCCACGCAGTCCGGGCGGACGTCCATGGACTTCTGGAAAGTCTCGATCGCGTCGTCGACCAGGCCCATCTCCTGCTGAGTTATGCCGAGCTTTATCCACGCCTTGAGGAACGTCGGGCTTATCCGCACGGCCTGGGTGAACTGCTCCATCGCCTGCGGAACCTGCCCGGCGGCGCGGAGGAGCACCCCGTAGCGATACCGGACGTCGGCGTGGCTTGGCTCGTTTCGCACCGCCTCGGCGTGACGCTCTATCTGCTGGACGAGAAGCTTCTCGTTGAAGGCCGCGCCGTCGCCCGCGGCGCCCTCTTGGCAACAGAAGCCGCGGGTGAACTCCTCGGTGACGGCGGACTGCAACTGGAGCTTGGCCATCTCCGCCAGCAGGATCGTGCTGTTGGGCTCGATGGCGGCGGCCAGGTCGAAGCTGTTCATCGCCTCGGCCTTGTCGCCCATGGCGGCCTGGGCGGCGCCCATCCCGACATAGCATTCCAGCACGGCGTCGTTGAGTTCCGTGGCCTGGTGAAACGCCTCGGCCGCCTGCTCCCACCGGCCCTGCGTCAGGTGCTGCGTGCCGGCCTTGATGGTGGCTTCCAGGTAGTTCGGCTGGAGCTCCAGGGCGGCAAGGTAGTTTCTCATGGCCGACTCATCGTCGCCGCCCCGCCCGTACAGGTCCCCCAGGCGGACGTGCAGGTCGGCAAAGGGGCCCTGCTCGTCGAGAAGCCGGCAAAGCCGCGCGATTGCCTCGCTGAATTGCCCGTCGGCCACCAGGGCCTCAACCTCGTCGTCCACCAGCGCCCAGTTTTCCGGCTCCATCGCGATGGCGGTCTCGAACTCTTCGACCGCCTCGGCATACCGCCCGGAGCGGTAGTAAAGGTGCGCCAGCGCCGAGCGGTAGACAAGCTCCTGCGGCTCCATGTCGCGAAGCAGGCGGTACTGCTCGATCGCCTCGTCGAACCGGCCCGTCAGCACGTCGATGGCCGCAAGCCGCTGCCGCGCCGCAAGCGGGGCGGCGTCCTTGCTCAACGCGTCGCGGTAATACTCCGCCGCCTCTTCCGGGCGGCCTAGCTTCTCCAGGCAAAAGCCGATGCCGAACAGCACCGGACCCTCGCCGCTGTGCGTGCGGTTGGCGAGCTGGAGCTGATCGAGAGCCTTGTCAAACTGCCCCTTCTCGTCGTACGCCGACGCCAGCGCCAGCCTGGCCGCCAGAAGGTCCGGCTTCAAACGGCACGCCTGGCTAAGCTGCGCGATGGCGTCGTCGACACGGGCGGCGCGGAGCTGCGCCAGCCCAAGCCCAAGCGGCCCATCCGGGCGCTGGGGGTCGCGCCGGGGGGCTTCGGCGAGCTGCTCGGCAGCCTGGCTTGACGGCGACCAGAAGTACCGGTCCAGCACGTCGCCGAGGTCGCTGCCAAGGCCCCGGCCCAAGAGTTCCAGAAGATGACTCACGCAAATAACTCCATCACGCCGCAAGTGCCTTTAGAGCGTCCGCGGCCGGGCTGTACCCGGCGTTGAGCTCCAGCGCCCTGCGCAGGTGCCGCCTGGCTTCCTCCACGCGCCCGCAACCAATCAGCGCCTCGCCGGCGCGGAGATGAACGTCGGGCCAGTCGGCGCCGTCGCTGACCGCCCGCTGGTAATGGCCTGCCGCCGCTTCCGCCCGCCCGGCCTGGGTGCATAGCTCCGCCACGTGCAGCCGGGCGCGGATGTAGGCGGGGTTGATCTCCAGCGACTCATGTACACGAAGCTGGGCCGCCTCCTGCTGGCCAAGGCGGCAGTACACGCGCGAGGCCGCCAGGTGCAGGTCCGCGTGGCGCGGATGGGCCTCGATGGCCAGCTCGACGGCCCCGGCAAGCATCGAAAACAGTTCGTTGTCCAGGTCGTTTTTCGGCAGCGAGCACAGGGCCTCGATAAGGTCCGGCTCGTCGGCGATCCGCCGGGCCAGTTCGTGCAGGTTGCCTTGGGTGCCGCTGGCCGACGGGACCGGCAGGCGGACGATGATCTTTACCCCGTCGGCCCCGGCCGCCCGCGCAGCCAGCGAGAGCTGATAGGCCAGCATCAGGTCGTCGGGGCACAGGTCCAGCGCCCTCTGGAAGCTTCTGGCCGCGGCGGGGGCGTCGCCCAGCGCCGCGGCCGCAAGGGCCAGGTAGCGGTATGCGTCGGCGCTGTCGCATTCGGCCTGGGCGGCCAGTGCCAGGCGCTGCCGCGCCTCGGCGTACTTTTCCTCTGCCGCCAGGAACAGTCCCCACTGAAGGTGCAGCGATCCTACATCCCCGAAACGGCGCAGTGCCCGCGTCAGGGTCATGTACGCCTCCTGGCGCCGCCCGGCCTGCCATTGGGCCTGGGCGAGCTTGCGGTGGAAGTCCGGCGAGTCCTTGCCGGCCTGGGCGGCGGGGGCCTTCTCCAACTCTCGCAGACACTCCGCCGGCTTGTGGCCTCGGGCGTACAGGCCGGCCAGCAGGCTGCCAACTCCGGCGTGGGCGCCGACGGCGTTCATTGCCGTCTGAAGGTGGCGCTGGGCGGTGGGGAAATCCCCGCGCGACAACGCCTGCCCGGCCAGCGACCTGTGGGCAAGCGCGTAGTGATAACGCGCCAGCAGCCCGAGCGTATCATCCTGCCCGATAAGCTCCTGCAACTGCTGGGCCGCCTGGTCGAAACAGCCCTGGCTCCGCAGCAGAAGCCCGCGGGTATACCGGCCGACGGCGTCAGAGGTTGTTACGTCGTTTCCTGACAAGCCCGAGTCCTCCATAGTTCATATCGGCCTTTGGCGCCGGCGGATAAAGCAAGGGGCGGCGAAAAGCGGGGGGCCTTTGAGCATCTTGTCATCATCCCCGTTGGCTGTGGCTGATTTGCGTTGCGATTGCATGTAGGGCGGCAATGTCCGGGTGTGGCCGTTTACGGGAAGTTGAAGTCGACATGCGTGTAAAAGTGTTGACTTTTAGCCATAAATGACGACGATATGACACATGGGCCAGACTGACCAAGACAACGTGCTCCAGATGATCCGTGACGGCGGCATGGTGGGCCTTCGCGACCTCCGAGAGCGAGGTCTTCACCCAGAGCACCTTCGGCGTCTAGTAGCAGCGGGCCTGATCGTCCGGGTTGCCCGCGGTGTTTACGCCCTGGCCGATGCCGAGCCGACAAGCAATCACTCGCTCGCCCAGGCGGCCAAGCAGGTTCCTCGGGGAGTGGTCTGCCTGCTGTCGGCCCTGCGATTCCACGAGGTCGGCACGCAGAGCCCGTTCGAGGTCTGGCTCGCCATAAATCGACGCGACCGAAAGCCCCGGGTACGAAGCCCCCTGATTCGCTTTGTCCGCTTCTCAGGTCCGGCCATGACCCAAGGCGTGGAAGAGCACAATCTCGAAGGTGTATCCGTTCGCATCTACAACGTGGCCAAAACGGTCGCGGACTGCTTCAAGTACCGCAACAAAATTGGCCTTGATGTGGCGATCGAGGCCCTGCGAGAAGGGCTCCGCGATCACCGGTTCACACGCGATGATCTCTGGTGGTATGCGAAGGTTTGCCGCGTGACGACCGTGATCCGGCCTTACATGGAGGCCACCGCGTGAGACCGCAGGACACCGCGGCCGGCAAGTCTGTCCGCCAGCGGCTGCTCAACCGAAGCCGCAAGAGCGGCGAGGATTATAATCTGCTTCTGACCCGGTTCGGTGTCGAGAGGCTGCTGTACCGCCTGAGTCGCGGTGACCAAGCCGACCAGTTTATCCTGAAGGGAGCCATGCTCTTTGACGTCTGGACGGGCAAGATTCATCGCCCCACGCGCGATCTTGACCTACTCGGCTTCGGTGAGCCATCCGTGGAGGGGCTTGTCTCGATATTCCGCAGCCTGTGCCAATGCGTTGTTGAAGACGATGGTCTTCTGTTCGATGCGGATGCCGTTACCTGTGAACCAATACGCGACGAGCAGGCGTACGGCGGCATGCGCGTGAAACTCATGGCCTACCTTGGCAAAGCCCGTATCAGCCTTCAGATCGACGTGGGCTTCGGAGATGCGGTGACACCAAAAGCCACGCTAATCCAGTTCCCAACGCTGCTGGACCACCCGGCACCGAGGATCCGAGCGTACCCACCCGAGACCGTTGTCGCCGAAAAGATTCAAGCCATGGTCTCGCTGGGCATCGCCAACAGCCGGATGAAGGACTTCTACGACGTCTGGGTCCTGTTGCGCAACTTCGAACTGGACCGAGCGATGCTTGCAAGGGCCATCCGAGCAACGTTCGAACGAAGGCAAACACCCATGCCGACGGCGATGCCCGTTGCCATGAGCGAGGACTTCATTGCCGATCCTGCCAAGCAGAGCCAGTGGAGGGGATTTCTCGGCCGCTCCGGTTTGCCCGGAGATCTGACACTGAAGGAGGTCGTTAACACGTTGAGGGAGCGGCTGGCGCCGCTGCTTGGGATCAGCGACTAATGCTTGGGAACGGTAGTCAGACCATTGATCCTTGGGTGCCTGTGCCAGCGCGACCTGTCGCACGGCGGCGAGGATACCGAGATTCGGGGCGTACTTACCGCGTGGGCACGAGGTGGGCGTTTGCGGCGGCGGCGCGGACTGGGGCGGCGTCGCCGGCTGCGGTGGCGTGCGTGTCGTACCGGCCGGCCTGGAGAAGGAACTTGAGCTTGCCGTCCACGACGGCCTGGCCGACGGTGGTTTTCAGGCCGATCTTCGCCAGCCGGGCCGATTCGGCTTCAGCGAGGTCCTGGCGGTCGAAGTCCCAAATCCGGGGACACCGTAGGCATTTCGCCTTAAGGCGCAGCGGCGCACTCCTGGCGGAATCACGCGTTTCGGCGGGAAGGCAGAGCGGATTCCGGGCGGCGAACCGGTCAGGGCAACGGCGTGAATCTCGAATCAGGATGCTCTGAGCAGGTCTTCGACGGCTTGGCGGAGGACTGGAAGATGCGAGACGATCACATTCCAGACCTCTCTTGCATCCACGCCCATGTAGTTATGGATCAGGATGTCGCGAAAACCGCCCACCCGTCGCCAAGGCACGTCGGGATGGCGGGCCTTGGTCGCGTCGCTTAGGTGTTTGCTCGCCTCGCCGATGATCTCGAAGTTGCGAATCACGCCGTCCTGGACCAGCCTGTTGCCGAGGAAATCCTCTTGGCCAGCTGCGCTGTAAGACAGAATCCTCTCAATAGCTTCCTGGATATGCACCAAGTAGAGGCGATCCTCGCTCATAGCTGGACCGCCTCCGACAGAACCCGGTCGCGAATCAGTCGATGCAGGGCCCGGTCCTCCACGACGTCCACATGGCAGCCGAGCAAGTCCTCCAGGTCCTGCATCAGCGCGATATGGTCCAACAAGGAGCGGTCATCATCCAACCGGACCAGAATGTCAAGGTCGCTGTCCCCAGTTGTCTTGCCGCTGGCGACCGAGCCGAAGATGCGCACGTTCCTGGCTCCGTGCCTGGCGGCGATCTGAAGTATCTCGCCTCGTCGGTCCAGGATGTTGCTCATCGAAACCATTTGTCACCTGCTTGCTCCGGATTATACCTTGCGCTGGGCGGGGTGTCCACGGCTTCAGTGTATCAGTAGTGTTACCGTGCCGGCACGAGCTGGGCATTGGCTGCGATGCCGCGGAGGGTTTTGCCGACTTTGCCGGCCTCCGTGGCGGCGGTGTGGGTGTCGTACCGGCCGGCCTGGAGAAGGAACTTGAGCTTGCCGTCCACGACGGCCTGGCCGACGGTGGTTTTCAGGCCGATCTTCGCCAGCCTGGCCGATTCGGCTTCGGCGAGGTCCTGGCGGTCGAAGGCCGCGAGTTGGAAGGTCCACGCCAGGCAGCGGATTCTGCGGCCGGCCAGGCGGGCGGCCGGGCGATCGGGGAAGTCGTGCAGGAGCCGGTCGAACTGGACATCGGCATCCCACCACAGTCCCTTGTGCTGCAAGGCGCAGCCCAGGCCATATCGCACCTCGTCGGCGGGCGGCTTTGCCAGGTCCATCTCGTCCAACGCCTCGGTGTAGAGCGCCTGGGCCGAGTCGGCGTCGCCGGTTTCCAGGGCCAGGTCGCCCAGGGCTTTGCCGGCCTTGACGTGCAGGTCCTTGCCCCGCGCCCTGTCGGCCGCTCGCTTGAGGTCCTCCCTCGCCGCGGGCAGGTCCTTCGTGCGGTAGTACGCCAGGCCGCGAATGTAGTACGCCGCGTCAGCCTCGGCGGTGTGGGAGTTCTGAGCGAGGAACTCGCTTGCCTTGGCGATAGTCCCCTGGTCGTCGGATCGCCCGTATGCGGCCTGGGCGTCGCCGAGCAGCTTGACCGCCTCCGGGCCGGCGTGCTGCACGCAGCCGCCGCAGGCAACAAGCAACAGGCCCAGCATGGCCGGGGCCAAAACGGCCCGGCGGCGCCCGGCCGAGCCGCGAATGGGCATGGCGCGAACGGGCGGCTTGCCCGGCAGGCGTGATGTGGCGGCGTTGGCAACCTTACGGAGTGCGGTGACGAGCCCAACGAAGCCTTGGCCGGGCAGGGCGAGAGCACCGCTTTGGCTCGAACGCGGGCGAGCCGCAGCCCGAGGCGCAAGCCAAAGCGGTGTCGCCGCCCCGTTGGGGCTCTGCCGCCGCACTCCATAAAGACCGCGCCAGTTCTGAACAAGGGTCGCCAAACACATACCATATCCCTGGGCTTCCGGGTTCTGCCCACTCCCTACCGGCTAACTACTCCTCCCGGTTCTTTCCTACTACCTATTATCTACTACCTACTACCTTCTGTTCAGATCATCCCGCGCCCAGTTGGACGATCTTATCGGTGATGATCTGCACGAGTCGTTCGGTCTCGTCTTCGGCGGCGCGTTTGCGGGCGGTGGCGCTGGAGGCGCCGAGGTATTCGGCGCCGGGTATGGTCCGCCCGGCCACCACGGCTGGGAAGCGCGGCAGGCTCTTTACCTCCGGCTGGGGCTGGCCCTGCTGGCTGGGAAGGTCGGCGATGCCGCACCCGCGCCCGTGGCCGTCGACGCCGGCCTGGTGCTGTGGGATCGGCTGCGTGCTGAAGCCCTTGAGGAACTCGTCGCTGCCGCCCAGCGTGCAGAGCTCGCCCTGGCCGTCCAGCCGCTCGTCGGGGATGCCGATTTTCTTCTTGAGGTCCAACAGTTCGCGGACCTTAGGCTCGGATATCTGCTGGACCTTGCCGATCTGCTTGGCCAGAAGGAGGATCTGGCAGTACATGTCGAGCGTCTCGAGGTGGAAGTAGGCGTGCTCGAGGTCCTTGTCGCAGGCGACCGCGCCGTGGTTGGCAAGAAGGATGGTGTTGCACTTGCGGCGCAGGTGCGGAAGGATCGTCTCGGCGAAGTCCTTTCCGCCGGGCGTGTCGTACTCGGCGAGGGGCACGCGGCCTATCAGTATCTCCACCTCCGGCAGGATGCAGCTCGGCACGTCCACCCCGGCCACCGCGAAGGCCGTGGCGTAAGGCGGGTGCGCGTGGGCGACGGCGTTGATGTCCGGCAGCTCGTGGAATATCTCCAGGTGCAGCAGTATCTCGCTGGTTCGCGGCTTGTGCCCGCCGATCTGCTTGCCGGTGGCGTCCACGGTGGCGATGTCGTCGGGCTTGAGAAAGCCCTTCGAGACGCCCGTGGGCGTGCATAGAAAACGCCCATCGCCCAGACGATACGAGATGTTGCCGTCGTTGGCCGCGACGTAACCCTTGTCGTACATCCGCCGGCCAATCTCGCAGATCAACTTCTTGATTTCGAATTCATTCACCATCGTTTGCTCCGTGTGCTATCGGTGTACTTCCAGCACGGGCTGGAAGTGTACCCGCTCCAGGATACATGCGTTGTACGCGTTGAACGGGACCTTCTTCGGCCGGAACGGCGCGGCGGCCTCCGTGCCCTCGACCATGCCTACAAGATCGC
>Ga0315285_10003717_pt1 | contig 15888 bp, 10 predicted proteins | sample YL17G09_36_MG_FD_203698 | JGI IMG/M metagenome (GOLD analysis project Ga0315285, IMG submission 203698) | Sediment microbial communities from Yellowstone Lake, YNP, Wyoming, USA - YL17G09_36 | ecosystem: Environmental > Aquatic > Freshwater > Lake > Sediment | place: USA: Wyoming | collected... | reverse complement strand
CCCGCCGGCCGGTCCGGGGGGGGGGGGCGGGATCCATGCGGAAGGGGACCTCCTGAGGATCACAAACTGCACCATCGCCGACAACTCAAGTCCTTCTGACCGCGCCGCAGTGCTCTGTTCCGGGGGAGAGGTCGCCAATACCATCTTCGTCGGGAATATGGGCGTCGCCGTGGCGAACTTCGATTCCCAAGCGGCTTTGACTGCGACCCACTGCCTCTTCCACGAAAACGCCGTGGGGGACTACGCCTTTCGCGGCGGCGTGCTTGTCGGCGGCGACGCAGTCAACGAGAACGCGCCGGGGGCGAAGGGCAATGTCAGCGCCGATCCGATGTTTGCCGGCGGTCCAACCGGGACTTGGACCGAGATCCTGGCTTTCAATCCCAGTTCGAACCAGACTGTGCTCATCGACTCCGGGGCGTCCTTCAGCCCGGGAGGACTTGCCGGGCGATTGATGAACGTCAACACGACCCAGATGTTCCAGAGCTATGTGGCGTCGAACACCGTCACGTCGATTGCCGTCGTGGGAGACGTCACCGCCATCGCAGAAGTGGGCGATGCCTACCAAGCACTCGACTACCGCCTTCAAAACGGTTCGGCCGCTCTCGATCGCGGAGACCCCTCTGCCGCGCCGAGCACAGACTTTGAAGGAGATCCCCGTCCGGGGGAGGACGGGTTGGTCGATATCGGCATGGACGAGGCCCCGGCCGCCTTCCTTCCTCTGCCCATTCCCAGTTCCACCCCAACCAACACACCCACCCCAACGCCAACTCTCGCCGCCACGCTGACTCCTTCGGCCGACCCAACAACGACGGCGACGGTCGTCGCCACGCCCACAGCTGCAGCCACTCCGACCGGCGACCCAATTCAGGACGTGATAGTGTCGTTCTATCGCATTCTCCTCGATCGCGATCCGGAGCCCGGCGCCGTAAACGCCTGGCAGACGTACTTCGCCTACGCACTCTCCTTCGACATCGACGTGCGCTTCATCCCGCGTGAGATGGCCCGGTTCTTCTTTCTTTCAGAAGAGTACGCCGTGCGCGACCGCACCGACGCCGGATTCATCACCGATTGCTACCGCGTGTTCCTGAGACGCTTTCCGAGTCAGACGGATCTGGACAATTGGCTTGGGGGCGAGTGGAATCGATCTCAAGTCATGACGATATTCTCGGAGTCCGAGGAGTTCGCGAACCGCATCGTCGGGATGTTTCCCGGTTTCGGCGGCGACCCGACGCGCAACTTCGTGACGACGATGTACATCGGCCTCCTTGACCGTCTCGTCGACAAGGACGGCCTCGAGTACGCGACCGGTCTCTTCGACGCGGCTTACGCCGCCCTAGGTTTCGTGGCACAGCCGCCCTCGGCTGTGACTTCCCGAGAGAGCATTGTGGCACAGCCGCCCCCGGCTGTGACGATCGACGCGGTCGACACGATCCAGGAGAGCGACCCCGGCGAGGGCGCCGGGGCCACAAGAAGGAAAAGGAGCGACCCCGGCGGGGGCGCCGGGGCCACAAGAAAGAGGAGCGGCATCGCAGCGGTCCGCGCGCAGGCCAAGCAGATGGCGCGCGAGGTGATCGTTTCGCCCGAGTTCCTCGGCAAACAGCCAACAACTGCTGACTACGTCACGCGCTTCTACCGGGCGTTCCTCGGCCGCTTTCCGAACGATTCGGAGATTGCTTACTGGACCGGGGAGCTCGACTCCAGCCGTCGGACAGCCGACAACCTGATCGGCCTCTTCGCCGACTCCGCGGAGTTCACGGCGAGGCTGGAAGAGCGCTTCGGCCAATGAAGACGGGCCAGGGAGCGACCTTGGCGACGCCCTGAACGGTCTTGACGGTGGGACGGCGTCCGGGAATACGGCGCTCGGGGCCCACAACGCGTGCTGCTGGAAGCGCCCTCCCGATCGCTCGGACCAGACCGCGCGCGGTCCCGTCCGGGATTCGCGGGAGCGGCCTTTCGACGGAGCGGAGAAACGCCGGCATCAGGACCACAACAAGGAAGCCCACAACCCTTGCCGCTTGACTCGATAGCCAGAAGTGCGGCCGTCGCGAAAACGGGCGCAGACGCCGCGCTCCGCCCGAGACGCCGGCGGCCTGGAGCATTCGCCGATCCCAGCCACGGAACGCGGAAGCCGCGCCGGCCCCTCGACCGGCCATCATGCCCGCGAGAGAGAATCCCGCTGCCGTCCCCCCAACGTCTCGCGCTCGTCCTCCTGGTCGCCATACTCTGTCTGGCTCTGTATCTGCGCGTCTCTCGCCTGAATTCCGTCTACTGGTTTGCCGGCGACCAGGGCCGCGAGAGCCTCGTCGTTCGCAACATCTTCGTCAAGGGAGACCTGCCCAGCCACGGAGCTCTCCACTCTTACGGCGGGTGGCACTACGGGCCCGCGTACTTCTACCTGAACGCGCCCGCCTATCTGCTTATGCGGGGAGATCCCCGCTTCGGCGCCGTCACGCAATCAACTCTCGGCCTTGTCGGCATTGTCCTCCTGTACCTGACCGTGCGTCACTGCGGCGGATCGCGGGGGAGCGCCTTGCTGGCCGCTCTCCTGCTTGCGACAAATCCCGCCGCCGTCGTCATGGATCGCACTTTCTGGAATCCCCACCTGATGCCTTTCTTCTGTCTCTTCGGCTTCTGGTACGCCCTCATGCTGGCTGACGGTCGACGCCTGCCCCTCTCGATCCTGGCCCTGACCTTCGCCATCCTGACGCAACTGCACTTGGGCGGCTGGCCCATAACGGCCGGGATCGCGGTCGGTCTCTCGCTTCTTGTCGGGCGGGCCTTCTGCTCGCGCCGTCGGAGCGTTGCGCCGCCCGCTCCCGCTCAAGAGCGAGCCGCCATCGCTCCTCGCGCCCGGAACTCGGCCTGGCGCCAACGTCTGGATTGGGCCCTGCTGCTGCTCATTCTTCTCGTGAGCGCGGCTCTGTGGATCCACAATCGTTCCGAGACGCCCGGGTACGCGGCCTCCCCCTATCACTCGTCCGAGCCGCACTCCTCGCCCTTTCGGCAATGGGTCGCAAGCATCGGGGCATCGGCGGTCTCGGTCCTGTCTTTCTCCGTCGACTTCGTGTTTCCTCGAGACATCACCGGCGAGAAGGGGGCCGTCGGCCTGGGGGCGATCACCCTGGCGCTTCTGGCTCTCAGGCTCTTCTGGGCGGGCGCCCGGGCGATTCGGGCCGCGGTTCTGGCGGCATGCATTCTGGCCGCCTTCGTGGCCGCCTACGCCTGCCTGACCGCCCCCCCGAACGCTTACACTTTCTGCGGCCTGCAGCCCATTCTCTTGGGGATGACGGCTCTTGCTTGGGGAGGCGGCCCGACCGATGGGCGCGGGGCGCGCGCGGCGCGCCGACCCGCAGAACTCTCTCAGGGGTCGCGCCTCGGCGGCGCCTCGTCGAGGCGCTCGGCGGCCCGTCTCGTCGCTCTCTTGCTCTTTTTGCCGTTGCTCTGGTTCGCCTTCTCCGGGGCCCGCTTCCTGTCCACCCAGTTCCTGAAAGGCAACGAGTGGATTGGGACCCATTTCCGCACCACGCGCCGCATTGCCAAGTGGATCGCCAAGGACAGCGGAGGTCGGCCCTTCGCCCTCGTTCTCTCGGAGGGGCGCGGCAACAGTCGGGACTACATTCGCTATCTTCTGCTTCGGGAAGGCGTGGACTGCGCGAATGGGAGCAGCCCGGAACTGCGCTTGGAGGACATGGCTCAAACCCTGTACCTCGTGCTGCGGCCCGCCCTCGGCTTCTCCGCCGACCCCGCCCCGTTTCTCGCCCGACTGCCATCCCAGAACTGCCGCACAAAGCGAACCGGGAACGCGTGGATCGTGCGGGCGGAATTCGCTTCGCCCTCCGAGACCCTGGCGTTCCTTCAGTCCTTGCGGGACATCGCGGGCGTCTGTCTCACCTAGCCCCGCTTCGGCCGCGTTCGCGCCGGAACATCGTCCCGACGCCAACGGCGACTCCCGCCGCGAACCGGGGGTGGGTCAACATGTACCTGAGCTCTAACCTGAGCTCTACCACCGAATGCAAGAGAAACGGCTTGACAAGCGGCTGACCACCGCTATATTGGGGTAGCCGTGGCGCAGAGGCCATCGGCAGTTTCAACAACAAATGGGACGTCCCGAAGGCCAACTTAGCAACACCGTCATGGCGGTGCTGTAGAAATTCATAAACCCGAGGAGAATCTGCGATGAATTCTGTAGACGACAGAACGGTTGAAGCAGTGTTGCGGAACGATGCGACGCTGACTGATGTTGATCGCCGTAAGACGCTTGGTTTGCTGGGCAAATGGCTTGGCGGGGCGCTGACGGGCGCGGTGGTGCTGAAGGCGGGCCAGGCGACTGTGCATGCGGCCAGAACGGGGGCCGCCGGCAAGCGCGAGCGTCGTTATGGCATGGTAATCGACACGCGCCGTTGCGTCGGATGCCGGGCATGCATGATAGCCTGCAAGGCGGAGAACAAGACGCCGCCGGGGGTTTTTTACACGGTGGTGTTCGACCAAGTAATCGAGCCACGCATTGACGACAAGCCTTTGTTTACGACCAAGCCGTGCTTCCAGTGCGAACATCCTCCCTGTACCGATGTCTGTCCCGTCTCGGCCACATTCAAGCGCGCCAAAGACGGGATCGTGGTGGTGGACTACGATCGTTGCATCGGATGTCGCTATTGCATGACCGCCTGCCCCTACTCGGCGCGGTGGTTCGATTTCGACGAGAACTACCCGGCGATTGAGGAAAAAACCGCCTACGCGGATGTGCCGTCGCCCGAGTACAACCAGTTCCGCAAGCGGGAAAAGCACAAGTCGCCGGTTGGCAATGTGCGCAAATGCTCTTTTTGCCTGCATTTGCAGGACGAGAACGGCGAATACAACAAGGCCGATGGCCGGTGGCCGGCGTGTGCGAGAACGTGCACGGGACACGCGATATTCTTCGGCGATTTTCTCGATCTCGACAGCGAGGTGTCGCGGCTGTTGCGCGAGCGCGTGGCGGTGCGGCTGAAAGAAGAACTCGGCACGGAACCAAATGTATTCTACCTTCTGTAGCGGGGGACCGAAGACATGACGAACAACCATGATCAGAAATGCGGCGCGGCGCCAAGGGACTGGGGGTGGAAACGGGCGTATTGGGCACTGGCCGCGGTTCTGTTTGCGGCCGGCTTGTTCGGGGTACACGACCGGCTGGCGCACGGCCACATTAACGCCAACTACGGAAGTATCGTGACGTGGGGATTAGGAGTGGCGGCCTACATATACTTCATCGGGCTGTCGGCGGGAGCGTTCTTGGTGTCGTCTCTGGTCTATGTGTTCAACTTGCGACGCTTCGAGCCAGTCGGACGGCTGGCGGTGTTTATGGCGCTGGTGACATTGTTGATGGCGTTGCTTTCCATTTCGTTTGACATTGGCCACATGGGACGGGCTTGGTACGTGATGGCGTATTCGAATTTCAAATCGCCAATGGCTTGGATGATCTGGCTATACTCGGCGTACTTGGTCATTCTGCTGGGCGAGATGTGGTTTCTGCTGCGGCATGACATGGCGGTGGGCGGCGGGCAACCGGGGCTGCGCCCCCGGTTGTACCGGCTGCTGTCGTTGGGATCGCGCGACACGTCGGAGGCGGGCGCAGCGCGCGATCGCAAGGTGGTGCGGGTGTTGGGGATGATCGGCGTACCGCTGGCGATCATGTTTCACGGCGGTGTGGGCGCGTTGTTTGGCATCGTGGCGGCGCGGCCGCACTGGCACAGCGGGATGTTCCCCATCCTGTTCTTGGTGTCGGCGCTGGTCAGCGGCGGGGCGTTGCTCATGCTGGCGGCGGCGATTTTCCGGAACGGCTGGAGGCGCAATGGCGAGACGGTGGTGGCGCTGGGGCAATTGGTGCTGGGGTTGTTGCTGCTGGACGTGCTGTTTCAGTGCTCGGAATTCCTGATCGCGTTTCGCGGCAGCATCCCGGGCCATATCGCGGGGATGAAACTGGTGATCAACGGTCCGTACTGGTGGGTCTTCTGGGGCTGGCAGATCCTGGTTGGCACGGTGACGCCCGTGTTGCTGCTGGCGTTGCCGACGCGGCGTGATCCGCGCTGGGTATCGCTCGCAGGACTGTTAATCGCTTTGGGATTGTTCGGCATGCGGTTGAATATCGTGATCCCCGGGCTAGCGGTGGAGGAGATCCACGGTCTGGGAGAAGCCGTTGCGTCGATGCGCGTGAATCCACAGTATTTCCCCAGTCTCAGTGAATGGCTGCTGACGGTGGGGATCGTGGGGCTGGGATTGTTGATTTTCGGCTTTGCTGAAATACTGCTGCCCGCGGCGAAAGAGGAGGCTCAACATGTACGTGTTTGACGAAAAAGTCGGACGCCGGAGATTTCTGAAGGTTGTCGGCGGTTCAGCTGCGGCCGCAGCCGGCGCGGCGGCGTTGACAGGTTGCGCCACTTTTGGGTCGCGCGAGCACGAGCTGGCCGCCAACCCCGAAGGTGAAGGCCTGTGGGGACGCGAAGCGGGCGAGTGGATTCCGTCTTGCTGCAGTATGTGCGGCGGCCAATCCGGCATCCTCTGTCACGTCGTCAACGGCGTCGTCGAGAAGATCGAACCGAATCACTGGAATCCGAACAACTACTCGAACATCTCCAGCGATTTCTTCGACGGGTATACGGAAGCATTCGGTTGCGCCGAGGGCGGCGTCATTTGCCCGAAAGGCAACGCGGGCATCATGCAGCTTTACGATCCCGATCGGGTAAAGCGTCCGCTCAAACGCACCAACCCGCGCAAAGGGCGCGACGAAGATCCCGGCTGGCAGGAGATTTCCTGGGAGCAGGCCGTTAGCGAGATCGCCGCGAAGCTGAAGACGTTGCGCGACGCGGGCGAAGCGCATAAGTTGCTGTGGTGGAGCGAAGACCACAGCTTCACGCACATCCAGGAGGATTTCTGCAAATTGTTCGGCTCGCCCAACTACTCGATACACTCCAATCTCTGCGACGTCGCCCGCAAAGCCAGCTTCGGAATGGCGATGGGCGACGACCGGCCGCTGGCCGATTTCATACAAAGCAGATACATTTTGCTGTTCGGCTGGAATCCCACCAGCGCCATCAAGTGGGTGTATCTGCCGCGCATCCTCACCCGCGCCATAGAACGCGGCGCGCGATTGGTTGTGGTCGATCCCTATCTCTCCGACACCGCCGCCAAAGCCCAGGAATGGGTCCGGATTCGCCCCGGCACCGACGGCGCCATGGCGCTGGCGATGGCCCATGTCATTATTCGCGACGAACTGTTCGACAAAGAGTTCGTCGCGAACTGGACGGTGGGTTTCGCCGAGTTCAGCGCATATGTGAAAGACAAGACGCCGCAATGGGCGGAAGAGATCACCAGCGTCCCGGCCAAAGCCACCGAGCGCATCGCCCGCGAGTTGGCGACCACCAAACCTGCCTGCGTGGACGTTTGGAGCGGGCCCGGCCAGCATTCCAACGGCGTTCAAGGCGGCCGCGCCATCGCCTTGCTGGCGGCGCTGATCGGCGGCTACGACCGCCCCGGAACGATGATGATTCCCGACAAGCGCGGTAACAAGCACGTCGAGGTCGAGCCCGGCGAAACGGCCAAAGCGACGTTGCAACATCCGCGCTTCGATGGCGTGAAGGACCTGCCCTTCGGCCACAAGTCGGGCGTTTACGGACGCGGTTTCCAGCGCCTGCTCGACGGCAGCGGCCCGTATCAGCCGAGAATGGGCGTCTGTATTTTCCAGAATCTCGTGATGAGCGGCCCCGGCTGTTCCAAGGTTGAAGAGGCGCTTAAGAAACTGGAGACGCTCGTGGTCGTGGACACGATGGTCAGCGAGACCGCCTGGCTGGCCGATTACCTCATTCCCGGCACCGTGTATCTCGAACGCTATGACCTGAACACGCACTGGGTCACCTGGCCCGCGCTCGGCCTGCGCCAGCCGGTCGTCAAGGCCCCGCAGCGCCAAACCGCGCCCTATCCGTACCAGGGCGGCATCTTCGGGCAGATGGCCGAGTACGAATTCGTCGCTGCGCTCGGTCGCACACTCGACCTGAAGACGCACGACGGCACGGAGTTCTTCCGCGTCGGCCCGCTCTCGAAGCAGCCGATCGAGGATCTAACCGCGTGGTACGAAAACTGCCTCAGCAACGAACTCAAGAACGGTGCGCCGAAAATGACGCTGGAGGAATTGAAACAACTGCCCGGCGCCGTCTGGGTTGACAAGGGAGGAACGAAATACGAGAAGTTCGCTGCCGTCGTTCCCGAAGACAAAATCACGGCCGGCTTCGTGGACGGCGACATCGCCCGAGACGGCACGGCCATCTACGACAAGCCCAAGGAGAAAAGCGGCAAACGCATCGGCACGGTCATCGGCGGCAAACCCGTGAAAGGCTTCTCCACACCCAGCGGAAAGATCGAATTCTATAACGCCGACTTCGCAAAGAAGAACGATGCCAACGGCCATCCCGTCGACGCATTGCCCGTTTACAAACCGCGCAACTGGCAACCCGACGCCGACTACCCCTTCTATCTGATCAACTGGAAAGAAGCCAATCACACTCACACTCGCACCCAGAACAACGCTTGGCTGCTGGAAATCAAAGCCGCCAATCCGCTGATTATCCATCCCGAGTCCGCGGCTCGCTTTGGGATCAGCGATGGCGATGAAGTCTGGGTCGAATCGAGATATGGCAAGACCCGCGCCGTCGCAAAAATCACCCGGCGCATCCACCCTGAAGTAGTCGGCGCGCAACACGGTTTTGGACATTGGAAACTCGGCAAGGCGGCTGCCGGGCGCGGCAGCGGCTTCGGCGACCTCAACACCATCGCCTACGACCCGTTGAGCGGTCAGGGGTTGCACAAAGAGGTATGCGTCAGGGTTTACAAGGCATGATATTGGATAGATCCGATTCGACCCTGTCGGCGGAAGCGTTAGCTTCTACGACACCCATGTTCGACTCGAACCAGTCTGAAATAACAGGCTTTACGACCCGATACTTTTTCAATGGAAGGAGACGCGCCTTGTTCCGGGAACCCGTCTCAAGCGCCGGTGGCGCGGCGATTGAGGCTGCGATTTATCCCAAGGATGACGCCGTCTATGAGGACACTGACAAATGCTGGAAAGGAGATATGACCATGCCACAGTACAGTTTCGCATTCCAGGCGTGCCGGAAAACGTTCGAGATCGATGTTTCCATGTTGGAATACGCCGCGATGCGGAAGAACAAAAGCATCATGTGCCCGGAGTGCGGCTCGGCAAAGGTCGTCCGGATGTTCACTGCCCCGGCGGCGCCGCGCGCAACTTCGTCACGTTCATGTACATTGGGCTCCTCGACCGTCTCGTCGATCAGAACGGTCTGGAGTACGCCTCAGGGCTCTTCGATGCGGCGTTCGCAAGCGGCGGCATCGAGGCGGTCCGCGCGCAGGCGAAACAGATGGCGCGGGAAGTGATTGTCTCGGCGGAGTTCCTCGGCAAGCAGCCAACGACGGCCGACTACGTCGTGCGCTTCTACCGCTCGTTCCTGGGCCGTTTCCCGAACGACACGGAAATCGCCTACTGGACCGGCGAACTCGACGCGGGCCGCCAGACGACGGACGGCGTGATTGACCTCTTCGCCGATTCCACGGAGTTCACGGCGAGACTGCAGGCCTACTTCGGGTCGTAGCGCCTGTCGTCTGGCGCGACAGGGGGGCCGGGGCAATCGAGACGGATGTTCCGCATGGAGCAGAGCGGGATTCCCGGGGACAAGTCGAGAGGTGTCAACGCTTTTTCCGGGGTGAAGGGAGTTTGCGTTTCGTAGCTGTCGCGGCTTGGCTTCGAGGAAGCGTCGCGGGGGGGGTGACGGCGCAGGCGTGGAACAAGGCTTGAAGCGTTTCACGGGGTTCGGGGACCGGGAGGCAGCCGGCTTTTTCGCCGATCGCGACTTCTTCGGCGCAGAGGGTGGCGAGTTGGCCGAGTCCCTCTTCGACGCACACAATGGCTACCTTAATTCCAACATGAACAAGAACGAACAAGACATAGTGTCCGAAAAAAGTAGTGGCTGCCATCTTCGACGCAAAAAAAGGGATCTTCCGCTGACGCTATTCGGCTTATCGCCAGTTCGATCCCGGGACATCCGGTCCAAGGCGAGGCAACTATCATCGACATCACGCCCTGCCTCCAGCCGGAAGCGCTGTAGACGGGACCCAGAGGGGGGTCAGTCCGGGGGTCAGTCCGGGGGGTCAGTCACGGAAAGAGCCGCCCCATGGAGGCGGCTAAGTCCAGTGTTTCTAATGGCTCCGGCGGGAGGACTCGAACCTCCAACCTGCGGATTAACAGTCCGTGAATGGAGAATGAAGTAGGGTTAAGTGAAGTATTTTGAGTGCATTGCGAAATCCTGAAAAGCACGAAATCGAGTTATGCGCGGGGTTTCTATGGCAGAGTCTATGGCAGAGGCGTAGGCTCATAGCTGCTGGCGCAGTGATCGCCGCCGCCGGTGAACGTGAACACGATGAGCGAGGGCAACGCGATGAACGAAGAAGCATCCGGTGCGACGGCTGTCGGCCTTGAAGCACGGGAACGAGGAGCCCAGTGCGACCAGTACCTTCTACGCTGTCTGATAGAGTGCGGCCTCTATGACGACAACGATGAAGCCTGGCTTGAGAGGAACGAAGGGTGGGTTCGCTCGGTGGGGTGCCATCCAGGATACGAGAGCCCAATGGAATCTCTTTTTGGCTCTGCGCGAACGCGCTTCCTGGATATGAAGTCAATCGCCGGATCGGAAGGTCATCTCGGAGAACTTGGCCGTCTCTGTCGAGAACTCGCGATTCCCGTGGAACTGATCAATGAGAGGATGCAGGTACGCGCAGGCCGGGTGTTTGGCTTGCTCAGAGGGATCGCAGATCTTGGTGCTGGGGCCGAAGAGTTGGCCGCCGAGGAGGCCGTTGCGAAGTGGAACAGGAAGGCACTGGCAAGGCCCCTATCCTATCGGTCAGACGAGCCACCCGAGAAGGCGGCGAAGAGATTCGGGATTCTCATGGAGAACGCGGCTGCTCTCCGCGGAATGTGGTCCACGGCTTCGGAGAGAAAGGGGAGCATACACAAGAGGCGTCTCGCCTTGCTCCAGCAACGCATCGAAGAAGAGGTTCAGCGCAGCGAATCCCCGCGTCTTTCAGTTGAGGAGATCCTGAAGCCGTACGTCGATCCCGGCGACTTGTCTCCCCCCCGACTGTTCTGGTGGAGCCCCGACAAGAGATGGGCTCAGGCCCTGTCGGAGAAGCACGGTGTCGCGCTCATTGGCCGAAACGAGCCGTCCGCCGAGTTCTGGACGGAGTTCTGGGAGAAGGTTGCCTATGATGAAGGTCTCTATCTCCCGTCGGCGCACAGATGGTGCCAGTCGTCCCTTCCAGAGAAGGGGGCTATTGCCTTCGAGGACTTGAGAGAAGCCCCTTTCTGGGGCGAACGTGTGGCAGCGATTGAGAAGGCAGGGGACAGCAGCAACCCGTTTCGCATAGGCCACGGTATCGGCGTCATGTGGCGGTGGAGAATCCTCCTGCCAATCTTGGCACACGCCGAGAGAACTCGTGCGCGCGTCGTGCTCTCTCTGGCAAGGAAGTGGTGGGATGACGCCGGCTTCGGACAAGGCTTCCGTTCGACGCCTCGGAGCCAGGAATCCTCCCCTGGGGCGAACGGGAGAGAAGAATCCCTAGCGTCGCAAGGGGCACCGACCCCATCCCCACAAGGGAAAGTGTTCAAACGGGCTCCCGGCGAGGTGCGGAGCTTCCTGGATGCCCTCATCATCAAGGGCTATAGGGACCCCGAAACGACAAACAAGCAGATATGCGAGGATCTGTCCCGGCACTGTGGATACACCGTGTCCGTAAGAACCGTCTCATCTCGTAGGACAGAGTTGAAGCGAGAGGGAGAAATCACTGACGAGGAATAGGACCTGGAAGGGACCTGGAAGGAGGTTCTTCTTCCACCCTCTAGCGAAACCACCGTTTTGCCCAGCAATGACGCTGTCGAAACCACTCGGCGGCGTTTTTCTATTCCATGCAACTCTGCCATTCCCGTTCCACCCCCTCTTGGCGTCGAATATGGGCACAGGCGGTGCAGGTTTGCCGCCGCTGGAACCGCGGGAGCGAGAAGGCGCAATGACCGTGCCCCACCCCAATCTACTTCAATCCGACGTCCTCACAGCCGGACAGCTGGCACTGATCCTCCGCGTGCATCCCGCGACGCTGCGGCGCGAAGCCGCGGCAGATCGCGTCCCCCACCAGCGGCTCGGGCGGCGGTACTTATTCTCTGTCTCGCGTGTCCTGGCGTGGTTGCAGGAGGGCTACCGCCCAGACCCCGCTGTCACGCAGTCGGAGCCAGTGGCTATAGCCGGTGACGATCCTGGCGGGGCGAGCCCTCCGAATGAGGATTGCGGCGAACCCCATCTTGGGAGTGTTTGCGAGCGGACCGCAGCGCATGTTCTTTCCATAACACAGGGGGCACACAGATGATCATCGAGCAGTTTGAAGAAGCGGCGATCCTCTACTTGGAGGAGATTCATCCGATGAGGGTTTTCTTCGACCCCGATGTGGACCGGGTCAGGTTCCAATATGAGGATCCTCACGGCCATGCGGCACGCATTATCGGCGAACACAGGAACGGTTCCTTGCGGGTGCCGTCAGACGGGTTTGTTCGCGCGATGAAATGGGCGAGAGGGCGGATCTACGCTACAAGGCCAACGCTTGGGAGGGCGGCGCGATGAGCGCGACAATCCCGGAAGCCGATGTCGAGCGGGCGCGTAATGTGTCCATCCTGGAAGTTTGGGAGCGCTTGGGCTTGCCCTCAGTGAGAGAAGGCCGGGCGAATTGCTCGCCGTTCCGAGAAGATAGAGACCCCTCACTGCAAGTAGGTGGTGGCGCGAACATCGTCTTCGACCATGCGACGGGGGAGCGGCTGGACGGGGTTGATCTCGTGCGGAAGGTCAAAAACTGTGGTTTCGCCGAAGCGGTCGATTTTGTCCTTGGGGACAATAGAATCCGCGAGGGCGAGCCACAGGGAACACCGGCCCAAAGACAAGTCAACCATGAGCGAAGAGCGAAGCCCTGGCCGGACTTGGGGACGGCGGAGCGCGAGTTTGTGAAACTGCCGCTCGCACGGGAAGACGCGGGCGCTCTTGGGATGTTTGAGCGGGATTATGGCCTTCGAGCTGAATGGGTGCCCGAGACGTGGCGCGTCTTCTCTCAGAACGGCTCGCGGGCGCTCGTTCATGAGGGGCGTGATCCAGAGGGCCGGATTGTGGCCTACAAGGCGAAGACGATAGCTCGCGATCCGAAGGGGAAACGGCGTTGCTGGTTCTTATACGGCGGCGGTGGCGCGATCTGGCTGTGGCACAAGGAGGGGGACGCGGCGCTCGTCGTTGTGTCGGGCGAAGAGAAGGCGGCTGCGGCTTGCGCGGCCGGATTTCACGCTCTATCGCCCCTGACGGGGGAGAAACCGCTTGACGAGGTCTGGATCCGCAACCTTGCTGAAGTACATCGTGCAACGATTCTCGCCAACGATGCGGATGAGGCAGGGGAGAGGGCCAATCTCAAGACCGCAGAAGCTTTGGAGAAGGTCGGATTCCCCTCGGAGAAGATTTCGGTCATTGACTGGCCGACGGACGCCCCGCCCGGCTGGGACCTTAACGACGCTTTGAAGCGCGGTGGCCTGGATGCGGTGCGCGATCTTCTCAAGGCCGCTCGGCCCTGGCAATCCCGGTTGCCCCGTGTGCTGCCGGCAATCGACTTCTTGGCCGCCGAGCGCGAGCCGCTCAAGTTTCACATCGAGGGGCTTCTCCCCTACCAAGGGAAGCTCACCTTCTCCGCCCCTACCAAGTGGGGAAAATCCATGTGGGCGATCCAAGTGGGCTTTGCCCTGGCCGGTGGGGATTGTGAATGGCTCGGCTGGCGTTTCGGTGCCCCCGCTCGCGTGCTCTACTTCCAGGCCGAGATTGCGGATCCGCTCCTTGAGGACAGGCTCGGCGCGATCCTTCGGGAGATGCCCCCCGAGATCGACCGGGACCGGGCGCAACGGAACTTCTTCATTCAGGAGATCGCGGAGAACCGGCCCAACCTCTACCACGAGCAAGGCCGCAGAATCGCAGAAGGGCTCATTGTCCGCTGGCGGCCGCAAGTCATCATCCTGGACCCGCTCTCCGGCATCTGTCCCGGCATGGAAGAGAACGCCGCAGAATCCATGTCGCTGGTGCTGGATTATTTCAGCAACTTGACCGTCCGGTTCGGCTGCGCCGTCATTCTCGTCCACCACCACGGCAAGGCGGGCTTCTCGCGCGGCTCTTCCGTCTTCGAGGCCTGGCCGGAGTCTGACCTCCAGGCATCTTTCGTCCAGTGCGGCGACGAGATCGACCGCGAAGTCACCAAGGTCGAGATGCGGCTCCGCTGCCAGTACAACAGCGGCCCGGTGTATTGGCAGATGCCGTCGGAGGCGAACCTTTGGTTCCAGGCGATGCCAGACGGCTGGCTCCCTGAGAGCGGACGGAAAAAGAAGGCAACCCAGAAACACGCCGGCATTGCTCTGCGGGCGGCTGGCACTCCGCAGTCGTGGACAAACCTTGTGGCCGCGATCAGGGACATGACCGGCTGCGGCCAGCGGACTGCCGAGAACATCGTGAAGGAGGCCCGAGAGGAAGGGCTTGTGAGGCTGATGAACGGATGCTACGTGCTGCCAGAATGAACCGCAAAAACCAATCTGCGGTAGCCTGCGGTTTTGCGGTGGAACCTGCTGAACCGCGAACCGCAACAACCCCCCTTATAGGGGGTTGCGGTTGCGGTGCGGTTCTGGCCTGCGGCACTCCAAACCGCATATTGCGGTTCGACCACTCAAAGGCCTTGAAGGACAAAGGAAACCCCATGGCAGTGACACCCAACACCGTCAATGACTTCTTCGGGATTCCGAGCCAGACGGCGAGGCCAGCCCCAGCCTCGGCGGCCTCTTTCCCTTCCTCAGATGACGGGACCGGGGAGCGATACCCGGGCCTTACGGCCGAAGAGTGCGGCTGGCTCAGTTGGGCGCGGGTGCGGCTTGGCTTCACAACGGCGCGGGGGCTTCTCCTCGTCGAGGAGCGGAAGCGAGTCCAGGAAGGGGCGAGAGCGCGGGCGGTTGCCCGGGGGACTACGGCGGCATGGCGTGAGGGCGCGGCGGGCTTGCGCTCGTGTCGAGTCGCTGCCGAGTTCTGTCGACCTCCTGTCGACCTCCTGCCAGGGGTTCTTGTCAGCGTTGTCGAGGTGCCGGCCAGGGGCGGCGGAAGGGTCCAGGAGCGGCAAGGCGTGACAACGAAATGGGAAGCGGACCTGACTGGAAAACTGGGTGGCCAGGGAGCCGTGGTGGTGTCGTCGCGGCGAGGGATGCTCTGGCCGGGCCTTGGCGCAAAGCAAAGAGGAAGCGCACGCGAGAAATCAGGGCAAAATTGGCGATCCCCGCGCGTTGCTAGCGAAATGTCAAGACTGGTCTCCGGCAAACACAGGAGCGGCAATCCGTGTCCAGTCGTCGTCTCTCACGCGCGCGCGAAGACGCGGCTGGAGCGGGCGGCGATCCGGGGGGCGGCATGAGGGGGGCAAGGGGAATCGGGGCGACCCGCGCCGAAAAGTCGGAGTTGCGACTTCCGACAGACGTTCGGCAGATTTGCCGAAGGTGGGGACCTGGTGGGGCATGGAACAAAGGTACCGAAAGGGCTCCTGGTACGGGGAAGGGCTCCGCGATCCGGCTGGGCGCGATGCCGATCGGGGGGGCTGTGGCATGACTGAAAGTCTATGTTCGTCAAATGGAAATTGAACGACCATTGCCAGTAAGTCAAGGAAATTCAATGCTCTACAAAACACCCAGGCGGGTTGTTTCTATTACCCAGGCGGTTAGTGTAGTATGAAAGGGCAAAGGAGTCCAGTGCT
>Ga0315285_10003716_pt1 | contig 15888 bp, 12 predicted proteins | sample YL17G09_36_MG_FD_203698 | JGI IMG/M metagenome (GOLD analysis project Ga0315285, IMG submission 203698) | Sediment microbial communities from Yellowstone Lake, YNP, Wyoming, USA - YL17G09_36 | ecosystem: Environmental > Aquatic > Freshwater > Lake > Sediment | place: USA: Wyoming | collected... | reverse complement strand
CCTGGAGTGATTGCCTCCATTGCTTTTCTCATCCCCATTATCCTGACTGCACAAGCCATTGTGAGAGAAAGGGAGATCGGGACTCTCGAGCAGATCATGGTTACCCCCATTCGATCCTGGGAACTGATGGTGGGGAAGACTCTTCCGTTCGCAATGTTCGGTCTTCTGGATGTTTTCATGATTGCTCTCATCGGTGTGTTTTGGTTCGAAGTCCCCCTTCGAGGAAATCCTTTCGTCCTTCTTTTAGGGGCCGTCCTCTTTCTGATGAGCTCAGTGGGAATCGGTCTCTTTATTTCCACGATCTCTTCCACACAACAGCAGGCCCAGATCTCCACCTTCTTCTTCACTATGCCAGCTTTCATCCTTTCGGGTTTTGCTTTTCCAATAGAGAACATGCCAGAATGGATTCAATATATTACCTATACCAACCCGTTACGCTATTTCTTAGTCATCGTCCGGGGTGTCTTTTTAAAAGCGAATGGATTAGATATCCTCTGGCCTCAGATTTTGGCGCTGGCAGTTTTGGGTGGGCTCATGATTCTCTTGAGTTCTCTTAGATTCCAAAAAAGACTAAAATGAATATGTGTCGTCTTCTGACATATTGGATAAAACAGACTAATACCATCTTTACAATGTGACAAATCAATTACATTTTATGTTACAATTTTATCACAAAATCTTCAATATTCTAAGTGATTATGGAACTCTGGTAACAGTAGGTAAATTTAAATGTATTCTTAATTAATTGTAATTTCAAGGATATTAACGCCTGTGATAGAAATAGTTTATAAGAGAATATCATTGGAATGACATTTGCAAATTAACCTTTTTTTTAATAATATAACCTTATGCTAAAAATTCTCATTGTTGATGATCTCCAGGAATATCTTAATTCCCTATCTCGTGCCTTATCTGGCGAATATGAGGTTGTGAAAGCTCCCAGCCTCGAAGAGGCCAAGGAAAGGATGGATCCAACTGTTCAACTCGCTTTGGTGGATGTCCGTCTTTCTGAAGAGGATATGGCCAATCGAGATGGAATTCTCTTTCTTGCATGGTTAAAAGAAAATTATCCGGAGGTGAAAGTCATTATGATGAGCGCCTATAGAGATTTTGATGCCGTTGAAGATGCAGCTAACCTCGGAGCTCAATATATGAGAAAGCCAATTAATCTTAGGGAGTTAAAAGACTGGATTAAATCAATGGCAGAGGATATAAAGTGAGGATATGATCATTCAGCTTCTTGTAAATGGGATTATCAATGGCTGTGGTTATGCTCTTGTTGCTCTTGGATTTGCATTCATTTACAATACGACCCGAACATTTCATTTCGCCCATGGAGCAGTCTACACCCTTTCAGCTTACTTTTTTTACACCTTTTATAATTTATTGAACTGGTCTCTCTCACTTTCTGCTATCCTAACCCTTGGACTTATCGCCCTTTGTGGTATTCTCATAGATGACGTCATTTACACCCCACTTGTAAAACAAGGGGCCTCCCTTTTTATCCAGATGCTTAGCTCTCTGGGACTTTACATCGTCATCATCAACTTCATCGCAATGGTTTTTCAAAGTGAAACCAAGATATTAAACCCTGAAGTCCAAGCGACATACTCCATTGGCAACGTGATTCTAACAAGAATTCAAATTGTTACTACCGCCACTTTTGTGATAATTTTTGGCCTCCTTATGACTATCTTGAAAAAAACCTATCTTGGCAAGGTCATCCGAGCTATGCGAGATAATCCCGATCTTGTCTCAGCTATGGGGATTAATCCACAGAATGTGCGCAGGGTTGTCTTTGCATTGGGCTCAGCTCTTGCCTCAGTCTCTGCCATCCTGATTGGACTAGACGTTGGAATTGATCCTCATATTGGATTGACAGCGTTTCTCAATGGGGCAGTCGCTGTAATTATTGGTGGTGTAGGTATTTTTGAAGGAGCGGCTCTTGGTGCAATTCTACTTGGACTTCTTCAGAGCTTCGCCATCTGGAAGATCTCTGCCCGTTGGCAAGAGTTAATCACATTTCTTCTCTTGATCCTATTCCTGCTCTTCCGTTCAGAAGGAATACTGGGGAAACGTCGGAGAATTGAGGAAGCGAAGATATGAATTATGTGTTTCACCTGCTGACCATGATCAATATTTATACCATCCTGGCGCTTTCCCTCAACCTGCTGGTTGGCTATACTGGATTACTTTCGCTAAGTCATGCCGCCTTCTATGGCATCGGAGCCTATATCAGTACCCTCTTCATGATGAACATTGGTCTTCCTTTCCTTCCATCTCTATTTCTTGCAATTCTTGGCTCGGTTTTACTGAGCTTAATCATTTCCATCCCTTCCCTGAGTCTTAAGGGCGACTACTTCGTCCTTGCCTCCCTTGGTTTTCAAATTATTGTGTTCACCATACTCTATAACTGGATCGATGTGACTCGAGGTCCTTACGGAATTTCGGGGATACCAAGACCTAATATTTTGGGGATTCAAGTAGAATCGATCGCTTCCTACTTTATCTTTAGTGGGGTCCTCGCTGCCATCTGTGCAGGATTACTCTACCTCATAGGGGATTCGCCTTTTGGACGTGTGCTGAAGGCGATTCGTGAGGATGAGATATCAGCAGCAGCTCTGGGGAAGAACATCCCGCGGTTCAAGGTCATTGCCTTTGCCATCGCTTCTGGATTCGCCGCTGTCTCTGGAGTTCTCTTTGCGGGATATTTGCAATATATTGACCCAACAAGCTTCACCCTTATGGAATCGGTTTTTATTTTGTCGATCATTATCATTGGAGGGACAGGCAATCTTTCAGGTCCAATATTGGGGACGATATTAATGATCATTTTGCCTGAGATTCTACGATTTCTAAGAATACCGGATACTATCGCTCCCAATGTAAGGGAGATCATTTATGGTATATTGATTATCCTCATTATGAGATTTCAACCACAGGGATTATCCGGGGAGTACAAGTTTGAATGAGTATCCTTGAATTGGATAACGTAACCAAGACCTTTGATGGGGTACGTGCAGTAGATCGGACTACCCTGGGATTCGATAAGGGGAAAATTACTTCCCTTATAGGCCCGAACGGGGCTGGTAAGACAACGGTATTTAACCTTATCAGCGGCTTTCTTCACCCAGACGAAGGAGTAATATCTTACCAGGACAGGCCTATTTCAGGGCTTGCTCCGTGGGATATTGCTCAAATGGGTATAGGTCGCCTTTTTCAGGATGTTCGCCTTTTCAACCAGATGACAGTGAAGGATAATGTTCTTACCGCTTTCAAAAAGCAAAGGGGTGAAAGTGCCCTTATGTCAGTGATTGCACGATGGAAGGTAGCAAAGGAGGAGCAATTGCTATCAAGTCGGGCAATGAAGCTTCTTGATTTTGTTGGCCTGGCGGAAAAGGAAGAAGAATTAGCTGAGAACCTGTCTTACGGACAGCAGAAACTACTCTCAATTGCACGGCTTCTTGGCGCTGATGCGGATTTATTTCTTCTCGATGAACCAACAGCAGGGATTAACCCACAGATGGTAAAAGTTTTCCTCGATGTCATTCGTCGACTGACCGAGGAAGGAAAGACTGTAATAGTTATAGAACATAATATGAATGTGGTGATTGAGATTTCTGACTGGGTCTACTTTATGGATGAAGGACAGGTAGTTTCCTTTGGGCTACCAAACGAAGTTCTTGGCGATCCCGAAGTGAGAGCAGCTTATGTTGGACTTTAGAAAGAAGTTTATATATAGTAGAGAACCATTCCCTTATGTGAATGGAAAGTACTGAATTTATGAGTGAACTTCGAGCAGAAAATATTTATGCTTCTTACAGGAAAAAGGAGGTACTTAGAGGGGTATCTCTATCGGTAAGGCAGGGAGAAATCGTGGCTCTTATCGGGCCAAATGGGGCGGGTAAGTCAACTCTGCTAAAAGTAATTGCAGGGTTTCTGAAGCCTCTCACTGGCAATGTTTGGTTAAATGGTAAAGAGGTTTGTACTCTTCCTCCCCATGAGAGGGTTGGGCTTGGTCTTGCTTACTTTATGCAAGGAGGAAAAGTGTTCCCAAACCTCACTGTTTCTGAGAATTTAGAGATGGGCTCTGTAACCTTTCCTTCAGAAGATAGAGACGAGAAGGTTTCCGCTGTCCTTGAAGTCTTTACCAATCTGAAGGATATGCTTTATAGACGAGCTGGACTCCTTTCAGGAGGTGAACGCCAGGCCCTAGCTCTTGCTATTGTGCTTGTAAAACAGCCTCAAGTATTACTTCTTGATGAGCCTTCATCAGGTCTTTCTCCAAAGCTGGTCCAGGGGATGCTGGCAAAGGTCCGTGAGTTCAATAATATCTGGGATACTAGTATTTTGCTGGTTGAGCAGAACGTCCGCGAAGCTTTGAATATTGCACACCGAGCACTGGCAATGGTTAATGGAGAAGTGGTATTGGATACCGACGAACCCAATTTTTGGCTTGGAGAAGGACAATTGGAAAAGCTTTTTTTAGGGGGAAAATATAGAAAGGATATAGTTCCATAAAGAATGTCTTGGTCATGCATTTGTCCGAAAACCTATAGAGACTGCTAAAAGAAGAATTTTATTTTAAAAGAAATTCATTAGATGCTTTCTCTAAGAGTAAAGAAAAACATGCTAAAAACTCAATGGGGGTGTTGAAACAATGAAAAACAAAAGGTTTTGGTTATTCTTTGGTGTCGTTGTCATTGTTGCCGCAATTGTTATTGGTTTCACCATTACCCAGAAATCTTCCAAACACATAATAAAAATCGGTGCTATTTTGCCACTTACTGGACAAGTAGATATATTTGGTCAGTACATTCGTCAGGGAATAGACCTTGGCGTGGAAGAAATAAACAATGAGAAGCGTGATTATAAGTTTAAAGTTATATATGAAGATAGCAAAAACGAAGCTAAATCTGGGGTTTTAGCTTTCAATAAATTGGTTAATATAGATAAGGTTAATATCATTATTTCGGCAATGTCAGGTGTTTCTTTTCCGCTTATGCCTCTTGTAGATAAAAGTAAAATTATTCTTTTTATGACAGCGGTTACTCATTCCGATGCAACTGACCGCAGTGAATGGGCATTTCGACACTATATAAATAGAGGAGAGGGCGCAAAAGTTTTAAGTAATTATGTATTTAATAGGCTAAACTTTAGGAAAGTAGCACTTGCTTACATCAACGATGAGGGGGGGAAAGGAGAAGCTAACTCTTTTATATCAGAATTTACAAAACTTGGAGGAACAATTTCTATTTCAGAGCCTTATAATGCCACTGATTTAGAATTCAGAAAGATTGTTTTAAAGATAAAAAATACCGATTATGATGCCGTTTATATAAGCGGCTATGGAAGAACATTCGGGATAATAATAAAACAAATACGTGAAGGGAGGATTTTTAAACCTATTCTTACTGGATACAGTGTTGAAGAAAAATTTGTACAAGAGATCGTAGGTGAAGCACTTAACAATGTTATATACTATTCTCCTGCCTATTCTGAAACTCAAGGTAGTTTATCTGAATTTCAAGCAAAATTTAAAAAGAAATATGGTCAAAATCCACCAGATCCTGCTTGTGGATATGCTTTTGATATTATTATGTTATTAGGAGAGGCTATAAAAAAAGCAAAAAGTACATCTTCTGAAAAGATTCGTAAAGGGCTTCTTGAAATTAAAGATTTTTCCGGCTCATTAGGGAATATTACTATTTTACCAAATCGCGATTGTAAAACTCCTTTAATAATTAAAAAATTTCAGAACGGAAAGGGAGAAAGAATTGAGTAAATTGTTTGAGGAAAACAGGGTTTGGGAGTTTTATGATGCCGATCGGGGTATAGTGGGTCAACAAGTTATTCAGAAATTTTGTTTTCAATTATGTAATTTAATGAAAAAGACTTTCCCTCGTGCGGAATCTTTTAAAATATTGGACCCCGGAATCGGAAAAGGAAAGATCTCTGTTCCAATCGCTTCTGTAATGCAAAAGGATATAGAAATATATGGAGTTGACAACTCACAGAAAGGAAAAGAACTCCTCCTTGAAAGATGTAAAAAGGAAGATATTAAGAATATAAAATTAATATTATCGAATATTGAAGAGAGGATTCCATTTAAAAATAATTTTTTTCATGGCGCAATAATAATTTCTTGTTTATACCATTTAAATGATTGGATTAATACTTTAGACGAAGTAATTAGAGTTACAAAACCTAAAGGCATAATATTTTTGTGCACCTTTGATTACTCATACGGGAGCCTTCTTGCCCATGATAGGGATGATGAAATTGAGGCGAATATAAAAGGATACAATAATAAGGAATATCAAGCTCTTAAGGATATATACAATAAATATTATGAGTTAAGGTCTAAGAAAGTTCACACTAATTTCCCTGAAAATGGTTTTTTTAAACCAAAACCTATGGATGTAAGCAATTTTAGTGATGCTGCAGTTTATTTAAAGAAGAAGGGACTTGATGAAATAACTTTTGAGGATTTAGAAAATTTAAGTTGGCATTATTCAATAACACTTGAAGATATTAAACGACAATTTAAGGAGGCCGTCTTTGGAACTTATAGGCGTGGTTTAAAGGAAAAGGATTGGATGGAATTAGGAGAGCATATTAATGAGTATATTGACAAGAAATCTAAGTCTGAAGAAAGTCTACCAAAAATATTTAATATACCCACATATATAAAGATAAGTGCATTTCAAATTCCAGAAATTAAGGAGGAACTTTTCAGCCCTGATACTATAATTCCTTCCTCCACTAAAATACTTAACTGGCTCTTATCAGAGGAGATAAAAGAAAGATGTGAAGTGGTTCGCAAATTATGCAGGAATGGCTACAAATATAATGAAGTTATGGAGAAATTGGGCTTAGATTTAAAGGATGAAGAATTAACTGATTATGAAAAAAGAAAAAATAAATTGATCCCCTACATAGTTGATAAATTACTTTTTTTCAATTTATTCGGTAAATTTTTCGTCTATGGTATATTGAATTATTATAGCTTTTATAATAATCAATGGATTACTCCCTCTTATTATTTTCCTGTTAATTTAATAAATACTAAATTTGCAAAATTATTAGGTGAATGGTATTTTAAATCTGATGTTCTTAAATTCAGTGAGCTAATATTAGAGAACAATATAAAATGGTATAAATTTACTTTTATTGTAAGAGAAGAGCTGGTTGAAGCAGACAGCTTATTTTATGTAGATGAAAGTAAGCAGAATGTTATAGTTTCAGTTCCCAAATATATTTTTCAAGGGATAGGAGACCTAAAAAATAGATTGAATGAATTAATTCTTAATGGGCATAATATATCAGAAGAAATTAATAAATTTATAAAAATCTCTTATAATTATGATGGAAAAGCTTTTGTTAATTTATTTGAAATATTTGTTAATGAATTAAAACTAAAGAAAATAATTAGAAATGATTATAAATTACCAAATTGGGAGAATATATTAAGTGGATTTCTTTTCATTTTGATATCATCTCAAAAGGATTGGAGAGTTTGCTATTATTTGCCTGCATTTTTATCAAAAGATTTTCCGGCTGGAAGTGTTGTTGTATTTTATAGTAAAGAATTACCTGAAAGTAAAATTGGTTTTATGGCGACTGTAATAAATAGAATTTTTACTCTTCCAGGGATGATAGAATCGGAAGAAAAAATTTTAAAAGAATCTCTTCGAGCTGGTGTGGCAGCTATCATATCAAGGAATATGTCGCATAACATTGGAAGCCATGTATTGGCTAACTTGGTGCAAGAGGGTTGGAATACTGATGATATGAAGAAATTTTTAAAATACATGCAGCAACGGATGGATTTCGTGGCACATGTTTCTACTTCGTCGCCCTCTTGGTGCTTAGGGAGCAGCTTTGAGGATTTAATTAAGGGCTTTGCTGATAATCCCTGTTTGCTTAACAATATCGCTAAATTCCAGCAATTAGAGCTCCAACACATTGAGATAGAATTTCGCATTTGGAAAAACGAGGTTCCCCAAACTTCTATAGGCTCAAAGGTATGGCGGTGGAAGGGAGGAAAATGGAAGGTAATACAGGAGGGGAATGTGGTGTCGTTGAATGTGGACATTGCGCATGGGAATGTCGGAATGCATGCCTTCTACTCAATCCTGGAGAATCTCTTGCGGAATTCAGCTCGATATGGAAACCGAGTTTGGCTGGAGTGCATAAAGAACAAAGCAGAGCGGATAGCCCCGGGTGCAGATGCTACAATAATTCCCAAGCTCAAATTTACAATAGATGTCTATGAAAACTGGGATGATAGCAGAAACAAATGGCAGGACGACTTTTACAAGATAGTCATCAAAGACCATCTTCCTACCAGCAAAAAGCAGGAAGTAAAAGAAAATGGGAACGGAGTGGAGAAGGAAACTAAAGACATGATTCAGGGGTATCTTGACGAAGCCATCATAGATGAGCAGACTGGCGAGTTGAAACAAAAGCAATGGGGTATGAAGGAAATCAAGGTTACCGCAAGTTATCTTCGGCTGGTGCGACATGAGGAAATGGACAACAAATATAGGGAATGGAGAGATGGCAAAGGTAATAAGCCGCCTGTTATCCAAGTGGACTGGTGCAAAACTTGGAGGGAGAAGCAAGAGGTTGAGGAGAATGGTCAGAGAGTAGAAAAGGAGGTAGATTTAGGCGAGTTGACTTATACTCTTTACCTCTTCAAACCCAAGGAGGCGTTAATTGTAAGTACCAGCATGAGAAGGCAAGTTAGAGGCAGTGAGGATAGTTTTCGCAGGCAGGGAATAGAGTTTATGACCGAGTTTCGAGAACTTCGGAGCAAGGTGGATAGCGGAGAAGTGGTGCGGCACAATTTCTTGGTTCTGCAAGGCGATCACCTTCAAATAGAAGATTGGATTTGGTTAAGTGATCATCTGAGCCAATTACCCTATCGCGTAGTCGTCGTTGGCGAACTTGACAAAAATATTAGGCCAGAGGTAATGGAAAAGATCCGGGAAACGAGCGTGGAACTTATAGATTCGCTGCCCACGGGGGATGCCAAAGACATGTCAGCCAAACTTTGGAAGTCTTGGGTTAACTGGAACTGGGGGCAGTTCAAAATTTGTGTAAGGTGGGGTTATGAAACATGGCATAATGAAATAGCAGAAGTTATGAAGCGAGGCGAAGATCTGCCATTAAACAGTCAACGGGGAGCCAACTATCTATCATTTGACCATAAGATCGATAAGCAGGAGGAAACTGAACTTTACAAGCAATCAGCATATCACCAAGCCATTTTAGGTGGTCAACCAATGGCAATTCTTCTGGGCAAATCATGGCAAGAAAAAGATGAAAGGTTGTTATATCAATTTAAAGAAGCTGCTGCCGTTAGTGTTGCAATATTAGATGAAAGGATCTTTGGACAAGGCAATACCGAAGCTAAATCTTGTGAAGGTATTGACAAGTATAATTCTAATGAAGCAAGGGAAATAAAGGCATTATGGCAGGAGCGAAGAGTGGATATTCTTGATATTGAGCGAGCCATCAAAGATTTTCCATCTTTTGTAAAGAATTTACCTTTATCAAAGCGCCTATTAACTCTCCAAAGTAGCTTTGTATATGATTTTTTTGTCATCCATCAGGGGTTAATAGACGAAGCCAGAAAGCTAGGAAATACAGGCTCAAGAAACTTTGAAGAAGGGTGGCAACTTTTGATGAAGGCAGTAAGGTGGATTATCATTGACACGGGGCGTGGCAAGCCGGACCGGGCGAAAGAGGAGAACTTGCGATGGATAGAATATTCCAACTTGGCCGAGTATATTATTAATAAAGTGGATAAATATGGTTTGATGCGGATGCTTTTTGCATTGCAAGCAGAGACAAAAAGACCCAAATGAAAAGGTGCAAACCATGAATCAAAAGCGTTTGTTGGCTGTGATAACGGTAAAAATGAATCACCCATATTATAGAATCTGGGATAAGTTCCACGAACGTTTTAATGAGAGGCAGAAAGATACCAAAAGCCAAGCGAAGTGTGGTCAACATTCAGGGAACAATGGGCTATGGTTCGAGATTGATGATGACTCAATGCTGGTTGTTATTCTTCAGAATGAATCTCTTGATATTGTGCTTAAAGATTTTTTTAATCAAGCTAAAAGATTAGAGGATTATTATATTTACATTGCATGGCATAGAAAACTTGAGGAAAGTGAAGCCAACTTTTTGGGGTCTTATAGAGTAGTTGAACAAGTAAAGCTTGGACATGAGCCTGGAGATCCAGTTTATGATGCACTTATGTTATTGGACGACAACAAGAATGTTGTAGGCGGATTGGTTGTAGGACTGAATCGGTCTGACTTTGATAAGGTTCTCGAAGCGTTTAAAAAAAAACTAATTAGTGTACTATCCAATATTAAACACCGTCTTGCGCATTTGTTGGCGCCCATCGATATTGATCTCCAGGGGTTCTTAGAAAAAGGATTTAATGAAGAGTATTGGAATGAAGTTGTGCAAGCATATAAAGATCAAACGGTAGATAAATTTTCAGAGCAAGTGAAACAATTGGTTTATGGCATGGGAGATGAACAAGATACTATTGAAAAAATAGTAAACAATGCAATAGAACAAAGACCTTATAGAAAAAAAGAAATAAATGAAGCTTGGAGAAACATTATGAAACTTCTACCTCAAAAAGAGCCTCCAAATGGAATAAAAGAAATTCTTAATGCAGTAATAAGTGACAAAAGGGGGGATCTGATAAAAAAATGCACGGGAAAGAAGAATCCTTTTCATGAATGGCTTGTTGAGCTAGACAATGCTTTGAATAAATTGATAAGTAATACAGAAAAAAATATCAACCATCAGTAGTATAAAATATCAGAAGCGAAATTACCTCAAATGATGGAACAAAAAACTGATGGGTAATGTCCAACAAAAATGCGCCCAAGGAACAAACGTTCTATCGGCCAATATAAGAATTCCTGTAACAATAATTTAATTTTTCTCTTTTGTTTTTATAGTATTGCTCTTTTGCAAATATACTAATAGTAATTCAGTCCAGGGAATTCTCGCCTTTGGAGTTGATGTTATTGGGAGATTTGTTGCAAGCCTTGCCTTAATTAATAGATTAGAAGATTAAAATAAGGTAGATGAAAACTTTTTTTATTCTCTCATATTCTTCTTTTTGGAGCGCGGCACTTAAAAGATATTTATGGTGGGTGCATAAGACAGAAAGTCATATTGTTAATATCCCCCCTATCGAAGATAGTGATTCAAGCCTTCTTATTTCATTAGAACAAATTTGCCAGTCCTTTGAAAAATTCCATCACCAAATAATGAGGGAATCTGTTGCCATATTGGATGTGGGATTATATGAGGAGTCAAGTAGTTTGAATCCTTTAAGACGAACCAATATATTTGCTCAGCTTGCATCGATGCTTTCTTTGGCTTACCCAGAAATTCGCTGGGTTTTCTATTCAATGAAGACACCGAGTGATTCTCATTCTTGGTACTGGGCAGAAATCTTTGAAAGTGTATCAAGAAACTTTATTTTTTCTTCAATGTTTGATTCCATCGGTCTTCGCAACCTAATTAGGAGCAACATAAAACAAGACCCTGAGCTTAAAGAGTTAGTTATGTATCTTCAGGAAAGAAATAAAGGTATCTCAGCCGCCATAGACGATGAGGAAACATATGCGTATTTGCATGGATATTTATCATATAAGATGGGCTATAGAAGCTTTATTTTGACAACTCACGAAATGATGGATAAATTACTTAAAAAAGATTCGGAATTTAGTAAAAACATTCAAATAAATCTGACTTTCGAAGATATGTTTCTTAATTTCCCTGATAGTGATTTCCTTGATAGAACCAGGGTTCTTCACTTTTCAGATTTGGAAGAAAGAGATGAAAAATATGAAAAGCTTAAGGACGCTCAAAAAAGGATATTTGTTACAGTCGGTCATAAATACATAAATTGGTATTATAAGAATAGAAATTATATGGATTTTTTGAGAACCCAAGCGGAAAAAATAAAGATCGTTTACAAACCCTCTGGCGGAATTTATAACATCCTTGAAAATAGCGAGCTTCTTAGGGAATACTGGAAATGGCGAAATGAAGAGTGGAAAGCAGCAAAACCATTTCCTGCAGGAGTGGAAACTAGGGGTGGACATAGTGCGCCAGGAAGGTTACTTGTTATAGCGGAAAGCCTTATTAATCGTGCAGAAAATATATTCCATAAGGCAGAAACTGTCCCGGACTGTATCCATGGAGCAACTCTATCCCTTGAGGCCCAGGAATTACTCGGATACAGAACCCCAACCACATGTCTTGAAGCCATTGCCCTCAGGCATAAATTGGAGGTAAAGGCAGAATGTATGTTCTATGGAATGGAACATAATATAGATGTGAAGAATCGTATTAAAGAGATCGAAAAGGAAGTAGATGTTGTTGCGCAGTGGTTTAATCCGAAGGTAAAAAAGAGAGCTTCATTAAATGCGAAGATGGGTATTATTACAGATGTCATGCGAATCTTCAAGGATTTTGCGCAATTTGACGAGGAAGAACAATGTCTGTGTTATTTTAGGAAATTAAATCGAAGATGGTCTTTAATGCAACCAGGCATAAAAAGTATATTTTCCTGGGTCACTTTTCCTATTCGGTGGTATGTGGAAACTTTAGTGGGATCGCTCCCACTCTTTATTTTAGCTTTATTAAGCTGGCCCTTATCTTTAGGAGTATTGAGCTGGCTTATTAAGGCGGATTTTGGTAAAGTTAATTCTGGGAAACCCATTATTGATGGATTCTATTCTCATATTACCCACGCTTATATAGCATTCTTTGGACTTCAGACAAGTGGATTTCCTGCTGATCCAAAAACAAAAATATTGATTGTCATAACTATTTTGATAGGATTCGTCCATCTTGGAATTTTTATTTCCCATTTATATACTTTAATAACAAGAAAGTAACGGCAATAGAAATATGGAGGGAGATTTAAATGAGAGAAATGATGTTTTTTATCCCTATTATAGTTTTTATTTTATTTGATTATATTTCCTTTAGACTTCGAAGGAAAGATATTCCGGAATCAAAAAGAGAGGAGTTAATAGAGAAGACGATGTATTTTCCAAATCTTCGAATCTGGGGATTGGGTTTGATTGTAGGAATTGGTTCTATCCTAATGAAATACCATTCCAGCATTGAAATCCATTTAAAAGGGGGAATTTTTGAGCAATTAGGGGCCTTTGGGTTCATTTTATGCATCGTGGGATTCATGCTTATAGCCATTGTTAAAATTATAAAAGAGGATTAACTGGTAAAAAGTATTTATGAAAATGGTAACACAAATTCCCAAATTGCTTATCGTAGATGATGACAAGAACTTCCTTGCATCTCTTGAGAGAGTGCTAAGGGAAGCTTTCGCTATTCAAACCGCTTCAGATCTTTCAGAGGCAAGAACTGCATTCAGTCATGACCCCGATATTGTTCTCCTGGATATCCGTCTCGACGAAAATACTCCTCAAAATAAAGAAGGAGTTGAATTGTTAAAGGAATTTGTGGAAATTCGGCCTGGTCTTCCCGTCATTATGGTCAGTGCATATGGCGACATAGAAACTGCAGTTGAGTGTATGCGGATTGGCGCAGAGGATTTTATTAAGAAGCCTGTTGATATAAAGGAACTGCGACAGCGATTAAAGAGAGTTCTGGAGCATTCCAGTTTATCTCAAAAGGCAGCGCAGCTTGAGGAACGACTTCAAAAGCTTGAACCAATAGAGCTTATAGGCGAATCTGATCAAATTCAACAGGTGAAGAATCTCATCCAAATGGTGGCGAAAGACGGTTATGTTACTGTACTTGTCTCTGGCGAGACAGGGACAGGAAAGGAGCTTGTTGCGCTCGCTATTCACCGAGTTGGGTGGCGTTCAAAAGAGACGTTCATACCTGTCGCTATTGCTTCACTCAATCCTAATCTCATAGAAAGCGAGCTTTTTGGGCACGAGGCAGGTGCATTTACTGGTGCCAAAACTCGCCGTATAGGTTTCGTCGAGAAGGCGAAGGGAGGGGTACTTTTCCTGGATGAAATCGGAGATCTACCAGTTGAAGTGCAAGTGAAATTGCTCCGGTTCCTTGAGGAACGTAAGTTTTCGCGCGTCGGCAGTTCAGATAGCATCGAAATAGATTTACAAATTGTGGCGGCTACAAATCGCAACTTGGACGATGTCGTGCGAACAGGGGAAATCCGCCAGGATCTTTATTTCCGGCTAAAGAGTGTTCAGATCCTACTACCTCCACTTAGGGAAAGGCCTGATGACATACCAGCACTGTGTAACCATTTTCTGAAACTTTTTCTTAATCAGGGGCGCACTCGAATAAGCAAAGTTAGTGAAGAAGCCATGGTGGCATTAAAAGAATATCATTGGCCTGGAAATGTTCGGGAGCTGAAGGCTGCCCTTGAGAGGGCGATCATTTATGCAAATTTTAAGAAGCACTCACAGATCGAGGAAGATGATCTTCCTCTGGAAATACTGGTTCAACCAACTCCTGAAATGGGCTCACCTTTTCAAGTTCATATTGATGAGAAGGGCATTGATCTCGATGAACAATTGGCAAAATGGGATTTAACATATATTGAGGAGGCATTGCGTACCACAGAAGGCCGTAAAACGGAGGCTTGGAAATTACTTGGATTGAATGACCGGTTTGCTTTACACCGGAGAGTTAAGTCGATTGTCAAAAGATATCCACAGTTAGTCTCAGACTTTCCCACTATTCAAAGGTTATACAGCAACCAATTTCTTAGAAATAAATAATCTAAATAGGCAGAGACTTTGCATCAGTCTCGATTCTTATTTTTAAAGCTCGGGTTGTCCTCCCTCTTTTTTTCAATTGCTTGACATGACGGCCATGATCCTTTTAAGCTTCTTTCGATCCCAGAAAAGACTGAAATGATTTCAGTTCGGAGTATCAAATAGCTGAAAGCTCAAAGCTGAAAGCTCAAAGCTGAAAGCAAACCCTATCTGTGGCAGAAATGCATTGAGCCTTGAGCTTTGAATTTTGAGCTTAAGAAACTCTGAACTCATAACTTAGAGTGAGGGATAAGCAATAAGATTGATGAAAGCCTTACTGATGGATATCTATAATAGACTTTTCAAAACTTATGGTCCACGGCATTGGTGGCCTGGAGAGACACCCTTTGAGGTGATGGTGGGAGCAATCCTCACTCAAAATACTTCCTGGAGAAATGTGGAGAAAGCGATTCAAAAGCTTAAGAATAAGGGAGTTTTAAATGCCGAAGGGATTCATCAACTTAGAAAATCACAGTTGGCTCCTCTGATTAGATCTTCAGGTTACTATCGAATCAAGGCCGAACGATTAAAGGCCTTTGTGGATTTTCTATTCGAAAATTACGATGGAAATATTAACAGGATGGGAAAAGAACGACTTAAAACATTGAGGGCAAAGCTACTCAAGGTTAATGGTATTGGACCTGAAACTGCAGATAGCATCCTCCTCTATGGCCTGAAAAAACCCATTTTTGTTGTCGATGCCTACACGAAACGGATCCTTTTGCGGCACGGGATGATTTCAGAAAGCGCGTCTTACGGAGAGATCCAGAGACTTTTCATGAACCATCTCCCTCACAATAAAAGGCTATTCAATGAATACCATGCGCTCCTCGTCCATTTAGGGAAGACGCTTTGTAAAAAAGTGCCGAGATGTGATATATGTCCAATCAAAGGTGTAGGGCAAAGGGCATAGAGCAAAAGGCATAGCCTGTAACTCAGCCCTTTAGGGCTGACTTGTCAGGTCGGTACGACTCGAAACCGAGGCTAAAGCCCTGAGATACGAAACGCTATGCCCTATGCGCTCTGCGCCGTGCGCTTTGCCAACTTGTTATGGCGT
>Ga0315285_10003715_pt1 | contig 15890 bp, 19 predicted proteins | sample YL17G09_36_MG_FD_203698 | JGI IMG/M metagenome (GOLD analysis project Ga0315285, IMG submission 203698) | Sediment microbial communities from Yellowstone Lake, YNP, Wyoming, USA - YL17G09_36 | ecosystem: Environmental > Aquatic > Freshwater > Lake > Sediment | place: USA: Wyoming | collected... | reverse complement strand
TACCGGTTTACACTTGTCTATAATACTACTGGCGGAACAATGGGTACAGTCACCTGGTCACAATAAAAAAATAATAAAAACTAAATCAAAAATCTAATTTCTTTATTTCATATATCGTTTATTAAAAAGCTTTGATTAAAGCTAGGAGAGAATGAATAATATGAAGGCAAATAGAAAGTTTATAGAAGGCGAGGAAGCAGTTTCTGCTGTTATTGGTGTTATTCTTATGGTTGCAATAACAGTTGCAATATCTGCTACGGTTTATGTCTATGTAAGTGGAATGTTAGGTGGTGGAGTACAGAGTACCCCTGCAGTTAGTATGACAAATGCAGCAAGTAAAGAAAATTGTACGGTAACTATAGGAACACCAACGGCAACTAACATAGAATGGGCTAACGTTTGGTATACGTTGGTAGATAATACAGATGCTAAACAAATATACTGGTGTGGAGCAGGTTTAGGCGATACAACGCATTGTACAATCACTCTACCAAGCTCTGGTGTCGTGACTGGTGGGCAAATAATTACAATAAAATTTGGTGATACTGCTGCTCCGTGGGACTATGCTATTCCATTAGTAGATAATCATCAGTACCGGTTTACACTTGTCTATAATACTACTGGCGGAACAATGGGTACAGTCACCTGGTCACAATAAAAAAATAATAAAAACTAAATCAAAAATCTAATTCTTTTTTTCTTTTTATTTTAAAGTATAACATTTTTAATTTATGAGCTAACTTATTTTATATAATTTCTAACAAAAGTAATCCTATAATTTTGAAGAATAGCTTTTAATTTATCACTACTTTAATATCGTTGATTTTGTTATCAACAATTATTTATGATTGAAACTATAACTCTACTAGACATAACACGATTAATTGTTGGAATAACAATATTGGGCTACGCTTCATATACTGATATAAAAACTAGAAGAGCCTCAAACATTTTATGGTTTATAATGGGAGGTATCGGTGGAATTTTACTTGCTATCCAATATTTTACAATAGGTTTTGGAGATAAAACGAATTATTTGATATTTATACCAATCATGATTGGACTTGTTTATGTATTATTTCAATTAAGACTAATTTTTGGTGGAGCTGATGCAAAGGCATTAATGGCAATAGCTATACTTGTTCCATTCCAACCAGTTATATTTCAATTTCCATTATGGGGTAAATCTTTAATGCCTTCATCATGGTTTATATTTTCAAACTCAGTTATAATATTCCTCTTTATACCACTAAGTCTTTTAATATACAATGCTTCTAAAAGAAATATCAAGTTTCCATACTCACTTTTAGGTTACAAAATGAATATAAACAATGCAAGAGAAAAATTTGTGTGGCCACTTGAAAAAATTGTTGATGGTGTTAGAAAATTTTCATATATGCCAAAAGAATTTGATGTTGAAGATGAATTAAACGAATTTGAAAAACTTGGTGTAACTGAGATTTGGGTTACACCAAAGATTCCTTTTATGATACCACTTCTTGTTGGTTTTATATGTGCTTTTATTCTTGGAGATATCTTATTTTATCTTATGAATTTATTTATATAGTTGTTTTTAACTGCGGGTAAAAAAGATATACTAGTTTTTATTTTACAATGGCTTGAATCATGTCAAAGAGAGATTATTACGAAATCCTTGGTATAAACAATAATGCAAGTAAATCTGAAATAAAAAAAGCTTATAGAAAACTTGCTTTAAAATATCATCCTGATAAAAACCCAAGTAAAGATGCTGAGGAGAAATTCAAAGAGATTTCTGAAGCATATGCAGTTTTGTATGATGATGAAAAAAGAAGGTTATATGATCAATATGGTCATGCAGGAATAGATCAGCGTTATAGTAATGAAGACATATTTAGAGGAGCGGACTTCAGTGATATTTTCAGAAGCATGGGTTTTGATTTTGACTTTGGTTTTGATGATATCTTTGAACGTTTTTTTGGCCATAGAATGGGTTTTAATAGAGATCGTCCTCGTAGGACGAGAGGTTCAGATCTAAGATACGATATCGAAGTAAATCTCGAAGATGCATTTAATGGACTTGAAACAACTATACAGGTTCCTAGAAGTGAAACATGCGATGTATGTGATGGCAGCGGTGCTAAACCTGGGACTAGTCCTAAAAATTGTTCCCAATGTAATGGCACTGGGCAATTGAGGACTTCTAGGAGAACTGCTTTTGGTATTTTTACCCAGATAACTACTTGTGGTAAATGTCATGGTCAAGGTACATATATTGAGGAACGTTGCCCAGAATGCAATGGAAAAGGTATATTACAAAAGACAAGAAGTATAGAGCTTAAGATTCCAAGAGGAATTGATGATGGATCACAGTTAAGACTTACTGGTGAAGGTGAGGCAGGAAATAATGGCAGTGGTGATCTATACATTGTGGTTCATATTAAAAAACATCCAAGGTTTAATAGAAGCGGACTAGATCTTCACCTGGTTAAAGATATCACTTTTCCAGAAGCAACTATAGGTACCAAAATTGATATAGAAACCCTTGATGGCAGAATTGAAAAACTGAGGGTTCCTGAAGGAACACAAAATGGCGATATTTTTAAGATTCGTGGAAGAGGTATGCCAGGTTTACATGGAAGAGGACAAGGTGACTTATATGTTGAAATCCATGTAAAAACACCAACAAAACTTACAAAAAAAGCAAGAAAATTATTAGAAGAATTAAATGATGAGCTTAAAAACATATGATAAAAAGTATTAAATAGTAAGAGATATACAAATAATATGAAAAATAAGGGAGGATAAAAAATGGATCCTTTTGATGAAGATATAGATAAAAGAAAAAGACGAAGAAACCCATTTGATTTTTTCGGTTTTAATGATGATTTTATTCGTGATTTATTTGAGGATGAACGCATAATGGAAGATATTAAAAGAATGACTGAAGAAATGATGAGGATGTTTTCTAATGCACAACCAGGAAAACCTGTTGTTCATGGATTTAAAATTCAGTTTGGACCTGATGGTAAACCACGGATTGAAGATTTTGGTAATAGACCAATAAAATCACCAGCGGGAGAACCTTTAATTTCTGAAGAAAGAGAACCTTTAACAGATATTATTGAAGGTGATGACGATGTTGCAATCACCGTTGAAATACCTGGTGTTGAAAAAGATGATATAGAACTTAATGCGACAAATGATACACTTGAAATTAAGGTTGATACTCCTAATAGAAAGTACCAAAAAAGCCTTGATCTTCCCTGTGGCGTACTTCCAAAAACGACTAAGGCTACCTATAAAAATGGTATTCTTGACGTTGTTATAAAACGAAAAGAGAAGAAAAAACTTGGATCTGGATACAAGGTTGATATCGAATAATTGTATGAATAAAACTAAAGGTGACAATTATAATAAAATAAAAAATTTTTATTTAAACCACTATTTTTACTTGTAAAAAACTTAGGCTTATCTTAATAAAATCCCTTTTTTTAAAAAATTAAAAAATGAAATCAGTATGATTTTAAAGAAAGAATTTACAAATCTGTAGCTGTGCTATTAAATGAAACAGATGTGAGAATGTTGTTAGATTTTGAATGCTTTCATATACTTTTTTCTTTTATTCATTTCTTCAATAGGCATTATATCTCTGATTGATTTCAATGAAATACCGGAACGTGATATTTCTGATTGAAATATTATACTGTCATCTAAAACCTGGACTATCGCTCCATCTAAAATCTCTCCAGTATCTTTAACAAGTTTTACGTATCTATTCTTGAATTTCTCAACTACAATTTTTTCCATATTTGCACCCCCTTTTTTATTCAATCATTTGTGGTAGTATAATTAACAATTCTTATATATTTTTTTCTAGTATATATTAACATTTGTTATCTAAGAGTTTTATAAAATAGTATTAGTAGTAATTTTATCTTGCTAAAAGAATATGGGCTTAGCCGGATTTGAACCGGCGACCTCCGCCGTGTGAAGGCGACGTCATAACCGCTAGACCATAAGCCCCTGAATTCTTATCCTTTGGATTGTCTGAGGCTTTGGTATATTGTGTATAATTATTAGCTTTTTCTTCTATAAAATTAAAGTATCCACGTAGTTGATTCTCAAAGAATTTACTTAAATTAAGGCCATGATTTCTAGCTTTCTTGATTAAATCTTCATCAATTAAAAGATTCAAAGGTTTCTTTACCATGCGTATGAATGCGTATAATTGTATTTATAATCTTGCTATGTGACATACTATTAGTATAAGTATTTACTATCCCTACAGTTATACTCATATCATATTATTACTCATCACTCTATCATATATCTCCTTTAGATCCTCTTCAGATTGAGCATTATACTGCATAAGGTCAACATCCCCTTTTAGTGAGTGTATCCATGTAGCATGTGGGTAGCATGGTTAATATATCAAAAAATAATACTCTGTTTATACTTTAAATTTACATAATGAGGTGTAAAAATAGAAACGATAAATGAAAGAATTTTAGGTATAATTGGTTCTATTTTACTACTAATTGGATTTTTAATAACGGCTATATATCTAATGTCTGAAAATATTGAAACGTTATTTTTCTGGATAGGATTTGGTATTTTTATTACTGGACAAATTTTTTTTGGTTTAGTACTTTATTCAATTTTTAAAAAAACAGATAATAAATCTTTTATTTCTAACTATACAATGTATGCTATACTTTGGGGTATTGGACTTTATCTTCCAACAATTTTAAATTTTCTTCCAACGCTAAACATTACAGCAGAAGGTATGTTCCTCGCAATTTTTTTCATTACAATAACTGCGTTTATTATATTAATAGTTGCTTCATGGTACTACAATAAAAATTTATATTCATTATCAAGATTGACTAAAATTAGTAATTTTAAAATTTCTGGTTTATTATGGATGATTGGAATAACTCTTATTCTTATATTTTACCTTATTGCATTCTTTATTACATGGACAACTGAAACTTATTTACCAATGCAATTTATAGGAATAATTTTTGCTTCTATTGCTTTGATATTACAGATTATTAGTTGTGCATTAATCCCTAAAGATTTAACCAAAATGAAAATCTTTTAGATAAATCTTAGCTACATCTGATATTTGAAATAAGGGAAATGAAGGAGAATGGAAGGGGAAAAGGTATCTGAATCGAAAGCAGAACAAATTATTGATTCTTTTTTTGTAATAGATAGAAAGTTAAAAAAAAGTTCATTATTACAAGGGATGTTTTTTACTTCAAATAGATTAATTATTGCCTATCTTAATAATCAGCTTTCAAAACCAACAATAATATCAACACTTTTCAGATATTGGGAACCATATAATCATCGTTATAATGTAAAAAAGTTTGAAGAAATTCGAACATTATCTCCAGATTTTATATTAAGGGAAAATGAGAATAATTTTTCAATACCCTACTCAGATATTGTGCAAGTTGACATAGGTAGAGAAGTTTCTGCAATTTTATTAAAAATTTTAACTTCAAATCAAAAATATTTTTTTACATTGTCATCGTCTAAAGAGTTTGAATCTAAAGCTGAAGATGCGGAAAGATTAACAAATATTTTGAAATTAGTTATTCCTGGTAAGTTAGTCATTGAATGATTACTTGTTGAAAAAAAGTATAGGTTTTCAGGGAATGAATGGTTCCTTCTTCTTATCATATCACCTCCCCGATATTATAAGTCCCTCCATTATTTTATCGTAAATCTGTTTCAAATCTTCTTCAGATTGAAAGTTATAATGCATCAAATCAACATCTCCTTTTAATGAGTGCCCCATGAGTATCTTTTTAACTCCAGCATCTCCTCCTCTCCTTGTCCATAATTGAGAGAACGCCTTCCTTAAATATTTAATATGGAGAGGGGCATTTTTGAAAGCTTCTTGTAGAGTATTCTCTGAAAAGAGAGTTTTCAATCGTTTACCATTATCAAATACTTCTAGGTACTTTTCTAAAGCTACTTTAGCTTGCTCGTTAAAGAATGTTATTCTATTCTTACCTGATTTAGTTGTATGGTTGGTTTTAGGTTCATGTCTAACATATATTGTTCTATTATTAAGGTCGATATCATTTAGAGTTAATGCATATAGTTCTGAGGGTCTTAAGCCAGAGGTTGCACCTAATAAGATTATAGCTTTAAATCTTTTATAGCAATCATTGTCCTTAAAGTAGTTAATGGTATTAGCTATATCTTCATCTGTTACTCTTTTGGGTGTATAATCTGGGTCTGATGGAAGTTTAATCTCTTTTATCCATTCTGCACCATGATTTTTTAGAAATTTCATAATCTGGTACATCTGCTTCTTGTAATATGCTATAGAAAATTTGATCTGTAATTGTTTAAAATATGATAAACTCGTAGTCTTATCAAGGTTCCAATTTACATAATCTAAATATTTTTCTAATGCATGTTTTGTTTCCTTAATATGCTTCTCAGTAATACCACTAAGTTCGATAATATTTAGATACTCAAAAAGGTCATTTTCTCCTAGGGATTTAGCCAAGTGTGAAGGCGACGTCATAACCACTAGACCATAAGCCCCTTTGAATAGTTTTAAGTTAATTTCGAATAAAGTGTTTATGATAAATGCTTTTCTAATGTAAATTCGTTTTTAATAATTTAAAGAAAACATTTATCAACAAAAAAGACTTAACCATTAAACTGAAGTTAAATATTTGGGGGATTTCATTAATATGTCTAGATGGAAATTATTTGGTAGATCAAAGCTAAAAGAAGAAATAACAGATGTTGAAATGGATCAGGAATTAGAAGATCAGCCATTAGCAGAATATCATGAGACACTACAAACTGATGTTTTTACTTCAAAAAAAGGAAAAACCTCTGCGCCATCTGATCAGAGAATTTGGAGAGATGTAAATAGTATCGAAGAGAGGATAGATAATCTACACAAGATAAATGCTCAGAAACCTGCTTCAGAAGTTGAAAAAACTGTTGATAGACTACTTGAAAAAAAGAGAAAGAAATAATTTTTTAATATATTGTTTATATCTTTTTTTGTATTAGTATGATAAATATTTTAAGAATCGGTCATAGAATTAGTCGTGATAAACGTATAACAACCCATGTTGCACTTGTTGCACGTGCTTTTGGTGCTGATAAAATCTATATCGATACAGAGGATAAAAAAATTGAGGAAACCATTCGTTCTGCCTGCCATCGTTTTGGAGGAAATTTTGAAATAGAAACAGGAATTGATAAGAAAAAAATTCTCAAAAATTGGAATGGAGTCATAGTTCATCTCACAATGTATGGTGAAGAGTTAAAAAAATCAATAAATAAAATTGATAAAAATAAAGATTTACTAGTTATTGTAGGGGCAGAAAAGGTTCCTCCCCAGATTTATGAAATGGCTGATTTTAATGTTTCAATAGGTAATCAGCCACATTCAGAGGTTGCCGCATTGGCAATTTTTCTGGATAGATATACTAATGGTATTTGGCAGAAAAAAAGATTTAACGGAAAAATAGAAATCCTTCCTAGCAATAAAGGGAAAAAGGTCATATCTAAAGATAAATAGGTTGTTTTATGGATTCTATCCCAACTCCTGAAGAATGTATTGAGCTTCTCAAAAAGAGTGGTTGTTCTCCAAAAGTTATTCGACATTGTCAGACTGTTAGAGATATAGCTGTAAAAATGGCAATTAAAGCAAATGCAGATGTAAAACTAGTTGAAGCAAGTGCATTACTTCATGATATTGGACGGTCAAAAACACATGGTATTTGTCATGGTATAGAAGGCGCTAGAATTGCTAAAAAACTTGGTTTATCTGACAAAATAATTCTAATTATTGAAAGACATATTGGTGCTGGTCTTCCGGCAGCTGAAGCAAAAAAACTTGGTCTTCCTGCAAGAGATTTCATACCTGAAACATTGGAAGAAAAAATAGTCTGTCATGCTGATAGCTTGATTGATAATAATAGAAAACAAAAAATTGAAAAAGAAGTGGAAAAAGCATTAAGAAATGGTTATAATGAATATGCAATTCGTCTTATTAACCTTAATAAAGAATTAAGTAATATATGCGGTATCGATGTTAATACGATATAGTTTCTAACCAGAAAAGATAAATAGTGTTTTTAATATCTTGAGACACTCAGATTATGCAGGGGTAGCCAAGCACGGTCAACGGCGCAAGATTGAGGGTCTTGTCCTGTAGAGGTCCTCGAGTTCAAATCTCGACCCCTGCACTCTTAAATTCTCGGTTCTGTATTATGGTTGTATTATCTGAAATGTCATGCATAATCATTATATACTAGTACCGTATAGCAATTCCAGAGGCTTAAGCATATAATTGCTAAGCCTGCAAAAAGGGAAATATATAATGTATAACGAAGAAAGAAGTAGAGGGCGAAGTAGTTTTGGAGCCCCAAGAGAAATGCACAAAGTAAATTGTGCAGAATGTGGAAAAGAAACTGAAGTCCCTTTCAAACCAGATGGCACTAGACCTGTTTATTGTAGGGATTGTTATCAGAAACATAAACCAAAGAGATTTTAGTAAAAAAGTTTAATAAAAATCTTAATTGTTTTTTTATTAAAATACTCTTATATTTTTTTATAATATTATATTAAAAAAACCTTTTTTAAAAACATATACAAAATCATATAAGCTATGGAAGTCGGATATAAATTAAGAAAAAATAAAGACTAAAATTTTAATTTTCGATTAAATCGAATTTTTGGGGTTCATCAGTTTTTGTTTTTTTAACACTAAAAATACAATAATTTAAGGAGGTGAAAATAAATGAAAGGAATTGTTACATGGTATAATATTCAAAGAGGTTATGGATTTATAAAAGGCATTGACGGAAAAGATGTTTTTGTTCATAAATCAGCTGTACCTTTTTGGACTATTTTTCTAAAAGAAGGAGACAAAGTAGAATACAAAATAGAAAACTCAAAAAATGGGTTGAAAGCAACTAGTATTAAAGTTTTATAAATACCTAAAATAATATATCTATTTCTCTAAAACTAAAATTATTATCTTCAGTAACCGAACAATCAGAAAAATAATCATTTATTATTTTAACTTTACTTGCTTTTTTAAGTTTGATTTGTAGATTGAAGTTTTTCTGGTAAAGAAAAGTAGGCCACAATTTCAAATATTTTTGCTACAAGTAGGATTATGAAACCTATCCCAATAATCGATGTTATTGCACCTATAAAATAAATCAGTCCAGTTGTTTTAAATGTGTTTATTTTTGTATGATCTGCTATTGAATTATAACATTTTCTTAAATACAATGCACTAATTGTTAAGAATATCCATCCTATCAATAGAGCAACAATCCACCATATAATATAGGGTGCAAAGAAGTTCCAAACAGAATTAAAATCTGTGAACTGCATCGATTCTAGTGCCTTAAAAAAGGTTAAGGAAAAACCTCCAATTGATAAGAAAAATATAACAACGACAGCAACTATTGCTATTATGCTACAGATAAAATGCATTAAATAATTATCAAATATTGATTGATCTTTTGTTTCCTTAGTAATATATTTAACTGCTATAAAAAGAAGTATTAAACCAATTATTGCTCCTATACCTGGTAAAATAAATCCCCCTAGAAGCATTAAAAGTGCTCCTATTCCTCCCAAAATCTTAGCTTCACTCAATTTTCCCATATTATCTCACTAACCAATTTTTTAACCCAGATTAAATAAAACACAAAATTGTATTAGCCTAATAATACTTTTGATTTTACTATGGGGTAAGTCTTGTTCTATCTCTTGGGAACAAGATGCATTCTCTAATGTTTTTAATATCTAATAGTTCCATTAAAAATCGTTCAATACCAAACCCAAAACCTCCATGTGGTGGCATCCCATAGCGAAATGCTTTAAGATAAGATTCAAAATCTTTATGGTTAAGATTGCACGTCTTTAGTCTCTTTTTTAATAATTCTACATCATGAATACGTTGGCTACCAGATGCAATTTCAACGCCTTTGCATTCTAAATCAAAACCTCGTGAATACTTTTCTCCTTCAGGCATCGTATAAAATGGTTTTGCTTCTATTGGATACTTGGTTATAAAATAGAAATCATGCCCCTCTTTTTTCATAATTTCTCCAAGAAGATTTTCCTCTTCAGCACCAAGGTCCTCTCCCCAATTGAGGGCGCATCCATTTTTGTTCAGATTCTTAATAACATCATCATATAATATACGTTTAAAAGGTAACTTAGGAACAACGATATTTTTTCCTAAAATTTCAAGTTCTTCCTTGCATTCTCCTGCTTTCTTCCACATATCATAGACTAGCTCTTCTAGTATTTTCATCACATCTTCTTCACTATTAATAAATGCCATTTCTAGGTCTACGGCGGTTGATTCGTTAAGATGTCTGCGGGTGTTATGTTCCTCAGCTCTAAAATACCAGGCAATTTCATATACTCTATCAAGACCAGTTGCCATCAACATTTGTTTATACAACTGTGGAGATTGAGCAAGAAAAGCAGTCTTTTCAAAATATTTTAATTGAAAAACATCAGTACCACCCTCAGAAGAACTAGCAATAATCTTAGGGGTATGAACCTCAATAAAACCTTTTGATTGCAGATGTTCATGGACGGTTACAATAACCTTGTTTCTTATTTTAAAAATAGCCTGGATCTCCTGTTTCCTAAGGTCTATAAAACGGTTATCAAGACGAGTTTCAAGCTCAGATTCTATCTTATCAACAACACCTAAAGGTAAAGGTGTCTCAGATATTGATAAAACCTTTAATTCTTTTGGTATAACTTCATAACCATTCCTTGCTTTATCACTCTTTTTACAAAGCCCATTTACAGAAATAACGGATTCACGGGGAATACCAATCAACTTCTCAAATAGATCAGGGCTTTCTTTTTTCAGTACAGTAACCTGAAGAGTCCCTTTCCTATCACGAAGAATAATAAAAGCAATAGAGCCAATATTTCGTATATCTTCAACCCAACCAGCAACTGTTATTGTATTACCATGATCTTTACTAGTAACATCTTTTGAATAATGACTTCTGTAGGATTCCATATTTCACCTATATCAAATCAATGAATTTAGTCTTTTTGAAATGAAAGAAAATACATTCTCTAACATTTTGTCGTTATCCCATGATTTAACCATTACTTCAAGAATTTTTCTATCTTTACCCTTAAGTTTTCTAACCCATTTCTCAATATTTGGAATTGCTCTGACCACATTATCAACAATTGTAATATTTGCAGTTTTAGCAGTTCTTGAAAGTGGATTTAAATCTATAGCAATAACTAATTTTTCCATATCTTTAAGAGCTTGGCATCTATCACCATCTTCAAGCGGGATTAGAACAACATCTGCGGAGAAAATACCCTCTTTATCACAAAGACTTCTGTCATGTTCTAAACCTGGAATTCTCGCGTCAGCTTTAATTCCATATACTTTTTTTGCCCCTTGTTTTTTTAATTCATTAGCAATTTTTTTTGCACGTTCATTTGTTCTATGAAAAAGATTAACCTCAAGCTTTGCAGGAATAGAATTTGCTAAATTAATGCACTCTTTGGAAGCAAGAGCAACTACGTTTCCATTAACTGAGATAACTGGATATTTTGCACATAACAATGCTGCTGCTACAACTTTCTCTGCATCCTCAGCAAGCAAAATAGTTTTTTCACCAATTATATAATCAAAAGCTTCCCCACGCCCATGGGCAATTAAACCAGTCTCATGAACTAAGCCTTTTTTCATTGCCTGTGTAACTTTTTCCCTGGTTTTTAGTGAAAAATAACGTGGATGACTCTTTGGTATCTCTTCCATAATTACAGATACAGAATAGAATTATATTTTTAAAGGTTCTTTAGAAAAAAGAAGAATTGAAATATGTTTATCCATACATGTTAGGTTGTGGTGCCTGACTTCCAGATACCATTGGTTTAGCCTGTTTATGGAATTTCTGGAGTTGTTTCTCAATCCTCTCTGATTCTTCATAAAGTGGTGTTACATTTATTTCTATACCCATTAAAAGGGCCATAACATTTATAGCAGCTGCTGCAGCTCTAGCATCAGGATAATTCGGATGTGCCTCAGCTAGGATAGAAATTACATTAAAATTAGATTGTTTACCAAGATTTAATAAAACTCCTGATACACCTGCAATAATTCCATTTTTAAATTGTACAATTTTTTTCTCTATAAGCATTGCTCTAGCAGCTTCAGTTGAACCTATAGCGTATGCCTCAACTGATTCCTCTTCTTCAGGGGATTTCCCTTCAACAACCATTCCTTCTGGAGATATAAGAAGTTTACATCCTTTTTCATTGGCCCAGTTCATTATTGCCTCAGAAATTGAGTTTATGAGATTAGGCTTAGGTTTAAACTCTGAGACAAATACAACGATTTTACCTCCATTATTCTGAATACCCGAATATATCCGAACTGGTGATAAAGGCTCTCCAGTATGAACAACAGATAAAGCTGGAAATTGAGAGGATGATACACAACCAATCTGTCTCATGTTTAAAGCATCGATCAGGTAATTAGCTGCAATAGTACTAACTAAACCTATTGAGGGGAAACCAGCAATAACTGTTGCCCCTTTAAGATCTATCTCCTCAAAATTACATATCTGAACATCATCCAATTGCATCACCATCTATTAATCCCATAATACACATTCTAACATTTAAAATTAATTGGTGAAAATCATTTATCCTTTTACCACCCCAAGAGGAACAAGTTTTGCTACTTTTTTGGATATACCTGCTCCATGTGTAATATCAACAACGTTTTTAATATTCTTATATGCACCAGGAGCTTCTTCAGCTGCAACCTTGAAACTAGCTGGATGAACATAAATACCTCTGTTTCTTAATTCTCTAACAACCTCTTCTCCCCGCCATCTTCTTAATGCTTCATGCCTAGATAAGACACGCCCAGCACCATGACATGTAGACCCAAATGTCTCCTCAGATTCCTTTGTACCATGAAGAAGATAACTCTCAGTACCCATATCTCCTGGTATTATGACTGGTTGTCCTATACTACGATATTTTAATGGAACTGTAGGTTTATCTGGTCCGAATGCACGTGTTGCTCCTTTCCGGTGAACATATACCTTTCTTTTTTTACCGTCTATTTCATGCTCTTCCAGTTTAGCTATGTTATGACATACATCATATATAATTCCCATATCCATATTTTCAGCACTATCATTTAAAACCTTTTCAAAAGACTCCCTTACCCAATGAACAATAAGTTGCCTATTAGCCCATGCAAAGTTAGCTGCACATGCCATTGCCTTCAAATAGGATTCCCCTTCTTTTGAAGTTATTGGTGCACAAGCCAGTTGTCTGTCTGGAAGCCAGATATTGTATTTTTTAACCGCTTGCTCTAAAACCCTGAGATGATCTGTGCATACCTGATGGCCAAATCCTCTAGAACCGGTATGGATCATAACCATTATCTGCCCTTCTTCTCTAACTCCATAAGCCTTCGCAGCATCAGGATTAAAAATTTTTGCTACCTTTTGTATTTCTAGAAAATGATTTCCTGCCCCAAGAGATCCAACTTGTGACATACCTCGCTGTTTTGCTTCCTCAGAAACTTTAGAGATATCTGCATCTTCTAGACATCCATTTTCCTCTAAAAAATCAATATCTTCCTTCCAGCCAAATCCCTTCTCTACAGGAGAACGAGCACCAAGTTTCAAAACATCTTCGAGTTCTTTCTTACTTAATCTTATTTTTGCTTTAGAACCAAGACCTGAAGGAATATTATTGAACATTTCGTCAATTAAATCTATTATTTTACCTTCACCTAGATCTTTTATATGTAAATTTGTTCTAACGAGTCTAACACCACAATTAATATCAAATCCTACACCACCCGGGGAAATAACACCCTCTTCAGCATCGGTAGCTACTACACCCCCTATTGGAAAGCCATACCCCCAATGAATATCAGGCATAGCAAGGGCTTTACCAACAATCCCTGGAAGCATAGCACTATTTGCAGCCTGCTCAGGTGCATCATCAGCTCTAATGGAAGGAATCATGCTTTCATCTGCATAAATTACAGCAGATGTTTTCATCTGTAGATTATTATTCCTTCCCTTATAATTAGATGGTATTTCATATCTAAAATCATCGATTTTTTTTAACGGACCATTCCAATTCATCATTATTACATAAATAATATCGATATAAAAAATCTTTTATATATAAAAATACGAAATCCTATTTTTTCTTTTTAAGGTAAGGTACACCGGTTTTTTTATTTTCTTTTACAACATATTCCTCAGGTAGCTCAATAGGTTCTCCTTCCTCAGGCTCTGCTTTACTAAAAAATTGAACAGTTCGTTTCTTACCAGATTTATTCACTATTTCTTTCTTATAAAGGGTATAATCTTTATGTCTAAACCCTTTTATCTCTATTATTTCTGAATCAGATATCTTAGTTTCATCGAAAGATTCCCAATAGTCTTCCTCTTTAATAAATGGATTTTCTCCATGCGTAAACGTTTCCGATGATTCACCTTCATTAATTTTTTTATGCTCAGTCTCTTGAGATAATTCCATTATTTCCTTTTTTATTTGTTTAGCAACTTTCTTTTTTATACCTTTTATCTTAGTCAGCTCTTTGATAGTTATCTTTTTTAGAACATCAATAGAATTAATCCCATTTTTTTTGAGTAGTTTAGCTATTTTTTTATCTATGCTACTTATGCCCTTAAAAACTTCTTCTTCTTTTATATATGGGATATCTTCAATTTCTTCCTCTGTAAAAATTTCTTCATCAGTTTTTACAGGTTCAGGTTCATACTCAAGTATTTTTTCATCAATATCACCAATTTCTTCTTTTTTAGGTTTTGCCTCTTCGATGTATTGTTCACTAATATCTTTATCCTCTTGAACATCTACTTTTTTCCATTCAGATTTTTGTTCAACTTCTTTTTTTATTTTTTTAGCTATTTTTCTTTTCATTCCTTTAATTTTAGTTAGATCTTTTAAAGACGCAGTTGTTAATGCTTCTTCTGATGTGAATCCATTGTCATAAAGTAAAACAGCTGTATCTTCATCTATGCTTTCTAAACCTTTGAAAACCTCTATTTTGTTTTCTCTTGCTAAACCTGGTTCTTTTATAGGCTCTTTTTCTTTCAGCTCTTCTTCTGTTACTGGACTCCATCTAGAGGATTTCGTACTTAGTTCTACAGTTGAAGACAGATCTTCTTCTTTTTTAACAAATTCATCTTCTTTTTGAACCTGGTCTTCAGTCATTATATTCTCTGCAGTTTCTCCTACAGGTATTGGTTTAACTTTAACAGATTCCTCAATCTTTTTTTCAATCTCTTTTTTAATATCCTTAGCTAATCTTCTTTTAATACCTTTAATCTTAATTAAATCTTTTAAAGTAGCTTCCTTTAAAGAATTAATAGTTGTAAAACCATTATCATAAAGTAAAACAGCAGTGTCATCATCTATACTGTCCATATCCTTAAAAACCCCGATTTTTACTTCTCTTTCTATGGCTACCTCTTTGTCTTTATCTAAAATTTGTTCCTCTGTTGCTTTTCCCTCTGCAGTCTCTCCACTATCTATAGGAACAATTTCAAAAGATTTATCCTCTTTATCTTTTATGGTTAAGGATACTTCATCTTCAACTTTTTTCTCAATAATTACTTCTGTGTCTCTTCCTTCAACATCTACTGGTTTCCACTCAGATTTTTGTTCAACTTCTTTTTTTATTTTTTTAGCTTTTTTTCTTTTAATTCCTTTAATTTTAGTTAGATCTTTTAAAGACGCGGTTGTTAATGCTTCTACTGTTGTGAATCCATTGTCATAAAGTAAAACAGCTGTATCTTCGTCAATACTTTCTAAACCCTTGAAGACTTCAATTTTACTTTCTC
>Ga0315285_10003713_pt1 | contig 15895 bp, 12 predicted proteins | sample YL17G09_36_MG_FD_203698 | JGI IMG/M metagenome (GOLD analysis project Ga0315285, IMG submission 203698) | Sediment microbial communities from Yellowstone Lake, YNP, Wyoming, USA - YL17G09_36 | ecosystem: Environmental > Aquatic > Freshwater > Lake > Sediment | place: USA: Wyoming | collected... | reverse complement strand
ATGATCCGAGGAGATGTCTGGAAGGGCTAACCCATGTCCTGAAGGAGGCCCGCAGAAGCTTCGACCAGATCGAGCTCATTAACGCAGGGTCCCGGCCGCGGATCGGCATCGTCGGGGAAATTTACATCCGCTCCAACGAGTTCAGCAATGAATTCATCGTCCGGGAGCTGGAAAAGCTCGGCGCCGAGGTTTGGCTGCCCCCGATCTCGGAGTGGTTCCTCTACCTGAATTATACAGCCCGGCGACATAGCCTGCGGAATAAACACTACGGGAACTTCTGGAAAACCTACGTCACGGAATTGGTTCAGAAACGCGATGAACATAAGCTGGACCATATCTTTGACGGCGGCCTGGTAAACCATCCCGAACCTTCCATCCGGGAGACGCTGCAAGAAGCCCAACCGTATTTAGACGCTGCCTTCGAAGGAGAGGCCGTCCTCTCTGTCGGCAAATGCGGCGATTATGTGAGGAAGGGTGTTTCCGGTCTGGTCAATGTTATGCCCTTTACCTGCATGCCCGGGACCATCGTGGGTGCGGTGATGAAACGATACCGCGAAGACTGCAACAACATTCCTTTTTTGAACATGGCCTACGACGGGCAGGAAGAGACCAACACCCAGACGCGTCTGGAGGCTTTCATGCACCAAGCGCGACAATACCAACGGCAATTCCTGGACAAGCCTTAACCATCAGCGGTCGGGAACCCGGCAAAAAAGATGAATTCTTTTCGCTGAAAGCGAAACGCCGACAGCTGATGGCCCTGTACTACCAACGTTCAAATTCCGAAAATTTTATTAGAGACTGTTCCGAAAAAAAGTGGAAATTTGGCTTTTAAAAATAAGCCGAAGAAGAAATCCATAATCTTCTTAGGGTTCGTTTTGATTTCGTTCAAGAAACTTACCCTTGAATTACCAGAAAATCGACACGTATTAGATCGATCAAAAAATACCCAATTTCCCCTTATTATTCATAGGATTTTGATTTTTTTCAGAACAGTCTCTATTAAGAAAAATAATCTTGATGGAATCATAAAAAGTCGTCACTCCGGTGGAAACCGGAGTCCAGAGAATTTTTAAGTGTTTGAAATAACTGGATTCCGGCTTTCGCCGGAATGACGGAAATACGTCTTTTCAGGCCTTTTACGAGATCATCAATCTTTAAGTACCTTACGCTAGAAGCTAATAGTAGGTTTTTGTTTCTTTGGGTTGCGGCTTGGCCGCACCGGGGGCGACTATGCGGAGGGCGGCTCTCTTTCCTTTGCTCATCGGGGTTTTTTTCTTCCTCCTGGTTACTACCTCTTTTTCTTCCGAGGATCCCGCTATCCCCGCGGCACGCAAAAGAATGGTCGAACGGGACTTGAAGGGTCGAGACATCAATGATCCGAAGGTCCTGGAGGTTATGGGCCGGGTTCCGCGCCATCTCTTCGTCGACCAATCTTTGCAAGGCCAGGCCTATGGTGACCATCCTCTCCCCATCGGGGAGGGCCAGACGATCTCTCAACCTTACATTGTGGCCCTGATGACCCAAATCCTTAAGATCAAGCCGGGAGAGAAGGTGCTGGAGATCGGTACGGGTTCGGGTTACCAGGCCGCGGTTCTGGCGGAGTTCACCGACCCGGTTTACACCATCGAAATCCGCGCGAACCTGGCCGACATGGCCGCACAGCGCCTGAAGCAACTGGGGTACGAAAAGGTTCACGTAAAATACGGGGACGGCTATTTGGGCTGGGAAGAGTATGCTCCCTTCGATGCCATCATGGTTACGTGCGCCGCCAACCATATTCCTCCCCCTTTGATCAAACAGCTCAAGGAGGGGGGAAGGCTGGTCATTCCGCTGGGCGGCACAACCTATTTTCAGACCCTTACGCTGCTGACGAAAAAGCAAGGGAAAACGGACATCCAGCACCTCGGGGGCGTGGCCTTCGTTCCCATGACCGGTGAGGCACAGAAACGATGAAGCCCAGTCTTTCCATCCCGATCCCATGACCTCTGCTCCTTCTCCAACGTCTTCCCCCACTTCCAAGAAAGCGGTCGTCCTTTTCCTTTTTTGCACGATGCTCTTCTGGGGGGCGGTCTACATATACATGCCGATCCTCCCTCCCTATGCCCAAGTGGTGGGCGGTTCACTCCAGGCCGTTGGGCTGGTGATGGGAGCCTATGGCCTCGCTCAACTCCTCTTGCGAATTCCCTTAGGGATCTGGTTAGATTATTTAGGAAGTCGCAAGCCCTTTATCTTCCTGGGCTTTATCTTGGATGGGGCCGCCTCCCTGGGTCTGATCTTTTCGGACAGCACCGCAATGCTTTTCCTCTCGGTCTTCATTGCCGGGATGGCCGCCAGTATGTGGGTGGCTTTTACCGTTCTTTTTGCCAACTATTTTCCCCTGAGGCAGGCCGGCCGTTCCATGGGTCTGATCTTTTTTGGCACGCGTTTTTCCCAGGCGGTGACCACCTATGCTGGAGGCGCGATTGCTGAGAGGTGGGGATGGGCGGGCCCCTTTTATGCTGGCGCAGTTCTTTCCCTGCTGGGATTGCTTCTAACTCTCCGCATACCGGAACGCCGCCCAGAGAAAAGCTCCTCGGTCTCACTAAAAAATTTTCTATTGTTGGGCCGTAACCCCAAGCTTCTTACCGTTTCAGCCTTGGCCATTCTTCTTCAGTTTGCCATCGCTTCGACCACCTCGGGGTTTACCCCGATTTACGCTCAGAGGATCGGAGCCTCGAAAGAAGAACTCGGGATCCTCCTCTTCGCTTTCATGGGTGCAACCATGCTGGCCTCGCTCCTCGCCGGGATGTATGCCCGCCGCCCGCAATCAGAACGGGCGGTCATTTTCGCCGGATACCTCCTGGTTACTGGATCTCTTCTTCCCATTCCCCTGGTAAGCCGTCTCGGTATCTTATACGCCCTCCAGGTCGTCAATGGCATTGGAGTCGGGCTGGTTTTCCCCCTTCTTTTTGGGCTGGCCATCCAACCCGTCCCCGTGGAGCAGCAAGGCACGGCCATGGGATTCTTCCAATCCATCTATGCGATCGGAATGAGCCTCGGGCCTTTTATTTCAGGAGTTGTAGGCGCCCATTTGGGTCTGCCATCCGTGTTCATCCTCAGCGGCATTCTTTGCCTGCTCGCTGCCTTCATTTCTTGGAAAAAGATCTGGCTGTCCTAGCCGAATCGATAAACCACCTTGACGAATAAGAATTTAAAAGGTATTTTGGGCTTGGAAAAATAAATCACTGAGAAAGGAGAACCGCTATGGCTCAGGCAAAGTTGGATTATGAGGTTCCCGCACACCTGAAGCGGGAGTTGGTCTTCCAGACTGCCGGTATTCTTCCCCCGAACGCCATTCTCTTCGGCTTTAACACGGTTAAAAAAGTGGGAGAACAGGCCGCGAAGCTGGGGGGCAAACAGGCCATTTTGGTCACAGATGCAATTATGATGCAGCTGGGCTATGCCGACCTGGTCAAGGGATCATTGGAAAAGGAAGGTTTGAAGGTCGAGGTTTTCGGAAAGGTTGACCCCGAGCCCCACATGGAGACGGCCGACGCACTCTATGATATGGTTCGTAAGACCAAGTTCGACCTAGTGATCGGCCTGGGCGGAGGCAGCTCCATGGATATGGCCAAACTGACTTCCATCGTGGCCACCAACCCTCAACCCCCCCTGGAATTGATGACCAAGAAGGTAGTCAATAATCCGACCTTGAAGAAGATCCTCATCCCGACCACCTCGGGCACGGGAAGCGAAGTTTCCATGTTCTTTGTGGCATCTTCCGGCAAAGATAAGTATTTCATGGGTTCTCCATACGCCTACCCGGAGATCGCCATCATCGACCCGGGCCTCACCGTATCCATGCCTCCCAAGGTTACCGCCTCCACGGGGATCGACGCCCTGTCCCATGCCGTTGAGAGCGTGATGAATAAGCTGGCCAACCCCTGGTACGATTCTTTGGCCTTCGGGGGCATCGAGCTCATCGCCAAGTATCTGCGCCGGGCGACGTTCAACGGTCAGGACCTGGAGGCCCGCTACTACATGTCCATGGGAGCCACCATCTCCATGATTTCCATGACCGGCACGGGAGGGTTGTATTCCCACAGTATTTCCTACGTCCTGGCCATGTTCCAGCCCACGGCCCATGGCATCGGCTGCGGTGTCAGCCTGCCCTACACCATGGCCTTCAACCGGCCCGTGCTTGAGGACAAGCTGGCCCTCATCGCGCGGGCCATGGGCGAGCGCATCGATTCCCTCTCCTCGCGCAAAGCTGCCCGACGGGCCGTGGAGATGGTTTACGATTTGACCGCCGAGGTGAAAATGCCCGTAAGCCTGAAAGAGATGGGCTTCCAGCACGAAGACGTATACAAGATGGCCGAGATCTGTATCAGCAAATACCCCCGGCCCAATAACCCCCGACCGATGTCCAAGGAAGATTGTCTGGCCCTCTTCGAGGCGATGTGGGAAGGAAACCCCAGTAAAGTTTAGCGAAAAGGGTTATCGAATACAGGTTGCGGGTTTCGAGTTGCGAGTTGCGGGTCAATGGAACCTGAAACTTGAAACTTTTTTATCCCGCCATCCTTCCGCCAGTTCCAATGATGGATAGACCGGTGATGGAGCCGGAGGCTCCCGTTGACTCATTTGAAATTTTGCTTTGTAATTTTGATGGTCTCGTAAAAAGTCCGTAAATTCGTTTTCCTGTCATTCCCGTGGAAACGGGAATCCAGTCTTTTCAATAGGTTTCGTGGGGCCTGGATTCCCGCCTACGCGGGAATGACGACTTTTTACGAGAAGATCAATTTTGATGAAATCGTAAAAAGTCAAAAATACCCCCTCTCCCTTGACGGGAGAGGGTCAGGGTGAGGGTGAAGAATCAAGAAATTTCAACAAGTTATTTATCCCCCTCCCCTTCATCCCCTCCCGCCAGGGGAGGGGAAATTCTACTTTTTACGAGTTCATCAATTTTGATATTTGATTTTTGATTTCTCTTTTCTCTGTCCCACTATGGGCAAACTAAAACCAACATGTTGGTAAGAAGCAAATACCTTTAAGCGGCCAAGCCAAGCATTTCAAAGGTATTGAACATCTCTCGTTGTAGGTTTTCATAATGCTTGTCGATTGGGTGAAGATTCTTAGGCGGTCGTCCCATACGTTTTTTGCCTGCGCCAGCGAGCACAGGTTTAATGACCTTTTCGCGCAGGATCAGCATTCCGGCGAGAGTCCGGATACCCGCCAGGGGACAGGAATACCGCCGGGTCTTTTCCAGCCGCTCCACCAAGTCTTTTCCCCGCAGCTTCATCAAATCGTAAAAGGCTCGGCGGGGATTATAGCTCGCAGTCCCTTCCCATCTCAGCGCTCGCACCTTTTCCGCCACCTCCTTCGAAGTAAATCCCCCCGGCTGAGGTGCCAAGGCCAGGACGGCCTCACTCACCGCACGCATTCTGGGCTTTTGCAAATCCACTCCGGCCAACCGCCGCGAACCTCGCTGCGTCGGCTGCGGCAGCTGATCCAGCACGTCGCCTCCCAGAAAGCTCAAATGCGCCGAACAGAGAACATTGAGAAAGTCGATCACCATCCGCTGGAGCTTGCCCAGCATGATCGAGAGTTTCTCCAGTCCCCGACCACAACGCAAGTCTTTGACCTGATGCGCCATGGCTTCGATCCGCAACACCCGCTCCCCTTTGTCATACATCTTCAGCGTCAGGTGCCGAAAGTGGATCTTCAATACGGTCAGGTCATGGGTAGACTCGTCTACCACCCGCTCGTATCGCAACCCTTTTCCCCAGTGATGATGCGGACGGTGTTTCCACCCGAAGATCGTTCTGACCTTGCCCACATCCAACAGCCGCCGCGTGCGGTCAATGAGTCCCTGGTACACCTCATCGAGAACCGTGCCCCGTCTAAACACCAGGTTCCGACTGTATTCGAGTTGGTAACACGAATACCGGTAGAAAAACTCCGAACGCTCCTGCTCCTCCAAGGCCAAAGCGAAGCAAAGGCAACTCGAATAGACCCAACGGTCACAGACCTGGGCCAGTCGCCCTATCGCGTGCGGGGCACGCAAGGTATCTGCGACCTGGTCCAAGGCCTGGAACGAACCACCCACAAAGCAGTTACCCTCCTTTATGAAGGAGATGGTCTCTCTGCGGGCTCGGCGTTCGACCCATTCGTGACCGTTGAGCATGACCTGGATCCCAAAGGGGGGCTGCCCACTCATCTTGATCGTTACATGTCCCCATTCCCTATCTATGAAATGAAAATGGTAATGGTTCACATAGGGCCAAGGCGTTTTCCGCTGCAAATGGGGGACCCCGTTTTTACAGCGCTTCACTTCCCAGATCAACGCCGGAGCCCTGGCCACCAAGATCAGGAAAAGACCCTTAAACTTTGGGTCGCTCGGACGATACTTGGCGGCCAACTCATGTTTTTTCACCCCCGCTTCGCAATGGAAGAGGGGGACGTGCTCTTGCTTAGCATAGGCGTGCACTCGGCGACTGAATCGTCCGGCCATCCGCTTCAGATGCTCCTCATCCAGACCCTGGTCCGAGCCCGTCAATTTTTGCCACCAGAGACGAACTCCACCCCCCTGCTGACCAAAGGGGAAATAGCCGTTGAGCACGATCCGATCCACACAGTCATAAAGTCCTTCCAGAAGTTCCTCGTGATATTCGGTGAAATCGTCCTTGGGAACCATCGTGCCCCTCCCTCTGGGTGTTTTACACCCGAGTATGACGGAAAGGGAACGGGCCGTCAAATCTATTGCCAGGCTGGAAAAAATTATTTGAAGATGGAGGTTATCCATAGACCGGGAGCAACGTCGTTCAACCAACCGGGTTGCTCCGGGGCTGTGGATAACCTCCTTACCTTTTATGAAGTCCTTAGCTTTCTCGCTGCCCCGCAGGGGCCACTTTTTCCGCGCAACGTCGCGGAAAAAGCGTGTACTACTAACGTTCAAATTCTTTAAATTTTATAAAGAATCCCCCCCACCCTCTCCCTCCCCCTCGAGGGGGGAGGGTAGGGAGGGGGTGATTTCTTTTGGTTGCGGCTATGCCGCGCTGTGTCCTCGCTGGTTATATTTTTACAATACCCAATAAACTGAGGAGGTAGGATAAAATGAAACGAAAAGTTACCATGGGAATTTTTGCACTCGCCACTGCCCTTCTAGCCGCATGGCTGCTTCTCTTTCCTGCTGCGGCGAAAGCCGAACCCCCCATTAAAGTGGGGATCATTGACACTTATACCGGACCCCCCACAACCTATACGTACGATGTTCGCGATGCCTTCAAGCTGGCGGTTGATGAATTGAACGCCAAAGGCGGTATCCTGGGAAGGAAGGTCGAGTTTACCACCCGGGACGACAAGTTCAAGGTGGACATCGGTCTTTCCATGGCCAAGGAACTGGTGATGAATGAGAAGGTCGACATCTTGATGGGGACCATCAACAGCGCGGGGGCCCTGGCGATATCGGAATTTTGTAAAACCGAGAAGATCCCCTTCCTGGTGACGTTCTCCAAGAGCGACAAGATCACCGGAGAGAAAGGGCACCGCTATGTATTCTCCATTACCGAGAATACGGTCATGATCGGCAAAGCCGCGGCCGTCGGCTTGGCGAAGAAACCTTTTTTGAAATACTGGATCGCCGGCGATGATTACGAATATGGCCATGCCCTGGCGGATGGGGTCTGGTCCAATCTCAAAAAGATCAAGCCGCAAGTGGAACGCATCGGGCAATCCTGGTGGAAGGTCGGGGAGCCGGAGTTGACGCCCTATCTCACGGCCATCACATCGGCCAAACCCGACGCCGTCATTTTTGCGACGGGGGGCGCCAGCATGGTGAACGTCATGAAGGCCGCCAAGGCGACCGGATTTGCCGAGAGAATCCCGATGTTCATCCATACGGCCACGGAGCTCAGCACCCTGGCCCCTCTCGGCCTGGAAGCTCCGGAGAGGGTGATGGGAACCTCCAACTATCATTTTTATTACCCGGACTCTCCGAAGAACCGGGCCTTCGCCAAGAGCTTTCGAGAGGCCTACGGGCGGGAGCCCAAGGTGGGAGCCCTCTACGGCTACCTCACTGCCCAGTTCATTGCCAAGGCGCTGGAGAAGGCCGGTAAGATGGACCGGGAGAAGTTCATCAATGGGCTTGAAAATTTAAAGGTTGACAGCCCCGTGGGCGAGGTGGAGATGCGGGCGTACGATCATCAGGCGATGTTGCCGATGTTCATGGGCGTAACCAAGAAGGCGCCGGAATATCCCTTCCTGATCGCGAGTGATATCGTAACCATCCCGGCGAGGGAGGTCATGCCCAGCATTGAGGAGATCAAGAAAGTTCGGGGGCAATAACGAGCCTAGTGCCCATCCGGAAACCCAGGAATCCCCCTCACCCTCTGACGGGGGAGGGTCAGGGTGGGGGTGATAACGATGGGGATATAAAGGCTTTTCATTTCTACTCCCCCTCACCCCGCCCCTCTCCCGCGAGGGGAGGGGAGTTTCTGGATGAAAACGAGCCTGGAGGAGATTCCCCTGCATAAAACGCTGGAAACGTGCCCCGCGATGCGCGGGGTTGAGCTTTTCTTGCGTTGATATTACGCGGAAGGCAACTTTCAATTCCCCCCACCCCCCCTTTAGGAATAGGAAAGTGTGAAAAATTTGGAATATACCCCCTCACCCTACCCTCTCCCGCCAAGGGAGAGGGTAAAAATAATCAAATAAGAAAGAAATTCCCTCCCCCTTGACGGGGGAGGGCCAAGGGTGGGGGCGATTTAAGGGGGGTTATTTCAGCTTCAGGGGGCGAGGGGGAATTTTATCCGCCAAGGCGGGATTCGAGGAGGAGGTTTAGAATTGGGAGTGTCCTACGGCGCGGCCGATTTGATCAGTCAGTTCCTGGTGGGGATCAGCCGTTCCATGATCCTGTTTATCGTGTGCGCCGGCTTGAGCTTCGTTCTGGGAGTACTCCGGGTCCCCAACATTGCCCACGGCTCGCTGTACATGATCGGGGCCTTCGCCACCTTCAGCCTCTCGAAAGTATTTGCCGGGTCTTATGGTTTCTGGTTCGCTTTAATCCTGGCCCCCTTATTGGTCGTCCTGATCAGCCTGGTTGCAGAAAGAGCCCTGTTTTGCCATCTCTACCAGCGAGAGCACCTCATGCTGCTTTTATTCACTTTTGCCCTGTCGCTGATCTTCGGCGATCTGGTCAAGCTCGTCTGGGGGGCGGAATATCGTTCGGTTGCGGCCCCGGATCTTCTCAAGGGCTCCGTCTCCATGCTCGGTTCATCGTTCCCCCGCTACAACCTTTTCTTAATCTTCATCGGCCTCGGGGTGGCTACGGCGCTCTGGGTCTTTGTGAATAAGACGAAGATCGGTAAGATTTCCCGCGCCGCCGCGGTGGACCGTGAGATGGTCGGGATGCTGGGAATCAATGTGAGCTGGGTTTTTGCGGCCGCCTTCGTCATCGGTTGTTACCTGGCCGGGCTGGGTGGGGCTTTGGTCGCCCCCACGGTGAGTATCACATTGGGGATGGACCACACGCTCATCATTGAAGCGTTCCTGATCGTCACGATCGGAGGATTGGGGAACATGTGGGGAGCGCTCGTCGGATCTCTCATCTTCGGGGTCACGCACTCCCTCGGTGTGCTGATCCTGCCGCAATTCGCCATTATTTTTCCTTACGCGGCGGTCGTAATCGTGCTGCTGCTCCGGCCGAAAGGGCTGCTGAAATCAGTCTGGTAAAGAGGAGGGGGATTGTTCAAGGGAATTGTTTGTGCAAAATCATTTCAGTTGGCCGTCGCGCTTTTCATCCTCCTGCTCCTCTTGCCGCCGTTCGTCCCCCGATTTTACGTTTACATCCTGGCCTTGATCTATGTAACCTCGCTGCTGGCCATGAGCCTGAACCTGCTCGTGGGCCACGGAGGCATGTTCCAATTTCATCATGCCGTCTTTTACGGGGTGGGAGCCTATACCGTCGCCTTGATGCTGACCAAGACCCGGATGCCGGTGTGGGTCGGTTTCCTCGCCGGCCCCATCGCCGCAATGTTTGCGGGCCTGGTCATCGGCTGGTTTTGCGTCCGGCTGACCCGGCTCTACTTCGGGATGCTCCAGATTTCTCTGGGGTCGCTGGTTTGGGCGATCGTTTTCCGCTGGTACCGCTTCACCGGAGGGGATGATGGCATCCACGGCGTTCCGATGCCCCCGCTCCTTTCCTCCCTGAATCGTTCTTACTACTTCATTCTCATCATTTTGGCCCTTTCGCTGATGCTCCTGTACCTGATTTTGAAGTCCCCTTTCGGCAGTACGTTGCAAGCGATTCGGGATAATCCGGACCGGTGCGCCGCAGTGGGAATCAATGTGCGGCGTCATCAACTCCTAGCGATCGTTGTCGCCACCTTCTTCGCCGGAATTGCGGGCGTTCTTTTTGTGGTGCTGGAACGCTCCGTTTTCCCCGACCTTTTGTTCTGGGTTCTGTCCCTGGAGATATTCATCATGTGTCTTCTGGGGGGATGGTTTACTTTTGCCGGGCCTGTTTTGGGAGCCGCCATCACAGTGGCTTTACGAACTTTTGTCGGCATCTATACCGAGTACTGGACTCTGATCTTAGGGGTCATTTTGATCCTGCTGATTTTCTTCCTGCCCGAAGGCGTCATGGGCTACCTCCTGGAAATTTTGAAGCCTCGGGCGAAAGAAGCGGCCGGAAGGAGGGAATAGATCGGTGCTCCACGTGGAAGGGGTCGTGAAATCCTTTGACGACTTCAAGGCGGTCAACGGCGCGAATCTGGTAGTGGGCCGGGGGGAGATCGTGGCCGTCATCGGCCCCAACGGCGCTGGCAAGACCACTTTGTTTAACCTCATCACGGGTCAGCTCCAGCGGGACCAGGGGAAGATCCTCTTTAAGGGAGAAGATATAAGTGCCTTGCCCCCTTACGAGATTTGCCACCGGGGGATTGCCCGTTCGTTTCAGATTGTTAACATCTTTCCCCGGCTGACTGTCTTTGAGAACGTGCAAGTCGCTGTGCTATCTCAGCAGAAGAGAAGCCACGACCTATTCTCCCCGGCCCAAAGCATTGCTGTGGAGAAAACCCAAAGTATTCTGGAAAGCATCGGTTTGGCGGGCAAGGGCAAGAACATCGCGGGCTCGCTCTCTCATGGGGATCAGAAAATACTGGAAATCGCCATTGCTTTGGGGAATGAGCCGGAGCTCCTGATTTTGGACGAACCGACGGCCGGCATGTCTCCGGAGGAAACAGCCGCCACTATGGAGCTCATCCAGTGTCTGGCCCGTACCCGGGGCTTAACGATCTTATTCTGTGAGCATGACATGGAAATCGTGTTCTCCATCTCTCAAAGCATCATGGTGATGCACCAGGGGCGCACCCTGATTCAGGAAAAGCCGGAGGCGGTACGGCAGAACAAAGAGGTTCAGGAAGCCTACCTGGGAGGTGAGTAATGCTGGAGATCGAAGGGATCCACACCTACTACGGTCTCAGCCATATCCTCTTCGGCGTCTCCCTGAAGGTTGAAGGACGGGAAGTGGTATGCCTCCTCGGCCGGAATGGCGCGGGGAAAACTACCACTCTGAAGAGCATCGTGGGTTTAACGCCCCCCAAGCGGGGCATCATCCGGTTCAAGGGGGAAGAGATTACCGGCCAGGAACCCTACCGGGTCACTCGCCGGGGGATGAGCCTCGTCCCGGATGACCGCCGCATCTTTGCCGACCTCACGGTGGGAGAGAATCTGGAGATCGGGGTAAGAAAGGCCAAGGGAGGCGAGGGATGGGATAAGGAGAGGGTATATGAACTGTTCCCCGCCCTGAAAGGGATCGAGAACCGTAAAGGGGGCTGTCTCAGTGGAGGGGAACAGAAGATGCTGGCGATCGCCCGGGCCTTGATGGGCAATCCGGAGCTCCTGCTCCTCGACGAGCCCACCGAAGGGCTGGCCCCGGCGCTGGTCCGCTCTCTGGAAGGACAAATCAGAAAGCTGAGAGAAACCGGTCTGACGGTATTGCTGGCGGAGCAAAATGTGAGGTCCGCTCTCCGGTTATGCGATCGGGGATACATCATCGATAACGGAGAGATTCGTTACCGGGGAAGTATCGATGAATTGAGGAAAAATGAGGAAGTGAGGAAAAAATATTTACTGGTATAGTTTGAGCTATACATGACGACATAATTAATTGCGCACGCGTGTAAATATTCATTTCGTAGGGGCGGGGTTCAACCCCGCCCAATGACCCCAATGGGCCGGATTTCAGGCGGGCATAAAGCCCGCCCCTACAGGAACTATTTTCGACCATCATGGGCAAGAAATAATGACGTTGTGTATAGAAAGAATGCGGAGAAGTCATAGCCGTCCAACCGCAAAATCGTTCCTACCAGATCACCCCCGCCCCCGTCGCTTCCTGAGGTTCTTTCCGTTCGACGGGGTAAGCGCGCTCCTCCCAGGCTTCGAGGCCGCCGGCCGCCAACTTTTTGTCGAGGCGTACAAGAAACTCTTCCAGTAATGCCGCCCGACCTTTTAGATATTCCCGAAACTCCTTCCGGTTCGTGTAGGCAATTTCCATGCGCAGCTCGGAAAGATGGCTAACCACGACTTCCCTCATCATCTCAGCCATTTCTTCAGTCAGCTCAATCGGAACCATACGTCTGCCTTTCCATGGAGAGGGCCGGTGGCCTCATAAGGGCCGGGGGAGGGCGACGAACCCTTTTCCGCAGTAAGGACAAAAACTCCATTTCCCGTCTCTGCTGCCCCCGCAGTCCGGGCATCGATTCACGAGGAGGAACCCGCAATGAGGGCAGTTGGGTACATCCTGATTGATCGATTCCCCACAATTCTGACATATCAGCCATGTTCCTTGATCACTTAAATGAATCACCCTGAAAAGTTCATCGATCGAAGTAACCCCCTGACTAATCTTATCGATTCCATCCTCGCTCATCTGGCCCATCCCACTCTCCACGGCAGCCTTGAGGATCGCGTCTTCCGTCCCATCATTGGTAACGAGGTCCCGGACCTGGGAGTCAACGATCAAAACCTCGAAGACCCCAATCCTCCCTTTGTACCCGGTATCGGTGCAGGCGGGGCACCCTTTTCCTCTGTAGAACTTCATTTCGGAGGAATTCTTCCCCCTTACTTTCATTTTGAAAAGCTCTTCCGGAGTCGGGGCATAAGGTTCCTTGCATTTATCACAGATTTTTCTGACCAACCTCTGGGCAATGACGCCGTTAAGGGATGAAGCAATGAGGTAAGGGGAAATGCCTAAATTCTTCAGACGGGTCACGGCAGCCACTGCCGTATTGGTGTGCAAGGTCGATAAGACGAAGTGCCCGGTGAGAGAAGCTTCGATGGCGATCTTGGCGGTTTCCAGGTCCCTCATCTCCCCCACCATAATCACATCCGGGTCCTGTCGCAAAACGGCCCGCAGGGCAAAAGGGAAGGTCAACCCCGTCTTCTCGTTTATGCCCACCTGGTTGATTCCTTTCAATTCATATTCAATCGGGTCTTCGAGAGTGACGATATTGATGGCGTCCGTTTTGATGTGATTGATCATGGAATAAAGGGTCGTGGTTTTCCCGCTCCCGGTAGGACCGGTAATCAGAACGATCCCCTGGGGTCTCTCGATGATGCTTCGGATCCTCAAATAGTCTTTCTTCGTGGGCCCCATGTCTTCCAGTTGTACCGGCGCGGACCCGCTGTCCAGGACTCGGATGGTTATCTTTTCCCCAAAATGGGTGGGCAGGGTGGACACCCGCAAATCCAGATCCCGGCCTTCCACCTTGACCTTGATTCTTCCGTCCTGCGGAATCTTTTTTTCGGCGATATCCATCAGGGCCATAATCTTTACCCGCGAGGTGACCGCCCCCTGTACCAACTTGGGGAATTCGAAGGCTTCCATCAGGAGCCCGTCAACCCGTTCCCGAACCCGGACCGATTTTTCCCGGGGTTCGAAGTGAATATCGCTGGCCTTGTTCCGGACCGCATGGACGAGGACGCTGTTGACTAATCGGATAATCGGGGGGGATCCACTGGTTCGGGCCGCCTCTTCGATCCCTTCGGTATCGGAACGGGTCTCCGAGGTGGAGATGACCTCTATGGAATCCGTTTTGATTTCTCCGATGATTTTTTCCAAGGGTTGGGAGATATGGTAAAATCGCCGGATGGCTGCCTTAATTTCTTTCGGGGGAGCCACCGTAGGCCGTACCTCTCGATTGGTAGCGAAGTTGATATCATGGATGGCCTCAAAATCCAGGGGATCAGCCATGGCCACGGTAATAAATCGTTTGTCCACGCTCAAGGGGATTGCCATATTCTTGCGCGCCACCTTTTCTTTGAAGAGATCGATGGCCTCGGGTTCTACAACGACAGAGCTCAGGTCAGTGTAAGGAATCCCCAGTTGGGCGGAAAGGGCCCGGGCGATCTTTTCTTCCGAGACGTACCCTAAGTCGGTAAGCGCCTCGCCCAATCTTTTATTGGACTTTCTTTGCTCCTCGACCCCCCTGGCCAGTTGTTCTTTGGTGATCAAATGATAATCCAACAGAATTTCGCCGATGCTCTTCGTCTTAGCAAAAGCGGCTACACCCGCTGCCATTCCGTCTATGGGGAGTTTCTGGATTTGGCTGGACAGGGCTTCGGCGAGGTTTTCGATCGTCAAAAACCCCATTTCGGTGAGAATCTCGCCCAACCTCTTCTTGACCAGCTTTTGCTGCTCGATCCCCAGCTTCAGCTGGTCCGCAGTAATAAATTCTTGATCCAACAGAATTTCTCCGAGTTTCTTCACTGTCTTCGGTTGCACAGTTCTCTCCTTCAGGTCATCTGCCCTTTACATCTTCTTCGGCAAAACCACTTGAATTCTTTATTCTTCGGATAAATTTCCATGCCCTTAATTTTTTCCCTTTCCTTCCAAGTGGATGTTCTCCGGGCATTCTCGGGACCTGAAGTTCTTTAAAGAATCTACTAAATTCGCGGTGGAGAGTCAATAGCGGCCCCTGGTTTCCTTTTCCCCTGAGAGAACACCGGAGATGGCTTTTTTACTTTTCCTTTTATCTCAATGACTTTTTATGGATTCATCAATCTTGAAGATCTCGTAAAAAGTCCGAAAAGACGTATTTCCGTCATTCCGGCGAACCCTGGATCGGGTCCGGGGCAGGCGCCGGAATAAATTTAATAGGACGCAGATTTTCGCAGATAACCACAGATCGTTATTTTCTTTTTGGTTTATCATGATGATCCGTATTCATCCGTGTCCAAAAAGCAATTTCCTATACAATCCAGTTATTTCAAACACTTAAAAATTCTCTGGACTCCGGTTTCCACCGGAGTGACGACTTTTTACGAGATCATCAAGATTTATGGTAGGATGGATTTTAAATGGCCCTAAGTCGGGGCTCATCAGCAAATCGGGGGCGGAGAGCGGAGTTTCATTATTCAAATGAAGTTTTTCCTAAACTTTTGCTTGCTCATAATTCTGGCGTTACTCACGAGCTGTACACCCATCAAGACCAAAACCCCCCTGGAACGCCTCTACGAATTAGATCCCAAAGGGAAGATTTATATTTCGCCAACCCTCAAGGAAAACCCCCCTAAAACCGTAGCCCTCCTTCCCTTCCGCAGCCTGATCGGAGAAGGGCGGATCGAAGGAAGCCGGTCCTTTTTCAACTTCCTGACCTTTCGAAAAGACGTCCATCCAGAGCACCTGGCCCAAAGAATACGCCAATCTTTTTTCGGCCAATTTTCCCAGTTAGAATTCGAACATGTCAAGCTATCCCGGGTGGACCGAATCCTTAAGAGGGGGGAACTGGATTCCTGGGAAAAACTCAGAGCCATACCCCCTCGGCGTTTAGGGGAGCTCTTGGGAGCCGATGCGCTGGTATTCGGGCAGGTAACCCATTTCGATTACTACTATGCGTTCTTATACTCTCAATTG
>Ga0315285_10003712_pt1 | contig 15896 bp, 16 predicted proteins | sample YL17G09_36_MG_FD_203698 | JGI IMG/M metagenome (GOLD analysis project Ga0315285, IMG submission 203698) | Sediment microbial communities from Yellowstone Lake, YNP, Wyoming, USA - YL17G09_36 | ecosystem: Environmental > Aquatic > Freshwater > Lake > Sediment | place: USA: Wyoming | collected... | reverse complement strand
TTACTGCAAAAATGCTACTGTACATTTTCACTCCCGAAGGAACACCTAAGACCGGCGTCGCCTGCAGATCTGTCATAGCATCAAAAATGTCCTTAGCTGTGCCGTCTCCTCCGACAAAGACTATTAGATCCACTCTTGCTAATGCCAAAAGTCTAACCGCTTCCTTCGTGTCTTCGGCGCTTGTTTCTTTGCGAGTTTTCATAGATAAGACTTGGAAGACAAGACCAGTGGCTTTGGCTTCGTTCTCGCCCATGACGCCAGGGCATGTTAGAATATCTATGCTTATGTTTGTGTCACTGCTGTTTTCCTCTAGTTTTCGAAGGAACTCTTTTGCTCTCGCAGGAGCTATTAGCTGTGCCCCTCTACTGATGGCCTCTTTCAAAAAGTTGTCTGTTCCTTTCAATCCGACTTTGCCCCCCATCCCAGCTATTGGGTTGACGATAAAACCGAGTTTCATGGCTTTGCGCATTACAAGATTCGTTGTTCATGTTATAAACCGTTCTGGCAACGTAAAACAAATGCTGACTTGTCCAGTGCTGTTAGCGTAACGTTGATCGTGATGTATAGGCGGGCTCGTTCGAAAATTCTTATATGCTGAGGGCTTCATCACTTTGCTTACAACGCACGAGAAATGGGGAACTGGATGATAAGGAAAACAATGAAGAAGATTCTTGTAACTGGATCCACTGGCCAAATTGGGTCTGAACTGACGCTAGCATTGCGTAAGAAACATGGCGGAGAAAACGTTATTGCAGCGGGCCATAGAAGACAGCCGAGCGAGGAGTTACTCAAGTCAGGCCCATTTGAACACGTTGACCTGTCCAGCGAAGAAAGCGTTGGGAAAACCGTGAAGAAACACGACATTGACACAATCTACCATTTGGCAGCAGTTCTCTCAGCCACAGGCGAGGAGAATCCGCAAGCTGCTTGGGCTATAAACATGGGAAGCCTCTACAACGTTCTCGAAGTTGCAAGAAAGCTAGAGCTAGTCAGAGTCTTCTGGCCTAGCTCCATAGCTGTATTCGGTCCATCTGCACCACGTATCAACACACCCCAAGAGACCGTATTGCTTCCTAAGACCATTTACGGCGTGTCGAAAGTTGCTGGAGAGCTGTTATGCAACTACTACGCGAATCGCTTTGGTTTGGACGTTCGGGGTCTCCGTTATCCAGGCATAATAAGCAGTGAGGTCTTGCCAGGTGGAGGAACAACGGATTATGCGGTGGCTATATTCTATGACGCGATAAAACACAAACAGTACACGTGTTTTGTGAGAGAAGACACGGTGTTGCCGATGATGTACATGCCGGACTGCATCAAAGCAACTATCGACCTTATGGATGCTGATCCTTCGAAAGTGAAGCGGCATGACAGCTATAACGTGGCCGGCATGAGTTTTTCAGCTGGCGAGCTAGCGGCCGAAATCAAGAAGTACATTCATGACTTTAAATGCGATTACATGCCTGACTCTAGACAGAAGATTGCAGATTCCTGGCCGATGTCAATAGACGACAGCGTGGCCCGAAGAGAATGGGGCTGGAAGCCAGCCTATGATTTGTCCGCAATGACTAAAGACATGATTAGTAGATTGTCAAAACGCTTTGCCGAGGGCAAACTGTAAAGGAACCGTTAAGTATCAGGAATCATCCAGCATTTTCTGCTTTGCTTTTCATTCCATTAGCGGCTTTTCAATACACCGTCATTTTGCAGTTGTAAGCGTGCTCTCTCGCCGGTTTCAGTGCACCTTGGCATTCAGCTAGGTTTGCAGGCTACTTCGACTGACGGCTTGAGATGAAAGACTGAATCGCTCTTTGCAGAGCGTCTTCTTAAGAGCGTCAATATTCCCGAGAAACATTCTAGATTGAATGTGTAAACAGTCTGGCACACAAGAAAAGGGTTTAAGAGAGTGAATTGATCAATTGGGAAATACGTGATCAAAATGCGAAATCCAACAGCATTCCTACGACAAGAGTATGAAGATCTGGTGAAGAACGAGCTTGACTGGAAACTCCGAATCTTGCAGGGTCCAAGCACTCCATGGTGCAAAGTTGATGGAAAAAAAGTCTTGATGTTCTGCTCTAACAACTATCTTGGCTTGAGCAACCATCCGAAACTGAAAGAAGCTGCAATCAAAGCGGTTCAGACTCACGGTGCCGGTTCTGGATCAGTTCGCCCAATTGCTGGAACCATGGACATACACATTGAGCTTGAGAAGAGACTGGCGAAGTTCAAGCATGCCGATGCTTCACTAGTGTATCAAACAGGTTTCGCTGCAAACGCTGGCCTCATTCCTCAGCTTGTCGGCAAAGAGGACCTCATCATAAGCGACGAGCTTAATCATGGCAGCATAATTGACGGCGTTAGACTATCGCACGCTGAAAGGGCAGTTTACAAGCACTCGGACGTTGCGGACTTGCAGCGCGTTCTGGAAGAAACGGAGAAGCACTCACCACCTTATAGACGAATCCTGATAATCACTGATGGCGTTTTCTCTATGGACGGCGATATAGCGCCTCTGGATGGCGTGGCAAAAGCTGCGGCAGAACATGGAGCAATGGTTTATGTGGATGACGCTCACGGTGAAGGAGTGCTTGGTGAGGGAGGAAGAGGAATAGTCTCTCACTTCAAGCTTGGCCGTGACAGAGTTCAAGTAGAAATGGGTACATTCTCAAAGGCTTTCGGTGTGGTCGGCGGCCATGTTTCAGGTTCTCGAGACTTGACCAGCTTTGCTTACAACAAATCACGCACTTGGCTTCTCAGTGGCTCGCACCCGCCAGCAGTCGCTGCTGCATGTATAGCTGCCATCGATGTTTTGGAAAATGAACCACAGCACGTAAGAACTCTGTGGGACAACACACGATATTTCAAGAAAGCTATGAAAGACTTAGGATTCAACATAGGCAAAAGCGAGACCCCAATAACACCAGTGATGGTCGGCGAGAGCAGCGTCGCCAAGAAACTAAGTACGAGACTGTTTGAAGAAGGCTTATTCGCCTTACCAATAGTGTATCCAATGGTCGCACGAGACAAAGCACGAATCAGAACCATAATGAACGCCGCCCTGACAAAACAAGACTTGGACTTCGCCATAGGCGCGTTCGAAAAAATCGGAAAAGAACTACACACAATATAGCAATTTCCATTTTTTTCCTTAGACGGAAACCATTTGGATGTTAGAATAGCCAAGGACTGTTCAGCGAAGAAACCTGGAATAGACTTGAGACAGAACACGTCGCCAGATTCTTACCCTCAAGCTTTGGGCACATACCCAATCTTACTGGGCCAGAAAAGCAGCAGAAAAAGTTCGTTTCTCAAAAGAATGGAAAGAGATGAACGTGGTTCTTGTCAATCCCGACTATACGCAACATAAAATCAGAAAGAGTGCATTGGTGGATAGCAAGACGCTTATCGCGGCTTCGCAGAATCTGCACTAAGGTTATGTAGGTCCTACTCTCGACATTATTATTGCTTGGAAAGCAAGGTCTTTCTTACCTTTTGCTTTGATGACTTCATTCTTCAGTTTCTTTACGTCCATGGGGCAGCTCTTTGAGACGTCGCTAATGAATTTCCTGAGGTCTGCCTCATTCATGTGGCAGCTCAATGTGAGTTCTTCAATGACGCTCTTTGAGGTCTTTGCGTCGCCGTAGCAGCTTTCGCTCAGTTCTTCCAACGCTGATGCCAAAAATGCTGAACTAACGCCACATTGGGAGCTTAGTTTTTCAGCCCACTTTTTCTGTTCACTCAAATTCTTTCACTTCCAAATTAGTAGATTAGGCATAGAGTAAATATCTTTGTTATTTAAGCATTAACTTGAGCTATCCAGAACGCGTTTTCTCTAGGGCTTTGTCAACGTCTTCAAGACCAAGCTTTCTGGGTACGCCTTTTTTCGGCATTCTGTTTCCGTCCTAGCTGCCTCTTCATGACAATGCCTTTAAGTCAAGCTTTTCAATCTAGTTCCGATGACACTTAGGCTTCGGTGTTAAGGAATTGGCTGCCTTGTATGAGCTCTTCGGTGTTCTTCTAACTTCTCTTGCCCTAAACATGATTCCATTCGCCGGCCCTTCTAACCTTCTCATAGCGTCAAATGCCGCGTTGCTTGTTGAGGCGGACCCTTTCATCATAGGCTTTCTCGTTGCTCTGGGTGCTGCTTGTGCCAAACTGGTTCACTATTTCGTCACTTTTTTCATCGGGGGTCTTATGGGCCAAAAACGAAGAGAGCATCTTAACACTGTTGCGTCAAAACTAAAAGGCTGGGCTTCGTTGGCGCTTTTTTTGGTTGCTGCCACTCCATTGCCTGATGAACCTGTTGTAATACCCTTAGGGCTTCTGAAGTACAACCCAGTCAAGTTTTTTCTAGCTTACTTCGCTGGCAAATTCGTGATAACCGCTCTTGGAGCTTACCTTGGTGCGCTGGGTCACGGAATTCTTGCTCCATTCATAAGCAATGAGGTTCTAACGGCTACTTCGGTAATCTTGACAGTAATCCTCACTGTTGTGTTGTTGAAAGTTGACGTTGTGAAGATGATTGAGAGAATTGTGAAAAGAAGGACTTTATGATCTGGTCTATGCAGCGGGACATTGCCTGAGGACTTTAATTGCATGTTAAATAGTTCGAGCAAGAAAACATGGAGAGTGACTGAGGACTGATGGAACTTTGAGAAGCATTGCTGATCTACATCTCGTCACCACTACATTTATAAGTTTAGTTCACAATAGTTCTCAATCTAGTGAGTATGCGAAAGCGTTTAGTCGGTTGGCGTTTCGTCAAGGACACTGACAGAAAGATCTACCCGAAAATGCGTTCAGCGCTGGATGCTTTGAAAACATCAAATCAAGTGCTCTCCGTCGACGAGCTGGCGGTCAAGATGGGATACGCTGCGAACCCGTCATCTAGGAAAGCCGTGATCGTGACGCTTTACAGGCTGAAAGATGCAGGTTTAGCGGAGTCTGTAACCGAGCTGGTTGAAGGGCCTGTCAAAGCGGAAATGCGGTTACTCGTTGAAGGTTCCCCGGCGGTGGATACCTGGATGCGCCGGCTAAACTCGAAAGAAACACAAGAGAAGTTTCTTTTTCTGTTTGTCCGATATTTCCAATGGATAAAAGAAAAAGGCGCGTTCCAAACGCCTGACGCGATGCTTGACCACAAGCAAACAGCGATCAACGACAAAGACCGCTTCCACCACATCAGCCTGGTTGAAGACTATCTGTTGGACTCGAAATTGCCGATGAACCAGCAGAAATCTGTCTACGTAGCAGTACGCAGCTTCTACAAGCACAACAAGGCTGCTTTGCCAAGCTACCCGCTAAAATTCAAAAATAACTCCTTGAAAGCCGTGGTGCAGGAGCCCATAACACTTGACGAGGTCCGCCGCTTACTGGAGAACGCGAAGCCAAGGGAGAAGGCAACGTTTCTAATCGTGCTGCAAGGCGGCTTAGACAGGGCAACCTTCGCCGAATACTTCAACATGCAGGCTTGGCCTCAGATCTGCAAGCAACTGGGCAGCGAAACGCCCGACAACTGGGACCTGTCAAAGGCTCCGGTCCGCATTGACTTGATACGAGTGAAGACATCGAAACAGTACTACACGTTCCTGTCAACAGACGCTCTCGCGGCATTGCAGGCGTGGATGAACATTCGCCAAAGCCTCACGGGCCAACCCATGCGCAGCGGAGAACCAGTCTTCATCACTGGCCAAAGAACCCCAGTGACAAAGGAAATGCTGAGCAGCTTGTTCAACCGACTAGCAATCAACGCGGGGCTAGAGGTCAGAAAGTACGGGCGGCCGAGCGAAGTGCGTTACAGGTTCCACGCACACGAGTTGCGAGACACGTTCCGCACAGCCTGCACGGTGGCGGGCATAGCTTACCCAGTTTGCGAGTTCCTCATAGGCCACGAAATAGACAAGATGCATTACGATAAGAGCCCCAGCGTTTACCCGGAGCATTTTCGCGCGGAATACATGAAGGTTGAACCGTACATCAACGTGTTTTCAAACAAGGCAGTCGGCATCGAGAAGCTTGAGCGTTTAGAAGCCGAGATCGCGGAGTTGCGCAAGACTAACGAGAAATATCAGCGGGTTCAGGCTTCGGCAGACGTGATAGAGCGGCTCCTGAAAAGAGTTACTGAGTTGGAGCGGAAACTTGGCAAAGCCTGATTTTCTGTAATATAGTATGAGGAAGCAACTACACAAAAAACCCGTATTCACTACCCGCCACCGACTTAGATCACTAAGCGGAAGAGTGGAGCTGCATACGGTTATCTGAACTTGGAATTTTGGGCAAAACCTAGTCTAGGAATGCGTGGCTGAGTTTTGTATTTCTCCATTGCTACCGCGTCCTTCTGGACAAACCCAACTCATCACGGGTGTAGCTCCTTTACAACCTTTCATAAGCTTGCCGCAAGCACGACAATTAGGTACGTTCTTTCCTATTTGCCGTTTTTTCCATTCCTCTTGCGCGCGTGTTAGTTTTTCTCCTTCTTCCTTGCCTAACGGAGCCGGTCCTACTTGAACCAGGTGCTTCTCAATTGGTGACCAATCTTCAAGTTCAGCTACAGTTTCTTCATAGAGCCAATGGTCTTCCTCAAGGCTTCTAATCTGCTCCCTTTGGTTGGATATGATGTTATTCAATTCTCTTAAGTCCTTTAAACTCATAGAATCAAGTAGTGTTTTTTCCCTCTTCATTTGCATAATTGTCAGAACTTCATGCTCAACTTCATTCTGTTTTCCCTCTGGAATATGATAATAAACTTGTTGATGTCCCTTAACGTCTTTCTCTAGCAAACGTTCAACACATAAATGATTCAACTTTCTCTGCAGAGTTACGTCAAAAGTATCTATGTCGTATTTCTTGTCTACATACTTCTCAGCCAATTTTCCTTTCAGGTCCCGTCTTTGCAATCGCATATCAAGGCTTAGTCGAAGGCAATTTAGAATATCAATTTCCAATTCATTATGTCCTTCAAGCATTCCTAACCATCTGTTAGTAGCTAACAACTTGTTAACTTAAATGTTTTTCCATTATGTATTCCCAGCATACCGTAGAGGAAGAGGAATCCAAAAAAATGGGACACTTTCTGTTGAGAAATAGCTATAGTGAGAAAGGAAAGAGTGGAAAACTGTTTTCTCAAAACTTTAATACTATTGTCAGCAAAGGAGATGAAGAAAAAAGAGTTATCATGTGGCCCTTCATCTGCGCGATTCCCTGTCGAGCATCAGAACCGTGTCGAGCATCAATCGACAAGCAGTACACGGTTTTTCATGTTCTTAAAAGTTTCGCATCCGCGTTTTTGAGGGGCTCTTCAAAAGGTGTCAACCATGGAGAAAACCAAAACCCAGTTCATTGTTGAGGCTTCCTGCCAGACCGAGAAGCAGGAACTCGCCGAGATCGCCGCAGAACTGAGAACCGTTCTGACCGAGGTACTTGCGATCATAAAATAATTCACAGTCACGCCTAACGGGCATGATAAAAAGCAAGGAGAAGAAGAATGAATACTGTTTTCGAAGACGAAAAGCCCAGACCAAACGACCTACTTTATTTCTATGCCGTTGTGGTCCAGGCATCAGAACCCCAAATTGAGAAAATCAAGAAAGTATTAGCCGCGCAAGAGGCCAAAATCGTTTTTCAGATGGCAGACCTCGGCTATTTGTGGATTCAGCGCGGACGTCCAGAGGTGAAACCCGCATGAGCGAGTGCGAGGTGAAAACCGCTGAATCGAACAAAGAGCATATCAGACTCTTATACCAAAAGCAAGGTGGTCTTTGCGCGAAGTGCGGAGCAAAGCTCACGACTTTCAACAATCCATTAAACGATAGGTTGTTTTGCGGGGAATGTTGGGAAGAACCAGTTATTATTAAGAAGGTTTCAAAAGAGGAGTCCTCTATCAGTAACACAATAACACCACAAACAGAGGAAAGTCCTTCCTCTCCAAAAACACCGATTAGCAGTAACGGTTTAACACCACTACAGCAACCGACACCGCTGAAAGGTATAGACGAAATGTATCAGTGGGCGTGCCTACTCACCACAGAACAGAAAGGAGAAGAAGACGAATACTACTGGACCCCTGAAACACATTCACTATTCATACGACTCTTAAAGACACAAGGCAACTTAATCGCGTTAATCGGGCTGCAGGGAACAGGAAAAACAGCTCTAAGACTTGCCCTAGCAAAAAAATTAACGGGATTCAACCGTAAAGTTCTGACAATGAAGTGGATTGGGAACCCTGAAAAGAACATAATCAGCCGTCTAAATGAAACAGGAGGCGGCTTCATGAACCAGAATGATTCAGAATACATTGATAGTGTAATGGCTGCAGTAGCGAAGAAGATGACGCCTCCTGCGACGGATCTATATTCTTTAGCTGACGTTATTGCTGCAAAGGTCGGTTCAGAACCATCTTCTTCCGCTATTCATCAATGCCTACGGATCTTTCATAGGGGCAAAAACCCTGACCACCTCACAGAAAAGGAGATACAACAGGTGAATATTGAAATAAACGGTCTTTTGCCAAGATTTGAAAAGCTTCTCGGTGGAAAAGAGGTGAAGGAACTGAGAGAGGGTAGACTACTAGACGGCATATTTAACACGGATATAGTTTTGATTGACTTACCCGACTATGACCGACAAAGCCGAGGTGAAAAAAATAGAGACTTAACCGCCATACAATTGGAGTGGACAAATCTTTTTTCGCCTGAAGGTGTCAGCTACGACCAACACGTGAGTTTGGTGCTTTTCTGCCAGAAAGAACTTTACCATGGACATTTCTTCGAAAAGAAACTGGATATTGTTGAACTGAAACCTCTCTCCACCAACGACCTAGTTATTTTCTTCAAACGCAATTTCGAGACCAAGCCCTTCACAGATGAAGCCATAACTGAAATTGCCAGTTTAAGCCGGGGAATCTTCAGAAGATTCAAGAAGTACATCCGGATATGCATTGACAAATTCGAGTTTCTCCAACTTTCCCAAGTAGACAGAACCCTGGTCAATGAATGGATCGGTGTTGAACAGGTTGAAAAAGACATGGAACTAGAATTGATGACTATATTCCCGAAAGAAAAAGTGCTTCGTTATAGTACCGTTAAACTGTTACAGCTTCTTCGACAGAAAGGCCCGTTACCACAAAGCCAGATTGTAGATGAAGTCTTTGAGGGTGCGGAGATGCAGGCAAGTCGCGTTCTCAAGCAACTGGAAATCTGCGGCTACGTTAACCGGGAATGGGGCGGCAACAGTAAAATTGTGAGTTTAAACCTAGAAGGGAGGTGAAGAATACAATGAGTAACTTGGAGAAGTCTGTTCTCAGCATGGATGGCGAGTCGGCGCGCCTCTTCTTCGAAATTGTCAGAAACCATAGAAGGACCCTAGAGTTGAGAGAAGTCAAAGCGAGAACTCCCTAAAGTGGTGTTAAACTATTACAAGTTCATTAAAGCTTGAAAACCACCCGCGCTTCTTATGTCCTCACTGTCTCGCCAAAGGAAAAGAAGTATCATTCAGCACCCTAAGAGAGCTTGACCGACACATCTTCACAACCCACTTCCTAAAAGTAGAATCGGGACCAGGTGACTAGAAACGTCTTTCCTCGAAAAAGTCGCCACACTGAAGAAAGAGACCTTCACTAACCAGAAAATCGCTGAAACCTTGAAATGCAGCCTTTCAACCGTCAAACGAGCCTTACGAGAAATTAGCGAAGGGGCTCTAATACCGCCTTTCCACAAGTTTTGCATGACCGGGGACATGCGGTTTCTAAGGGAAGAACTTGACCGCTTGGGCGAAATTCGGATTGCCAAGGACCCTGAGTTTGCAAAAAGCAAACTCTACCTTCGCACCCGCGACGCTATGAAGCGAGAGGAACCTTTGCCGCCTTTCGGCGATTGCTCTGGAATTCACACAGACCCGCAAAACGAGACTGAAGCACGCTGGTTGAAAAACTACAATCGGAGTAAAGCGGCGTATTTTAGGCGTTTAAGGATGGAAGAAACGTGATTGTGGTTTTTCGCGGTTCAATACTGGCGCGAAATGCTCATGTTTTCTGTCGTTTTAGCATGGTTTTTGGAGGGGAATTGCGAGAAGTTGCGAGAAGTTACGAGATTTGGGGCCTCTTGAATGCCTATGAATGATAGTACACTGCACAAGCAATTCTTGGACGAACTTTCCATGATTCTCAGGGAAGGGAAAAAAAAATGCGACAAAATGCCACACCCAAGAAGAAGGCAGAGTGAACATAAGCTTTATGAACGCTTGGAGTTTCTCCAGCAAACCCTTCTTTCTCCTCTAGCTACGATGGACGCTGATCGGCGTTTCAATTTCGTATTGACTCAATTGATGCATTGACCAGTCTATAGGGATCTTTGCTGTGCATGCTATGTTTCTGGTTGTGCATGTCGCACTGCTAATGGCGTTGCGTTTGAGTCAATGGGGCGTGTGTTGTTATTGCTTGACGCGTATAGAGGAAGGTTCCACAAACAATAAAGAGAAGAGAGTGCCAGAATAGCTTATCAGTTTAGCTGAAAGGGAGAGGGTGAAGATGAAGAGGGCGTTGTCTACTTTCATGTTTGTTTTGCTTCTGGTGAGCACGTTAACATTCGCGTTCAACACTCAAAACGTTAAGGCAAGCGGAACCATATACATAAGGGCTGATGGAAGCATAGACCCGCCAACCGCTCCAATCTCTACATCGGACAATGTTACCTACACCTTGACTGGGAACATCACCAGCGATGCTGATGGCATAGTTGTTGAGAGGGATAACATTGTGGTTGATGGGGCAGGCTTCACTGTTCAAGGCACAGGAGGGGAGTGGCTAAGAGGAATGGACTTGAATGGAAGAACCAATGTGACAATCAAGAATATGGAAATCAAAGCATTCCATAGTGGCGTCTTTCTCTTGGGCTGGTCTTCTTCAAACAACAACATAAGCGGAAACAACATAACAAACAACCTTATTGGCATCGACCTCGGTGAGTCTTCCAGCAACAGCATAAGCGGAAACAACATAACAGACAACGCTTATGGCGTCGTCCTCGATTTTACTTCCAACAACAGCGTAAGTGGAAACAACATAACAGACAACGACGGATATGGCGTCTGGCTCGACGAGTCCTCTTTCGACAACAGCATAACCGAAAACAACATAACAAACAACAATTTGTGCGGTTGGGCGGGAATCCAAATCTCCCGCGCTTCCGACAACAACATAAGCGGGAACATCATAACAAACAACGGGGATGGAATCTGGCTCTATCTTTCCTCAAACAATAGCATAGCTGGAAACAACATAACAGACAACGACGCATACTACGACGGTTATGGCGTCTATCTCGATTCTTCCTCTAACAATGTTGTTTCTGGAAACAACATAACAAACAACCAGCTTGGCATCTATCTTGACTCTTCTTCAAACAACAGCGTTTCTGGAAACAACATAACAAACAACGGTTACGGCATCGAGCTTTACTCTTCTTCTAACTATAACAGCATTTCTGGAAACAACATAACAGCAAACAACGGTGATGGCATCGAGCTTTCCTATTCTTCTAACTATAACAGCATTTCTGGAAACAACATAACAGCAAACAACGGTTACGGCATCGAGCTTTACTCTTCTTCAAACTATAACAGCGTTTCTGGAAACAACATAACAAACAACGAGTGTGGCATCAATCTTGGCTCTTCTTCAAACTATAACAGCGTTTCTGGAAACAACATAACAAACAACGGGGATGGCATCGCGCTTGGCTCTTCTTCAAATAACAGCGTTTCTGGAAATAACATAACAAACAACGATGGTGGCATCTGGCTTTACTCTTCTTCTAACAACAGCATTTCTGGAAATAACATAACAAACAACGAGTATGGCCTCATGCTTCTCTCTTCTTCAAATAACAGCGTTTCTGGAAACAACATAACAGCAAACAACTGGGATGGCATCTATGTTGACTCTTCTTCAAGCAACAGGTTTTACCACAACAATATCATCAACAACACTCAACAAGTGGAGTCCACGGACTCGGTGAACGTTTGGGATGATGGCTATCCTTCGGGTGGCAACTACTGGAGCGACTACACGGGAATAGATCAGAAAAGTGGATCCTATCAGAATGAGACTGGAAGCGACGGAATCGGCGACTCGCCATACGTCATTGACTCGAACAACCAGGACACTTATCCACTCGTGAATCCTTGGAGACTTGACTTCACAGCGCCAACGAATCATCCTATCGTTGACTTCGCAGTTTACAACGGAAGCTTGTACGCTGCAGCCGACAACAAGCTCTATGTGAAGGAGGGAAGCGTATGGAGCGTTATAGACGCGTCCACTTTCGTGACTTCGCTTGAGCCTTACGGAGGCAAACTCGTTGTCGGCGGACAGGGCGGACTGTACTGTTATGATGGAACATCGTTTACCCTAGTCTTCTCAGTGCCCACTTACATCAAGGTGCTCGGAGTCTACAGCAACACGCTCTATGCTGGAACCATGCTTGGCAATCCCCCGAGACTCTACTACTGCAACGGCTCAGCTGACAACCCAAGCAACTGGTATATTGACACAAGTTTCTCAAGCATACTGAATTTCTCTGGCCCATTCGGAAGCATCGACTCCTTCGCAGTTTACAATAATGCTATGCATGTAGGTTCTGGAGGAGCCCTGTGTTCTTTCAATGGAACAGAATGGAACGTTGCAACGAGCTTCGATGATGTTTATGCTTTTCTTGACATGCAAGTCTACAATGGAAAGCTGTACTTGGCGACGAGAGACCAAGGTTTGAGAAAGCCGTACTACCAAGGTGGAACAGGATTCAGCGGAAGAGTCATAGAGTTTGATGGCGAGAACTGTACGGCAGTGTTCGATCATGACTACTGGATATTCTCACTGGAGATCTACAACGACAACTTGTATGCAGGAACGGCAAACAGGATTTTCACGTATAACGGCACAGACTGGGAAGTCTCGTTCAACACAACGGAAGGAGCATACTATGCGATTTCCATGATAACCTACGACGGCAAGATTTATGCGGGCATGGGCAACGGCTACATATTCGTCGACCCAGCACCACCCAAACCTAACCCCGAAACTACAACCGTACCAGAGTTTTCACCGGCATCAGTTCTCACCGTTTTCATGGCCCTGACCATCCTCGCAACAGCTTTGATCAGGAAGAAACGAACCAAAAGACTTGACTAGACTTTATTTTCAATTCTCTTCATTCTTTTTCCAGAACAGGTAGGCTTTTGTCTGCATCAGGAACCCGCAGATCTTGATCAAATGCGCGAGTCTTTCTAAGCTAAGGAAGCCTATTTCTTTCCTGTATACTTGTTTCAGCCCGTATGGCAGGGTTCTTTACCTTACCATTCCTAATAATTATACTATATATAGTAACGCTATCTGTGTTTGAATTGGGGTTCTTTCTATTTCAATCTCCATTAGTTGTGTCAATAGATATACTATATATAGTAATACGAACGGAGCCTAGATCGAGGTTCTTTTTTCAGAAGGCATGATCTTTATCCAGTTGTTGCTCAACTGGAAAGACTTTCATGGTTAGCACAGTGTGGGTTCAAGAGGTCAGAACTTGCGGCGGCGCGCGCGGCTCTGTAGCAACTTTGCTGTAACAATCTTCAACAGACTCGTGTCTTCTGGATTTGTCAGGATTCCAATGCAAACTATGGTCTCTTTGACCCTCTTCTTGTGCGTCTGTTACAGTGACCAATCACCGCTGGATCTGGATTCTCTTCAGGAGAAGCCATTGACTCTTCTCTGATTCTTTGTTCACACGGACCTTTGGAAAGCCCGTGCACTCCTGCGGGCACGCCACCAATTCGCACCGTTCCGAGTTCTGTGATTGCGTGTTCCAAAGCTTAGTCTTATATGACTGAACCTGCTACTTTCACATGATCTACTGTGCCCAGAGGCCCATTAGCAAGACGAATAATCTTTCTCGCATTGCTTCTGTCTGTCGCTGCTATAGGAGTTGTTTCATTAGTGATCTGGATCAACCATCAGCCCAAGACCGCAAATAACGGACCAGCGTCTCAGTTTGTGGCAAACGAACTCATGGTCAAGTTTAGGCAGGGTATGGTTCCAACGGAATCAAATGCGGCTGTTGGAGGCTGTGTGCAAACTGGTTTGTCCTCCATTGACGCCCTCAACGCCAAGTACTGCATTGACTCGATTGAGCCATTGATGCGGGATCCAGACGAACACGAGACTAAGTATGGTCTTGACAGAGTCTACCTGTTCAAGTCGACAAGAGACTTTGATGTGCAGGAGGCTGTGGAAGAGTACAGCACTGATCCGAACGTGGAATACGCTGGGCCCAACGGCATAACCACCATAGGCTAACCTGACAGTGACGCGAGAGGCTTTGAAGAACGAATAGGCTAACTGAGATTACACTCGGTTCCTGCGGATAATAGCCTTGTGGAATGATCTTCTAGAACTAGAAACCTCTCTAGGGAGTAGGTGTTTCTAAGCGGAGAAGGCCTGCTAAAACAGCGAAGGAGTGCCATAAAGCCATTGAAGAGGAGAGAACTGTCCTCTTGGAACTGGGTCTCTTCAACCAGGGTTTTGGTTCTCTTCAACAGCCTTTTTTGGGCTTGCTCACAACGAGCCACGCTTTGAGGTTCAATCACAGCCCCTTGGCTCATGAACCGTTGAACACGAAAAAAGAAGAAAGAAGGGTTCTTTAGCTGTATGATACAACTAAGGGCTCTTTATGAACTGCTTGATGGCTCTGCACACTGCCTCAGATTCGTTTATGCCGAGTTTCTTCGCGAGCTTGCACAGCCTCATCCTCTCAGACCACGTTACTGACTCCTCTTCAACCACGTTTTCACCCCCTCAGAACCTTACCATTATTTCCTCTAGTCTCTTGCCCTTGAAAAGCTGCTCACATTGTTCAGCATAGGCTAGACCTTCACCCAAAAAGACCACGTTGTTTCCGGCGACTCGCCCAACCTTGGACCATTTGCCGTTCACCGGGCTAACAACTTCGGCCCCTTCCTTCAGGGTTTGAAAGACATAGATGGTTCCATCATGCTTTACGGCGCTGTTGTTGCCGCGAGTGTGCAGAAGCTCTGTTCGGACTTGGCGGCTGACGTTTCCATCTTTCCACTCGACTGTGACTTTCATGTTTCATTCCTCTGTTACAACTATTGTAACACATTACATATAAACGTTTCTACGATTGTAACGCCTTACTGTAACGCTTAAATACGCATACCACACACATACTATAGAGGCAAAATGCGCAACCAGCTACTCACAACCGTTGAGAAAAGGATAATTCAGGAATACCTTGAAACGGGGAAGAAGCTTGAAGGTTTCCGCGTTCTACTATTCCGTTGCAGAAGGGCCAACCTCAAAACAGTGAACGAGGACATAGGGCTGGTTAAGCAGTTCCTCAATAAGGTTGAGAATTGAAAGGAACGTGAACCCTATAAGAGTAATCGCCGACCTACATATGCACAGTCGTTACAGTCGTGCAACGAGCGAGAGAATGTCTGTAAAGGAGATTGCCCGTTTTGCAGAGATCAAGGGGTTAAACCTTGTGGGAACTGGCGATTTTACCCATCCTAAATGGCTCAAGGAATTGCATGAAACCCTTATCCCAGAATCAGACACAAACCTCTATAAACCGATTGAAATCCCTGAGTCTTCAGTACGTTTCATGTTGACAACTGAGGTAAGCACGATCTTCACGTTCGAGAACAGAGTAAGAAAAGTTCACCATGTTGTTTTGTCCCCAAGCCTTGACATCGCCGTTCAAGTCAACGAGAGACTATCTACGTTCGGTAACCTCAGCTCAGATGGCAGGCCGACACTGAACATGAGTGCGCCACACTTGGTTGAAGAGGTGATCAGCGTCTCGAACAGAAACGTGATTTTTCCA
>Ga0315285_10003711_pt1 | contig 15897 bp, 14 predicted proteins | sample YL17G09_36_MG_FD_203698 | JGI IMG/M metagenome (GOLD analysis project Ga0315285, IMG submission 203698) | Sediment microbial communities from Yellowstone Lake, YNP, Wyoming, USA - YL17G09_36 | ecosystem: Environmental > Aquatic > Freshwater > Lake > Sediment | place: USA: Wyoming | collected... | reverse complement strand
TGGTAACCGCAATTTTGGCAACTGAATACTGTCTTTGTCTTCATACCGCTTATTTCTTTTCCGGTTTCTCTTTTGTTTTAATGAACAACTTCCAGGGGTGTTTTCTTATATCAATAACCAATGCCTCTAGTTCTTTATATATCGTATCGTCATAAAGAAGCTTTCCCACTGTACCTTCTTTATTCTTTATCCTGACAAGGTTCTCGTCTATATCACCGGCAATGCGTCTGGCTAAAACCGCTACCTCATGCATAGGGATGGGATCCTCACCAACTAGATTCTGATTTTCTGTCAAGAGCTTCTTGTAATCCTGTCCTGGCATTATCTCAATATATTTCTCTCCCAATAAACCCAGCGTATTGACCCAAACTGTAGAATCGATTGGGACCTTTACATCATTATTCAGCCAGCAGTATATCTCGACTTTGGGTTTCTTATCCGGTGGCGTCAGGATGAATCTTATCTGTTGGACCTCTCCCACATCTACTCCTGCAAACCTTACAGGAGCGCCCAATTTTACGCCATTGACAAAATTAAATATAAAATTAAGGTGGTAACCGGAGGTCCAGGTCTGGAAATTGCCGATGAGCGAAACAAATACCACTAAAATTACCAGGCCGATAAAAACAAAAATACCAACTTTTAGCTCTAATTTAGTCTTACCGAATATCATTTTATATCCTCCGTGATAAAAGTTTATTAATAATCTTCTATTTGAATTGCTCTAAGGTTTCGGTTATAGGGCCTTTGGCCAGACCATTGATAAACTGATGCACCACAGGATGGTCTGTATTCTGAATCTCTGAAGGTGCGCCTTCAGTAATAATCTTGCCCTGATAAAGCATAGCTATCCTATCCGCCACTTTGTAGGCGCTCTTCATATCATGCGTAACTACAATGGAGGTAACTTTTAACTTATCATGGAGACTCCTGATAAGTTCATTTATGCTATCTGCGGTAATGGGGTCAACTCCGGTTGTGGGCTCATCATAAAATATAATATCGGGCTTGATACATATCGCCCTGGCTAAGGATACGCGTTTCTTCATACCGCCACTTAACTCAGAAGGCATCAGATTACCGATGCCGCACAAGCCAACCAGACACAATGACTCTTCAACCCTTTCTAATAATTCTTTGCGGCTTAAGTGGTTGTGCTCAATGAGACCGAACCCTACGTTCTCTGCCACGGTCAAAGAATCAAAAAGCGCGCCGCCCTGAAAAACCATGCCCATACGCATGCGCAGGGCATCCAACTCGTTATCTTTTAATTTATTGACTTCTTTCCCGTCGACGAAGACATGGCCGCTATCTGGTTTTAATATGCCCACAATGTGCTTTAATAAAACGCTCTTACCGCAACCTGAACGTCCGATAATTACGCAGGTTGAGCCCGTTTCTACTTTAAGGCTTAAGTTATCTAAGACTCTATGACCATTAAAGGATTTATTTAATTTAATAATATCTATCATGGAAAGATAAAATAAAAAACAGCGGTAAAGAAGCAGTCTGCGGTGATAATCAAAATAAATGCACCTACTACCGCCCGCATAGTGGCGCGGCCCACACCTTCTGCTCCGCCTTCAACATTAAATCCCTCATAACAACTCACAAAGGCGATAATCATACCAAAAAATACCGTCTTCAAAAGCCCGGTAAACAAATCTTTGAATAACAAGGAATCAAAGGTGATATGTAAATACATACTGGAAGATATGCCTATTTTATACACACAGACAAAATAACCTCCCAATATGCCAATTATATCGGCGTATAAGGCCAATATTGGTAAAGTTAAACTTAAGGCTAGAAGACGGGGAACTACCAGATACTTAATAGGATTTGTGGCTAATGTCTCAAGTGCATCTATCTGTTCAGTAACCTGCATGGAGCCGATCTCTGCAGCAATGGCTGCTCCTACCCTGCCGGCAACCACCAGCGCCGTGATAACCGGACCCAGCTCCCTGACCAGTGAAAGCGCAACAATACTGGCAATGTACATCTCAGAACCAAGACGCTGCATCTGCACAGCGGTCTGTAATGCCATAATTATACCGATGAATAACGCTAATAGTGAAACTATAGGTAGACTGTCTAAGCCGGCTTTCTTAGCCTGTTCAAAGATGCGGTCTTTCTTCAAGGGAGGAATAAATACCCAATAGAAAGATTGCAATGCCAGACTAGTCAAACCCCCTAAAAAATACCAGAATGATAATATCTTCTCACCTAAGGTTATCAATGGTTTTCTCATTATTATTCAAAAATTAATTCCTGATTTTTACACAAGACCTTCACTTTTGAGCCTTCCTTAAATCTCTTGGAGATTATCTCTGAAGCCAAGGGGTCTTCCAAAAATCTTTGGATTGTCCTTTTTAAGGGCCTGGCTCCAAATATAGGGTCAAAACCTTTTTCTGTAAGGAAATCCTTTGCCTCCTGGGTAACTTCCAGGCTTATATTCTGTTCGCGCAGCCTCTCTGCTACAAAACCCACCTCAATATCAATGATGCGCTGCAAGTCTTCTCTTGCCAGTTGCCTGAAGACTATAATATCATCTATACGGTTTAAAAACTCCGGCTTGAAAGTGCGCTTTACCTCCTCCAGTAATTTATCCTTCATTTCCTGATAAGTAATTTCTTCTTTTTGGGCCTTAAATCCTAGCGAGCTGGTTTTGCGTATCAATTCTGCACCTACATTAGAGGTCATAATTACCACTGTATTTCTAAAATCCACCTTCCTGCCAAAACTATCGGTGAGCCTGCCGTCTTCAAACACCTGCAGGAGCAGATTAGATACATCAGGATGCGCCTTCTCTATTTCATCTAAGAGTATAACTGCGTAGGGCCTGCGCCTTACCCTTTCAGTAAGCTGGCCACCCTCTTCATATCCGACGTATCCGGGAGGCGCACCTATAAGCCGCGAGACATTGAACTTCTCCATATACTCTGACATATCTAACTGCAGAAGCGCATCTTCATCGCCAAACATAAACTCAGCCAGGGCCCGCGCCAAGAGACTCTTACCTACGCCTGTGGGACCTAAAAATATAAACGAGCCAATGGGCCTTTTGGGATCCTTGATACCTGCGCGCGAACGCCTGACTGCATGGGCAATTGCCTCAATTGCTTCGTTTTGTCCCACGACGCGCTTATGCAATTCCTCTTCTATCTTTAATAATTTCTCGCTCTCTTTTTCTTCCAGTCTGAAGATGGGTATACCTGTCCACTGCGATACAATCTTTGCAATATCCTCTTCTGAAATTTCAGGGCGCATCTTATCTTTGGCAAGCGACCATTCGCGATTAAGGTTCTCTAATTCCTGTCGCGCAATTCTTTCCTGGTCTCTTAATGACGCTGCCTTTTCAAAATCTTGGCTCTTGATAAAGGCCTCCTTTTCCTTTCTCAGCGACTCCACTTTTTGTTCTAGTTTTTTTATATCCGGAGGGACAATCAATACGTTTAACCGGGCGCGGGAACCGGCTTCATCAATTAAATCAATTGCCTTATCAGGCAGAAATCTTCCTGAAATATAGCGGTCGGATAATTTTGCCGCTGCCTCTAAAGCATCGTCGCGAAAAGTGACCCGATGGTGTGCTTCGTATTTATCACGCAAGCCTTTTAGTATCCCCACAGTCTGTTCCATTGAAGGTGGCTCAACCATAATGGTCTGGAACCTGCGCTCCAATGCCGCATCCTTTTCAATATGCTTTCTATATTCATCCATCGTTGTAGCACCGATACATTGCAGCTCTCCACGTGAAAGTGCGGGTTTTAAAATATTGGAGGCATCAATAGCTCCTTCTGCAGCACCGGCACCCACCAGTGTGTGTAACTCATCTATAAAAATAATCACATCCTGAGAACGCTTTATTTCTTCCATTACTGCCTTGATTCTTTCTTCAAACTGCCCGCGATATTTTGTCCCCGCAACCATTAAGGCCAAATCCAGACCAATGATGCGTTTATTCCTTAATACTTCGGGAATATTATCCGCTACGATTGCCTGGGCAAGGCCTTCAACTATAGCAGTCTTTCCTACCCCTGCCTCACCTAACAAAACCGGATTATTCTTGGTGCGCCTGCTTAATATCTGAATAACCCTTTCAATCTCCTGAATCCTGTCAATCACCGGATCGAGTTTATTCTCTCTTGCCAATGCTGTAAGATCGCGACCAAAGGCATCCAGTGCCGGTGTTTTGGTCTTTACCTGTTGACTAGCCTGCCCAAAACCAGGTAATGCCGAACCCAAAAGCTCCATTACTTCATTTCTCACTGTATTCAAATCTAGCCCTAAGTTTAATAATACCTGTGAGGCTATGCCCTCGCCTTCGCGGATAAGACCCAATAAAAGATGTTCGGTGCCGATATAATTGTGTCCTAAAGAACGCGCCTCCTCAGCTGCCAACTCCAGTGCCTTCTTTGCGCGGGGCGTAAAGGGTATATCACCTATAATCTGCGTGGTCGGACCCGGCTGCACTAATTTCTCAACCTCCAGGCGGATATTTTCCAGAGAGACGCCCATCTTCTGTAATACCGCAGCGGCCACGCCTTCTCCTTCGCGGATCAAGCCCAAAAGTATATGCTCTGTTCCGATATAATCGTGATTAAAACGCCTTGCCTCTTCCTTGGCTAAAATAATTACCTTCCTGGCCCTCTCCGTAAAACGATTAAACATGATACCTCCTATAAATTCAACTTATCTCTAATTAATCCCGCCCGTTTTATATCTCTCTCCTGCGAGGAAAGCTTTTTATTTTCTATTTTCTGTAGATGGGCTGGCTGTGTAACAATAAACAACTCATTTATCGAACGCCCGTCAATATCCTTTATCAATCCTAAATCACTTCCTAACCTTACCATAGACAACAGTTCTATTGTCTCCTGGCTAGATATGATATGCGCGTTTTTAAGAATACCGAAGCTACGGTTAACCCTGTCTTCTAAAGCTGCTTTATTTTTAGATAGTATTGCATCCCTGGCCTGATTCTCCTGTTCAATAATTTGCCTGAGCAGGCCATTTATATTTTCGATAATCTCGCCTTCGCTGTGCCCTAAAGAAACCTGGTTTGAAATCTGAAAAAAATTTCCGGTTGCCTGCGTGCCTTCACCATACAGCCCCCGCGTAGTGAAACTTAATTTGGCAATGGCAGCTAATACGCGGTCAATGTGGCGCGTCATTACCAATGCCGGTAGATGTAACATCACGGAACCGCGCAGTCCTGTACCTGTATTAGTCGGGCAGGCAGTAAGATATCCCCAATCTGGCAAGAATGCAAAGGATAATTCTTTTGCCAGACAATCGTCGATTTTGTTGATGATGTTCCAGGCCTCAAAGAGATTGAAACCTGACTGCATGACCTGCATCCTGATATGGTCCTCTTCATTAATCATTATAGAGATTATCTCTTCGTCATCAATTACTATTGCCTTGTGATTTGTCTTCTGGGCATGCTCAAGAGACATCAGATGCCTCTCTACCAAGAACTGTCTATCGAGACTATCTAAATCCGCTAACTTAAAAAAGGAGCTCTGTTTTAAATAGTCAACCTTTGTTATTGCATCTTTAATTGCCTCTAATACCTCCTCGCTCTCTTTTTTATTTGACCAGTGCGGAAAGGCGAGTTTATCCAGGTTCCTGGCTAAACGTATACGGCTGGAGATTACAATATCCGAATTAGGGCCCGTGCCTTTTAGCCACTCGCTGGTATGATTCAGGAGGTCATTCAGGTTCATTCTGCTCCTTACTTTCAAGATTACCCTGCGCTGATTTTTTCTCCAGTTCTTTTATCTGATCACGGATCTTTGCTGCTTCCTCGAAGGCCTCCATTTCAATTGCCCTGGCAAGCTTGTTACGCAGCTCCTGTAAATCTATCTTTTTCTTCAGAGCCTTGGTAACCTTAAGCGGAGACTTGCCAACGTGGCGATTCGAACCATGAATTTTTTTTAAAAGCGGCCCTAAATATTTTTTGAAGGCATTGTAACATCCGCCGCAGCCTAGCCTGCCTATCTTTTTAAAATCTGCGTAAGTAAGCCCGCACTCTACACATTTAACTGCTAAGGATTCCGTATCTTTAGGGGGTTTCTCAAATTCAGCTAAGCCGGCTAAAAGATCACTCAGTCCGAACTGTTGCTCCATCTGCGCACTCTTCTGGCGTGCGCACTCTTCACAAAGATGCAACTCACTCATCTGCTCATCGATGATTTCCGTCAGATGTACGGTTGCCGGATTTTTACCGCAGATGTCGCATAGCATCGCTCCTCCCTTTGGTCGTCGCAACTCAAAAAGTTAAAACTTAAAAGTAAAAAGGTAAAAGTTCAAGGTAAAAGTTAAAAGTTTTTGCTTTTTACTTGTACTTTTTACTTTTGCCTTTTGACTTTTAACTTAATATCTTACCCCCTCTTTCTTAGTCAGCTCTTTGAACTTCTTCATCAGACTCAGGGTAAGTTTACCGGGTCTGCCAGTACCAATGGTACGGCCATCGACATTGACGACCGGTATAATCTCAGCCGCCGTCCCTGTCAGGAAACATTCATCAGAAATATATACCTCATGACGGGTAATTACATGTTCATGCACGGGGATCTTATTTGCGCGTGCAATCTCTAAGACCGTATCCCGGGTAATGCCTCTTAAGGTCCCCATACATTGGGGCGGCGTATAGAGGTGCTGGCGTTTTACAATAAAAATATTATCTCCGGTGCACTCTGCCACATAGCCTAAGGAATCCAGCATTATTGCCTCGTCATAACCCGCATTTACTGCCTCAATTTTAGCTAAAATGTTGTTAAGATAGTTTAAGGATTTTATCTGGGGGTTAAGCGCCTCAGGTAAATTTCTAACCGTGGGCACCGTAATAATCTTTAAACCCTCTTTATAGAATTTTTCTGGATATAGGGCGATCTTATCGGTAATAATTATAATGGTCGTATGCCCGCGACACTTACGGGGGTCAAGACCCAAGTCACCTTCGCCACGGGTAACCAACAACCGAATATAAGCGTCTCTAAGGCCGTTCTCTTTTAGAGTAGAGATAACCGCCTTAATCAATTGCTCTTTAGCCAAAGGAATCTCTAGCATTATACTCTGAGCCGATTCAAAGAGCCTATCGATATGTTCTCTTAATTTGAACACCAGGCGGTTATAGGAGCGTATACCTTCGAAGACTCCGTCACCGTATAAAAGGCCGTGGTCAAAGACAGAAATCTTTGCCTGATTTTTTTCATAAAATTTCCCATTGATATAAACTTCCATAGCGCCTCCCTTATAAATTTAACTTACAAGTACCCCATCTTTTAAATGGTATACCCTATCTGCTACTTTTGTTAATTCTATATTGTGCGTCACCAGAATGACCGACATCTGGTTCTCCAGATTAGTTTTTTTAATCAAAGAGATTATCTCCTCACCGCATTTAGAATCAAGGTTACCGGTAGGCTCATCACAGAGCAGCAGGTCTGGCTTGTTTATCAAGCCGCGTACAATTGCTACCCTCTGCTTCTCTCCTCCCGAAAGTTGAGCAGGAAAATGTGTAATTCTGTCGCTCAACCCTACTTTTGCTAAAAGCTCCGCCGCCTCTTTCTGTAACAAACGGCGAGAGGAAAGTGAGGGGTGACTAATTAACGCCGGAATCAAGACGTTCTCTAAAACTGTAAATTCTGATAAAAGATAATAAAACTGAAATACAAAACCTATTCTTTTATTCCGTATCTCGGAAAGCCTTGCGTCATTCAAATTATAAATATCCTCTTCCTCTAAAATAACCTCACCCCTCGTCGGGTTATCCAGGCCGCCTAATATATGTAATAGCGTGGACTTACCAGCACCTGAAGGCCCAACTATGGCCACAAACTTTCCCTTCTCTAAATTCAAATCCACGCCCTTCAATACTGTAAGGGATTTTTTGCCGTTATTATAATAAACCTTATGTATGTTCTTGGCTTCTAACAAAGTTATGCCTATTCGTATCTTAAGGCCTCAACCGGTCTTAATTGTGCCGCCTTGTTTGCCGGATAAATAGTAGAAATTAACGTAACCGCCATAGCGCTCAAGATAATAAAAACAATATCAGGCCAAAATTCTATATATACCGGCAAGCTGTTAATATAATATATATCCTGAGGTAATTTTATAAATTGATACTTCTTAAGCAAAACACAGATTAAAATTCCGCCCAATGCACCAAAAAAAGTGCCCAGGGAGCCGATCATTAACCCCACATAAGTAAAAATTTTTCTTATATTAGATGAGGTCATACCAGAGGCTTTTAATATACCGATATCCTTGGTTTTTTCTACAACCATAACAATGAGCGTACTGACAATATTAAAAGAGGCAACCAGTATTATTAATGTCAGGATGATAAACATCGTCAACTTTTCTAACTTTAAAGCGGCAAAAAAATTCTGATTTGCCTCCATCCAGGTCTTTAAGTTATAATTAAAACCCAAAATAACCGCTAATTCATCCCTTACCTTATTGGCTAAGTAAAGGTTATCCAGCTTTATGGCTACGGCACTTATTTGATTAGGTAAACCTAAAATCTGCTGAGCGAGACTTAAATGCGTAAAGACAAGGTTCATATCATAATCGTACATGCCAGAATTAAAGATACCTACCACTTTTAAATTATGCTGTTTACCCAGAGGCGAATAAATCAGGATATTAGAATTTAGGTTTAATCCCAAATACGAAGCCAATTCCTTACCGATAATTAGGCCATCCTGCCCTAAATTTCCCATACTGCCTGCAATAAGGTATTGTTTTATCTTGGTGACCCGTGTTTCTGTAGAGGGGTCTATGCCCCTCAAACCCACCGCAAAGAATCTATCTCTTTCCCTAATCAATATCTGCCCCTGGATATAAGGGCTTATGCCTTTTATGTGTGGATTTGATGCGATCTTCTTTATAATATTGTTGTATTCATCATTATTGCCTATTGTTTTGAAACTCGTTAAAGTAATATGTGAATAGTTGCCCACAATCTTATCACGCAGGTCACGGTCAAATCCGGTCATTACCGCTATGACCACAATCAAGGCCATCACGCCTATCGCCACGCCCAGTATTGAAATAATACTGATAAGCGAAATAAACTTCTCTTTTCTTTTTGTGCAGAAAAAACGCCAGCTTATAAAGAATTCGGTCCGCATTTATTATTCCGGTCGTAATAAAGGGAACAGGATTACATCTCTTATAGAAGCCTGATCTGCCAATAACATCACTAATCTGTCTATGCCTATCCCCAGGCCTCCCGCAGGAGGCATGCCATGTTCCAGAGCCAAGATATAATCGTCATCAACGCTCTTTTTTTCATCTGCATTTAATTCCTTTATTTCTTCTTCAAAGCGCCTCCTCTGTTCAAGAGGGTCGTTTAGCTCTGAGTAGGCATTCCCTATCTCTAGCCCCCCGACATACAGTTCAAACCTTTCTGAGATTAAAGGGTTGTCTTTTTTGGTCTTGGCCAGGGGACACAAATTTGTAAAATAATCCAGAACAAAGGTTGGATTTCCGCTCAAATCCTCTTCTAATATATCTTCGATTATCGAATTCACCTGCGAACGGCTAAGGCGTTTTTTCTCTTTGGCAAATCTTTTATCCTGTAGTTTCTTTAACATCTCAGCCGGTTCATCTTCAGGGGAAATGCCGAATTTCTCTTTTACCATCTCCGCAAAAGAACGCCTCTGCCAGGGAAGGGCTAAATCTACGGTCTTACCCTGATAAACAAATCTTGCCGACCCCAGCGCTTCAGAAGCCACAGAGATAATCAAATCCTGGGCAAGCTGCATCATATCTTCGTAATTTGCATAGGCGCTATAGACTTCAAGCATGGTAAATTCAGGATTGTGTTTTGTGGATACGCCTTCGTTGCGGAAAGAGCGGTTTATCTCATACACCTTATCCAAGCCGCCGACTAAAAGCCGCTTCAGGTATAATTCCGGCGCAATCCTTAAATATAAATCCAGATTATATTCATTATGATGCGTCTTAAAAGGCCTGCCTGCTGCGCCTCCGACGATATAGTGCATCATAGGCGTCTCCACTTCCAGAAATCCTTTATCGTCAAGGAAGTTTCTAATCGCCTTTATAATACGTGAACGCAGCAGAAAGACCTTCTTTACCTCTTCATTAGCAATCAAATCCAGGTAACGCTGGCGATAACGCAATTCCACATCCTTTAAACCATGCCATTTTTCAGGCAGCGGCCTTAAGGATTTGGCCAAAATAACGAATTCTTCTGCCTTGACTGTCGGTTCTGCCGTATGTGTCTTAAAAAGCTCTCCCTTTACGCTCAAGAAATCAGCGATATCCACATCCTCCAGAATCTGAAAATTCTTTTCTCCTATTATATCGGCTTTGAAATATAGCTGAATCCTGCCGCTTGCATCTCTGAGGTCCAAAAATACTACCTTGCCGTGCAGGCGCTTGGCCATAATCCGGCCGCAAAGACTCACTCTCCTGCCTTCCTGAAAATTATTCAGCTCTGCCCCTATTTCCGTATGCAAAGGAGGATTTTGGGGGTATGCAGCAATGCCTTTGGCCTTTAGGGTCTCAAGCTTTGCTTTTCTCTGCTGTATGATCTCTTTTAGTTCCATAGAGTAGTAATTATATTGTATAATTGATGTTATGTCAATTAAAGAAACTGGCGGTATAAATTAAAAAAGCCCGCCAAAAAGTGGCGGGCTACTCTTTATATCCAGAAGGCGTTGACTAAACTCTATACTTTATACTCGGAGAGCCGTTTTATACGCTTGAGCATATTGGGATGGGTACTTAATGACTCTAACAATCTATCACCGAAGTTTAAGCGTATCTTTTTCGCCCTTAGTTGCTCTAATTCAGAGGCATCCAGTGTTCCGTTATTGTCCAGGTCAAGCTGTTTTAATTCTCTAATCTCATTTAAGGCCTGCGAAGGGTCATTAACAAAGAAGGCCTTTAAGCCTTCAACTTTCTTCAGGGACTCTTTATTCATACGCGCAGAACCATAGACAAGTTTATAGAGACTTGAGGCAAGGCTGGCTGGCTGATTCCCCAGAAGTAGAGACCCTCTATCCGCAAAGTATTCGCGGATACGCGAGGCATAAAGTACCAGCAGATTAGTGATAAAATAAAATAAAAAGGCGATTAAGCCGATAAGGGCAGTGTTTGCGCCCCTCCCATCGCGTCTACGACCGTAAAATAAAAACTGCCAGGCAATACGGTACATAATCATCGGGATAACCGAAAGAAGCATTATGGTTAAAACATCCCTGTTCTTCAGGTGGCTCAATTCATGACCTAATACTGCCTTTAATTCATCTTCGTTGAGTAATTGCAAAATCCCCTCGGTAACACAGACCCTCCCATCTCTTAGGGACCTGCCAAAGGCAAAGGCGTTAGGGAGTGAAATTTGGGCTATGCCTATCTTCGGGACAGGTATATTTGCCCTCATGGCCAGGTCTTCTACTATTTGAAATAATCGCGGATTCTCTTCTCTCTTGACATATCTTACCTGCATAGTCCATTCTACAATCTTTGGCCCGATCAGGTACTGGATGAACATCATCACCAAAGACACTATAAGATAAAGATAGAAATTGCTTATTCCAAGAGAAGAACCGATCATAACAATAATGGCATAAACAATGCCAAAAAGAATGGCTACCAAAAGCCACATCCTTAATTTTAGAAACCACATATCAGAACCTCCTTCTTAAAATTCCAAGCACCCTGCGTGTCCGTCAGGCAGGCAAATTCCAAATAATTTCCAAATTCAAATTACCAAATAACCGAAACAATAGCAGCTTGGGTCATTGGAATTTCGGCAATCGGAGCTTATTTGGGATTTGTAACTTGAGATTTAATATTGAGACTTATTTTACTATCTCAGCCTTTATTATAAACCTAATCACGGGATTGTCAAGACTATCTGTATGCACATATATGTACTGTTTTGTTGGACCGGAATACCCTTTCGTATTAAATTTAACCTCAATGGAAGTGCCTTCTTGGCTGAGCAGGGTTTTCTTTTTAATAACAGAGGAGGTGCAACCGCAAGAAGTAGTTACTTCTTTTATATTCAGAGTCTTTAAAGAATCGTTCTTTAATGTGAAAGTGTGGCTTAGAACTTCTCCTTGCTTTACCTGTCCAAAATCCCAAGCATAAGGATCGGTCGACTCTTTTTTATTCGTTAAATTTCCTTGCCCTGACAAATATTCCCCTGCGTAACAGGATGAAAAAATAAATAAGAAAAGCAAAATTGAAAAATACGCCTTCAATATTATGCCCTCCAGATTAAAAATATACCTAAACCAAGAAACACAACTGCCATAAGTAGTTTTATAACCAAAAGTCTCTCTTTTAGAAATTTAGAAAACTGCTCAGAGGTTACGCCTAATAAAGCAAAAAGGAATATTATCAGCAACGGTACAACAAACATAAAATTATAGAGTAAAAGATAGGCTAACGCCCTCAATCGATGAGAGGTCTTTAAAATAAAAACTATCGTTGGAAGGTAGGTTTGCCCTGTGCAAACTGCCTCTAATATTGATACGAGAAAGCCCGTTATCAGTGCGCTTAATAGCAATCTTGCAATATTTCTTTTTGCGGGGTCTGCCTGCCTAGTTTTTGTATCTCTATAGCGCAGACCGATTATTGAGTGTATCTGATTCTTTATTGGTCCAGGCAATTGCAACAGGAGCCCTTCTGTTTGCCCGGTCTTTTTAAACCTAAAGAAATCATAAAGGGCCAATATCCCTAACATAATACTAAAGATACCAATTGAAAAGTTGATAATTCTTGAAATAAGCCAGAATGCCTCTAAACGATACAGAAAACTAAATAACCCCACGCCTATGAGAATATATGTGGTGAATACGGCAAATATGAAAGCAAGGCCAATTATACTTAACTCTCTTCTTCTGTAGCCTTGAAGGGCCAAAAAAGAAATAAAAAAAACGATAACCGTAAAGGCGCAGGGGTTTATGCCGTCGATTAAACCTACGCTCATAACTACAAAAAATTTGATTGCTTTAAAGTGCGCAACCAAATCTACCGGAGCTAAACTTTGTTTTTCCATAAGCGTACCGCTTATCGACTCCTTAATAAATCTTTCTACATTTATTTTAACAGCCCCCTCTCCATTTAAGAATCGGCCATAAGAATAAAATACCGGTAAAACAATATTAAATTTGGCATGATATTTTTCCCGCAGGCTCAAAAGTAATTTGTAATTTTCGATATCGGTGATATCAAGATACTGTATTCTGATTGTATCTCTGAAGGCTTTCTCTATATCCGGCATTAGTTCATTTTTTACTTCCTGGCATTTATGGCAGACTGGAGAATAAAAGATGATTAATTTATGGTTGGTAGCCTGACCTTCCTGGCTATAAACTAAAGTTGATACCAGCAGGAATAAAAAACACCAACTTAAACCGATAATAATCTTTCGTATATCTATAACGTGGATCATTGATTTTTATAAATTTACTGTAATTATTTATTTTTATCCAGCATAATTCTTTCTACTTCTCTTAATTGAGCCAGCGCTTCGGTATTATGAGGATCGACCTCTAAAGCAGCTAAAAATTTTTCCTTCGCATCTTTATAGCGGCCTATGGCTTCATAAGTTACGCCTAGGTTAAAGAGTGCGTCCAAAAATTTAGGGTCTATCTGGACCGCCCTCTCAAATGCCTCTAGCGCCTCACCATACTTCCCCGTATACCATAGACACCACCCTTGATTGTTATGCGCAAAAACAAACTGAGGATTTATTTTAGTTACCTGAAGAAAAAGAGGGATAGCCTCTTGGATTCTATTCTGAGTAACATAAGCACAACCTAAATTATAATAACTGTAATAACTCTTAGGGTCAACCGCTATAAATCTTTTACACTCTATTATTGCTTTATTTATCATGCCCATCTCTATGTATATATAACCTAAATTTACACTGGCAGTTTCATCATAAGGAGAAAGCTCAACTGCCTTGCGGGCAAATTCTAAAGCCTTATCTAGATTCTTGGAATATAGAAAACAAATAGCCTTACCCGTAAAAGAATCCGCGTGACGGGGATTGATTTCTATGGCCTTATCAAAATAACTGTCTGCCTCTTTATATTTCTCAGTATAAGAAAACTTATAACCCTCCTGAAGCAGCCTAAACCCCTCCGCGCAATACCACGAGACGATATGAGGCACCATCATCTCTTCTATATAAGCGGCGATATTCGATCCTTTAAATAGCGCCTTAGTCTTCTCAAATGCTTCCCTGGCTTTATCCGGTTCTTTTAAATCGTAAAGAAAAGTATTGGCTACTTGAAAATTAGAAAGCTGCGCTATCTCTCTATCTCCCCCTTTACTCGCAATCTCTTGGTAAACCGCTATTGCCTTTTCATAATCTCCTTTCTTTCTATATATTTCGGCAATCTGGTATTTGCTAAAATTTAAGAATCTTTCTTCTCCGGAAGATTCAGCAAGTTTTTCAAACCCTTTTATGGCTTCATCTAAATTTCCTTGCTGCTTCTCATCCCAAGAAAGGTTAAATTGAGACTTTTTAGCTAAATTAGATTCTGGATTTAAAGCTATTGCCTTTTCGTAAGCATCTTTTGCTTTTGAAAAATCCGAAAGTTGAGTGTATATATTTCCCAGTTCATAATAGGCGGTTTGGAGCTCATCCTTACCCCTGAGCGTCTCGATCCTCTCTTTTAACGATCTTGCCTGGTCTTCTAATTTTGGTTTAGATATATTTTTTATGCCGGTAGTAACTACACTAGCTACCTTATCTAAGACTACTAAGACGGCGGGTCTTTCCTTCTCTCTTTGTTTAATTACCTCTTGAAGAGCAAATTTAACATCTTGTAACCGGCTCGTATCTTGGGAGTTGCTTAAAATATCTTTGGCTAATTCTATCTTGGCAATGCTACCAGATTGTAATTTTTGGGAAGATATTTCCGTAAGGAGTGAATAATCTAGAGCGGATGCTAATTTCTTAACTTCCTCTAAAGTTTTTGCATTGTTTACCTTATTCAGGGTAATCTTCAAATTGACCAGAGAATGATCTATCAGATAAATATTGTACCCTAAGAAAAATATTATTGCTAACACCAGAACAATTAATATCTTATAAGTCTTTTTTAAAAGGGAGAGTATAAGATTGCCCATCTTTTAACTCCTTGTTATCTTTCCAAACAGAAATACCCTTTTCTTGCATAAAGATAACCTAGAATAAAAAGGTTTATTAAAATATTAAAATGCAATAAGAATATCTGTGGTGGCGTGTAAAGGGTTGAACCATAGATACCAATTATGCGGATTAAGGAATGAGTATAGCCATTGTGTTCCAGAAGTGCAGAGCTATTGTTTACCAAGAAAAAAATATGAAAATACATTGCCAAATACCAGGCATCTTTTTTTAAACGCCTTAATCTCAAAGAAAGATATACAGGTATAAATATAAAGGCCAATCGAACAAGCCAGGTTATCCATTTATTTGTATCTTGTCCTAAGATAAGAATACGATTATAAATGAGGACTAAGGATAGGATATATAATATTGCATTTATTAGATAGATAGAGGAAAGCAGCCTGACGCCTAGGGGTAGAAACCTCTTCATATTTTAATTGTATCAGAACTAAACAAAGCGTCAATAAATAAATTGACCTTGCCTTTTTTGTATTATATACTATATATCCGTCACAACAAAATTCGAGTAGTTATTGGGGTCTATAAAAATAGGTAAGTAAGATGCCTGCAACAGGATTTACCCTACAGAATCGGATTACCACGCTGATGATTGTATCGTCCATAATCTTCATCAGCGTATTTACTTTTATACAACTCAATAACCAACTAAATAATATCAATCGTTATAATTCCTACCAAGCAAACCTTTCCAGTATAATCGTAAAGAATAATATAGA
>Ga0315285_10003710_pt1 | contig 15900 bp, 9 predicted proteins | sample YL17G09_36_MG_FD_203698 | JGI IMG/M metagenome (GOLD analysis project Ga0315285, IMG submission 203698) | Sediment microbial communities from Yellowstone Lake, YNP, Wyoming, USA - YL17G09_36 | ecosystem: Environmental > Aquatic > Freshwater > Lake > Sediment | place: USA: Wyoming | collected... | reverse complement strand
ATAGCAGGGGGAACCTCGAATGAGCCCATAGACATGAGAATTGGTCGGGATGCTGATGAGCGTTGGAAGGCCATTTCAGAGAGGCAGACAGTTCGTCGTGGAGATAAGGTTCCTGAGCCGGTTGCCACTCCAAGGGATAGAGATGGAAAATACATCCCGATGGAAGTTGGAAATCTAGCTGAAAGGGATAAGAGGAAAGAATATTCTGGTGCCTTGCAGGAACATAGGCAAGAGCGTGCGAAGCGTGGTCAGGGTCAGTTTACGGATGCCGGGGCTTTTTGATAGGCCCAAATAAATACAGATAACAGATAGAATAAGAAAAAAACAGATCCCGATAGAATCTCAATAAAAAATGATTAAAAAAGTAAACAAATAACTTCTATCGGAGGTTTATCATGGCGATTGGCCCTTTTTCCACAGGTTTCGTTTTTCCAGGTGTCTATACGAAGACACTGAACGAACCGCCCCTTGCGACTGCTGCTGGACAGCTACGTATACCGGCGTTCATCGGTGTTGGTGAAGAAAACGTTGAAGTCGACAACTATGAGATGATTCGTGGTTCGAGTTCAATGGCTGACAATCAAATTGTTCGTGAAGATGTCTCCGCTCAATTTAGTGGCACTACCAGAAATTTCACGGTCTCCTACTATCCAGTTGTTGATGGTAATGGCACTGGAACCGTGACGAATGATCCCACAAAGATTGTTGTCGAGATTAATGGCGAGCCCGTGCCCGTGGCTTCCCTTAATGGAACAACTGGTGAAGCTTATCTCGTGAACATTCCGGCGATGGGCGATCAGATTCTTGTGACATATTACTACAAGAAATCTGACACTTTGCACACTGACGAAGACTTGAGTGACCAGGTCGACGGATCTCGTCGGACATTCCGCACCCATTTTTATCCGGTTGTGAAGGGCGACAATGGCGGAATTACCACGACGGATGTTACCAAGATCACTGTAAAAATCAATAATAATGCTGTTTCGTTGCTCAGCCTCGATGGCACTGATGGCCTCTTTACTCTTGCCTCAGATGCAACGGCTCTTCTTGGCGATACTCTGACAGCCACATACTATGATAATGAACTACCGGACACTGCGGATATTCTTCCTTCTCCATTTGTTTCCAGTATCATTAAAGTAGGGTATGCTCCTGGCACATCAGATTTTGTTGATGGCGTCGATTTCGTCCTCGATACAACTGGTGCTTTCAGCACAATTCAATGGGGAGCCTCTTATAAAGTCTCTTCAGGTGTGCACAGCAATCCTGCTTCAGAGTATTTCGATGATACTCAGATAACTGGAACTCTGTTTGACAATCGGAATTATCGGAGACCTGCTACGGGAACTGTGGATGGCACGAATACCTCGTTCGTTTTGGAAGTAAGACCGACGAACGGTGAGGGTCGTGGAATCATGACAAATGATCCAGACCTTTTGACAGCATACCATGGTACATCTCCGACCGATGCGACAGTCATTGACATTATTCAGGTTGAGGGAGAAATTAAGACCGTTATCCTTGCTGACGATGCAACAAACATTCCTTTGAGTCACAGCATTTACGTGACCTCGTATAGTAATCGTCTTGCAGATGATACATGGACGATCACAGATACCACAACAGGAGCGATAGGTGTTGGTACCTATACTGTTGTCGGTGCAAATTCAGGTGTGGCGATGGGCGTGAACTGGTCACTGACAGATACCTCTGTTTCAGACCCTGATTTCTCTTCTGAGAATGTAACATATCCCGCAGGAACGGGCTCTGGTAACAGCGATGCCCAGGTTGCTCCCGGATATGCAAAAGTAGAGGTGGTTACGCTTACATTCATTGATGCCACTTCGTACGGGGTCAGTTCGAGTATCTCGAACGGCTCAGGGTCCGGCTCGGATAACACTGGCTATCTGAATCAGACTTATATCGACAGCGTAACAGGATTCAGAGTTACTATTCTAGTGGGAGACTCTGTCGCTTATAAGGCTGGCGATTATATTGGTTATTCAGTAGAACCTGAGATTCTGACTTCTACCATACCAACTCGTGCCATACCTGGTATCAGGGTTCAGGTGAACAACACTACGGGTGTCGGGGTTGGTGATACTGCAGTTCTTTCCACTTATAATATGGGTGGTGTCGAGCCAACTATCGGATCTTTTTATTATGTCTCATATTATGAATCCAAGCAGTTTGATTCCGATGGTTTGACCAAGGCTAAACTGTATACCCAGGAGAAGAATGTCTTCGCGGATACAGGGAAGTTGACAATCAATAACAAGCTTGGTCTCGCTGCTCACCTGGCTTTCCTGAATGGTGCTGCGGCTATTGCTCTGCTGCAGATTCAGAAGACTACCGGTACGAGTGATGCACCGGATTCTCGGTACATAGCTGGTATTGATTATTTCAATGAACCTATGGAAGCAGGAATCAGGCCCATGCTGATGGAGCCTGTTACAACCTCAACCACAGTGCTCTCTTATCTGAAGACTTCGAATGTCATTCAGACAGGCATCCGGTATGCCAATGAGCGGTATTCCTGGTTTGGTTTTGCACTTAATACAACTCCGTCGACGGCTCAGACATATGCCAGGTCAATGGCAACCGAGCGTATGATGGGGCTGTATCCGGACGGAGCGGTCACCACGGTGCGTGACGATTTCGGCAATGATGTTGAGTACCTTGTGGACGGTTCCATGATGGCCGCCGCCGTAGCCGGTCGGGATGTATCGCCTGCTTTCGACGTAGCGGAACCAATGACTAAGAAACCGATTGTGGGTTTCAAACGTCTTTATCGTCGTATGGATTCGGTCACTGCTGCCCAGGTGGCGAATTCGGGACTGACGCTTCTTGAGGAGTTGGCTTCTGGGATTGATATCAGGTTCGCTCTGACCACGGATATTTCGTCAGTTTTGACGAGGACTCCATCGGTCATCCGGACAAAGGATTTCATTCAGAGGGGTACTCGAGATATTCTGTCGGTCTACATTGGACAGAAGTTGCTGGCACAGAGGACTTCTGAGATTGAGCAGACTCTGACTTCGTATCTGTCGGCTCTGCAACAGGCCCAGATCATTACGGCCTATCAGGGTGTCAGTGCAAGTCAGGATGCGAACGACCCGACGATTGTTAATGTTGAGGCGTTCTACAGCCCAGTGTTCCCACTGCTGTGGATTGTCGTGACGTTCAATCTCAGGACTAGCATATAAGAGATAACATGGAGGGGGAAAGTTTTTCCCCCTCCTTTAATCTAAGGAACAAAAATGAATGCAAAGAAGATTGCTAATAACATGTTGGAGTTCCTAATTGATCCGACAGTGTTTCCTGTCCAGCAGCGCCTGTATTTTAGGCCGGAAGAGGTTCTCAGGAATGAATCCTTTGAGAGCGCCAAGGCCGACTCTTATAAGGCGTATGGGGATCAAAGAAAGAATTCTGATTTTTATCCAAGTAAAAACCGAACACGGGAGGCAGCGATAATGGACCGGAAAACAATTGTAGCGAGTATGGATATTCTTTCTCAGCAGTTTACAGATGAGAACGATCCAATGGCAAAAGATCTTCGGACGATGGCTTTTTGTGTAGCGAAGTTACCCGAAGAAGAGTACACCGCACGTTTGGCTTCAGAGGATGTGGAAGCCAAGAAGAAAATGGAAATGGAAAAATGCCCAAAATGTGGAACCAAGGTTCTGAAGCAGACCGGGTATTGCCTGAAGTGCAAGAAGAAAACTCTTAAGGCTTCAGAAGAAGCGGTTGCAGAAGAAATCGTTGAGGCTTCAGAGGAAGTTCTTGATGGTATGTGGTCGAAGGAAGCCGCCGAGGCTGTTCAGGAAGCCTTGATCTCTGATGTCCTTGGTGGGGACGCAGGCGAACTGATGGATGCTCCCGCGCCCGTGATGGATCCGGATGCTGAAGTTCCGAAAGAAGAGGAAGCTCCGAAAGAAGATGCTCCCAAGAAAAAGAAAAAAGAAGAAGCCCCAGTGATGGAAGAAGCTCCGGCAGGAGCCCCTGCAGAGAAAGCACCTGAGGCTCCGAAAACAGCGAACATCAAACAAGACCTGAAGAGTGTGGTTGAAAAAATCAAAGGGCTTGATCCGAAAGTTCTCAAAGACATCGGACGCGCTGTTTCAACAGGAAAAGCCGCCTCTGAGGATGTGACTTCCGGTGTGGGTTCAAAATTTGTAGGCCTTGTGGGACTTCTTCTAGCATTGGCCGCCGCAGCTCATGCCGACCCGGCTCAGGTTGGTTCTCAGATGGCTAACAAGGCCCCGGATCAGGTTGCAACCTACTTGGACTCTTTGGTACAGAAGGCTGATGAAGTCGAACTGAAGTCAAGAGGCACGTCAACTGTTCAGAAAGCGATTCAGGAAATCAACGATGCAATTCCTGAGAGTGTTACCAAGACTCCGGGAACGACACCAAAGCAAGTTGTGCTGTCCTCTGAAGTCCAGGTAGTGCCGGAAGAGAAAAAGGCTGAGCAGGTCGTTGACACAAATATCCTGGCCTATGAGGGCATTGAACTTAACACGCCGATGATGGACGAAGTCAGCCTTACTGCTGATGAGAAGAGCCGTCTGGACCAGTTGTTCCTGTAAGAAGTAACATAACTCCACGAAGGGGGTTATTGAGATAGATAAATGAAAAACCAGATAGGGGAGTAATTTATGGCACGGGATACCGATAGCTACATTTTCCGTAAAGGGGTCACGCCAAATACCTTATCGGTTATTTCGTCGAAAAACAGGGTATTCGCATATAATTCTACGGGTCGTTCTGTTCAGATTGGGGTCATTTCAACTTTTGATCCCTCTGAAGCTCGTACCATAGAACCTGTACGCGGTATCGGGTTTGGAGATCAGATAGCTGAGCTTGTACCTGGGGTCACGGATCCGATGACGATCTCTGTTACCAGGACGGCTTTATATCTTTCGAACATCATGCAGGTTTTCGGATATAAGGCTGGTATTGACGGGGTGGCACGTTCACTCAAACATCATCGTTGGCCGTTTGATATTCGGCAGGAGCTCGTTTTCAGTGGCTTGGCCGCAGAGAACGTGGATGGCAGTGTTGTTAAGAATATCAATTCGGTGACGAAGGATTCACGCGATGAGAAGGGCATGTATAATCAATATGCCGTCGTGACATTTTATGAGGCTTGCTGGATCAGTGATTACTCGGTTTCGTATGCTTCAGATACAGCTTTGGTACAGGAAACTGTTACCATCAATGTGTCGGACGTACTGGCCGGACCTGGCAAGTTCCCGTTCACTCAGTCTGAGATTGAGCCGTACTCGATTCTGGATACTGGAGAGGCTCGTTCGAAGAAGTTTTCGGGGTCGATAGTTGGGTAAGTGTTGGGGTTAAGGGGAACGGGGGGCTCTACGTCGGGAGCCCCCTTTTTCTCCGTAGTGGATTGAATGGGGAATTTCTCCAAAAAAAATAAGATTTAGATTTAGCATAAGAATAATTTCAGATTTAGATAGGATACAAATCCTCAATTTTTCCCTCAGTTCAATCCCCAATGGGGAAACTCCTCGTTTTTTAAATACTTTTTCGGAAAGGCGTCTAAGATATGGATCTGGATAAGGTTTTATTAGCTGTCCGGAGAAAATTTTCTCCGGGCAAAGTGATAGATTTTAATAATGAAGGTTTGCATTTCGTATTGGAGCCCTTATGCTCTCTAGATGAATCGAGAGTTCTGACGGCTCTTAAGGACGTAGAGGATACCCAGTATATCGAGAACCTTAAACGTCAGACCCTGTCGTGTTCGATCAAAAGGATTAAAATTGATGCTGAGGGTGACGAAAAGCCCTATGAGATTGATTTGAGTGTAGAAGACATTGAATATGAAGAGAAGGGCGAAAAAAAGAGAAAATCAAAATATCTATATATGATGGAGTTTTTGGGAAAATGGCCCTCAGCTTTGATAGATGAGTTATTCGATGCTTTTTCAGATCTAAACAGAGAGGTACAGGCTCGGGTTCAGAAGGGCGTTAAGTATGAGAAGTTTATCCTATCCGAGCCAGTTCCGGAAGAAAAATCTTCAAAATTTAAACGTGTGAAAGACACGGTTCCGGCTGAAGAAATGACTCAGGAAGAACGCCTGGCAAAAAAGGTAGAGAAAGAGATCGATCAAGCTAATGCGAGGATAAGTGAGGCTGTTCCGCAATGACGAGGGATGAGGCATACAGATCTTTGTCAGACCTGATTTGTAAGGGTTTTTTAACTGTAGGAATGGAGATGGCTGGCAAGACTCTTATTTTTAAAACAATCAATGATCGGGAGTACGATCTTATTCGGCTCTATTCTGGTATTCCCTCGGATTCGATGAATTATTTGAGAACCAATCTGTTTTTTTTGGCTTTCTCCACACTTTTGATTGATGGCCAGAATGCTCTTGCTGACCGAGAACAGAAAATAGGTGATCTCTATGACTTTTTTTCAAATCTTCCCTTAACTATTACGTCAACAATTCAAGTTGAGCTGGGTCTCTTGAAGAATACTGTTATCGAAGTATCTAAATATTTGGAAGGTTTTTGTTATACCACGTACTCTAGGGATTTATGGCGAGCAATTAAAGATCTACCAAATAAAGAGGAGTTTACCGGTATAAAAGGGACAAGTTCTATAGGATTGAATACCTATCAGCATAGTTGGGTATTATTGAACAGAGTTATGGATACAGAGGAGGAAGAAGATAGGGATTTTGATAATGCAATTCTGATTGCTTCTGCACAAAATTCAAAAGGTGCTAAGTCCGTGAGGGGAAAACATGATTCTGCCATTCAAACTCGAGATGAGAGGCGGAAAAAACTGGCTCGGAAGGGTGCCTCGGATAAGGCTCAGTGGTCCCCAGAAGGATGGGCAGCGCCGGTTGATACAGCGGAGGAGTTGGTGGCCGAACTTGAGAGACAGATGCATGGAGTTAAGGACAAGCACGACTTATTCGTTGAAGATTATATGAAACAGATGGAGGAGAAAGAGGCTCAGGCTAAGAAAGAAGAAGAGGATAAACTGGTGGTAATTCGCCAGAGGCGTAAGGCTGAGGGCGGATTCCCGCTATCGGGTTCTCAGAGGATTCTGACGCCTGAAGAAAATGCAAGAATGAATGCAAATTTGCGAAGGCCAAATAATAATCTAATGATTTTACCTTCGGATGAAGTAGCGAGTCCTGAGGAACGGGAGAGGTATTACAGTAAGATTGGATCAAAATTATTAACTGGTAGGAAATAGAAGTATGGCAAATCCTAGTGAAGGTCTTGACTCTGGCGTATCTGAAAAAATTCAGAAAAAGATCAGGAAAGCTAAAGATGAGATTAATGCTTTAAGTTTAAAAGGGAAAATTAGTCTTGAAGGCGTAGAGAAAGAGGAAAAAAAACTTAATGCCTTTTTAAAAACATTAAATGAATTAAATGATGCACAAAGACAGCGTGGTGAGTTGAATGAAAAAGAAAAAAAGCAGCTCAAAAAAATAAACAACGATTTAAAAATTCGAGATAAAGCTGAGACAAAATTAGGTAAAACTCAAGATAAAAATGATAAAAGAAGTAAAAAGAGATTTAGAGAAAATATTAAGGAACTTGATTCATTTAGCAAAGTAATAAAATTTATCAGAGGAAAGGAACATCCCCTTAGTAGCGTGGCGGAAGTGACAGAAAAAATAGGAGATGGTCTGTCAGGATTGGGGGGAAAATTTTCATCCTCATCAAATAAAATAATGAAGGGATCAGCTAAGATGATAAAGGGCCTTGGAGCGGGGCTAGGAGGAGTTTCTTCAGCAATAGCAAAGGCTGGTCCTTGGGTGGCGATTGGGACGGAAATTGTTAAATTTGAGATGGCACAGGATAAATTTCTTAAAGATCAAAACAAGATTTTTTCCCAGATGCGTGGCCCGGACATCATGTCAGGAGACGTTAAAAAGCAGTTTAAGGATTTTAATGATCAGATTTTCAAGGCAATGGATAATATCCATGATGGCCTCAATGTTAAAGAAGTGCAACAGTTTTTTCAAGCCATGGCTGATTCAGGGACGGCAGTAGGAAAATTAAATAATAATTTTCAAACGTACAGGGATGTGGTAAGTGTGGCTGCAAAAGCTAGTAAGAACTGGGGGGTGGATATATCATATATGGGTCAGGCTTCAAATGACCTTATGCAGGATTATCGTGCCGACCTCTCTACCATAGATGACCTGTTTAATCAGGTTGCTTTTGATGCGGGTAAATCGGGTCTCTCTACTGATAAGTTTTGGTCTGCAATAAAGAATGCTACGATAGGTTTAGGGTTTTATGGCCTCGCTTTTGAGGGGCTAGGTAAAACTTTGGGAGAATGGACTAAAAACCAAATTGGCGGTGCAAAAGAGGCCAGTGATTCTCTTCAGGACTTAACTGATACATCTAAAATGTCGTACGATCAAGTCATGAAATTTGTTGGATTATCCATGCAGGGTGAAGGGGGTAAAGAGTTTTGGGGAAAAGCTTTGGAGAAAGAAATAGCAAAGGCAAAAAAAGCAAAGGTAACAGCATCTCCTAAACAACAGGCACAGATAGAATTGCGAATTGATAGATTATCAAAGATAAAGGAGAATTTGGGTGACGGGGATGCTGTAAGGATGATCTCCCAAAATATAGGAGAATTTGGTGGCGATATGGCTGCCATGCACCGACTTATGATTGCGGGGAACAAGGATTTTACGGGATACTGGGATCAGAATAGTATGCAGTACGCAGCTTTGATATCATGGTTTAAGTCTATGGGCAAGGATCCGAAGACAGCGACGATGCTTGCAAAAGAAATGGAGACCTTTCGCTATTCACTCGACAAACTGACAGAAATCTCGTCAAAGCCTGTGGTTATTAATCCGGCAACTTTTGATAAATTAGCCAGTGCGGATGAACAGGTACAGGAACGAGGTATTGATGAGTTTAAAAAGGCTTTACTTACAGCGGGTTATGATGAGGAAAATGCAGATATGTTGTCAAAGATAGCAGCTTCCAATAAGGAAGTGCGTCAAGCGTTTCAATCCGGAGGTGATGTCGGGGCAGCTTTGCAGGGAATCAAGAATAATACTGCTACATCAGCCGAGACCATTACTGCTATGGAAAATTTTTCTGGAAAAACGGATAAACAGATAGCTTTGAGTGCCCAGGATACCTTTACTCAGTTACGAGACGGAACCCTCTCCTGGGAAGAAATGGTGAATATGGGATTGGATGAGGGTAAATACTGGCTGGCGAGTATATCTAAGGCGGATAAATTAAATGATATTGTTACCAGAATTCTGTACGCAGTGGGTGGTAAAGAAAAGGGATTAGGGACGACTGCGGATAAGGCGGCCAAAACAAAGGCGGCCCATGGTTTGGGAATAATTTCTGACATGAGTACGGTTAAGGGTCAAGGAGCTGCGGTAGCAGAGGCACTTAAAAAAAGTTCCCTGATGGGGAAAGTTCCCCAAATGATGGGGGGAATGACAGGTGAATTTAATAAAAAGAAAGCTATTGGCGATGTTCGCGCACTTAGTAATCAGGTTCCAGCGACAGCCCTACAAAAGGATCTGGGTGCTGTTATAAATAAATTGAAAGAGATGGACGCAGAAACTAATCCTGATAAAATGAAGGTGCTTCAGGAGGAGTTAGATAGCCTGACATTGGCGGTTAAGACTTCAGCAGAGGGTCTAAAGACTGCATACGGAGGGCTTATAACAGACTTGACTTCTAATAAGGCCGTTAAGAGCGCAGATATTTTTACCGGAACGACCGGAAAGATGACCGGAAAGGCCACGATGAGAGAGCCCCAGCTCATAACATCTCCGGGATTCGTTAAACTGGACCCCGGTGAAATGTTGCAGCCGGGTAACTTTGCCAGGACTACTCTGGCAACAATGCCTTCAGCTCCAGGCGGCGGCCCTACGGGGGGAGTCGGAGGGAAGCCTATAACTATAACCATTTATGCCAACGAAAAGGACCTACCGGCAAGGATAGCTAATGAGGTACGATCAGTCCTTTTTAAAGAAAGAATGGTAGGATAAGATATGTCAGGTGATCCTAATAAATCCGGTACGTATACGGCACAAAAACTGTCAGAGTCCCAGGACACTGAGCGAAGGGCTTTAACAGACGCTGGAGCATCTGATTACTACTCGGCTCAGGAGAGTCATCTTTATACAGTTCATGGACTGAATCGGCCTGAGAGGCTAAATTTCTATATAGAGCTTGTGACCGGTCAAGGCCAGGTAAAGCCCTATTACTTGCAAAATACTAACACCCCAATTCAGGGAATGATTCTCTATATAAATCCTAATTCGGTTTCTATTAACCTCTCAAAGATTATCAACAGGACTCAGGCCATGGTTGGATGGATTGAGGATCATTGGGGGGAAGAGCTTGACACGATTACATTTCAGGGGAGCTCAGCCGCTTTTGTTTTTTCAACGCCCGTTCCCGGGTCTGATGTAGGTTTTCAATCATCTACTCTGCAATCTTCTGAACAGGTCAGGGAATATTTTAATAAATATCAAGATCTTCCGGATATATCAAAAACAGCAGACCCCTCTCCTGGTTCTCCAATTTTTACGGGTCTGACGGCATTAAAAAGGCGGGATACAGCCTCTTATCAGGAGTTCAGAAAAATAATTCAGATCATGGATGGGAATGGTGCTACTTTTGATAGCTGGGGTTTTATTAAAGATCGTCTTTTTGTTCAGTTGAGTTATGACTATGCTTCATATAGGGGTTATTTTGAAAGTATTGATATAACGGAGGACGCTATCAATCCGTATAGGTTTACATATACAATAACTTTCAAGTCGGAAAAAACTATTTACTCTTTTGTAAGGTAAAAAAATGAATCCCGAATCCTCTACTAACATCCCTGATATAAGGCGGGAGACGGACAATTTTCTTGATCAGTTTCCCTCCTCTTTATATGCCCCGTTTGCCGGGATAAAGAATGAGGATGTGCTTTCTGATCTTGATATTGGTCCTTTCCTTCAGGCTAGTAGTGCGTTGGGTTTGTCACAGGACCCCTATCTGACCGGAGCTTCTACAGCCTGTCTTCCAATGACGTTCAGGATTATTGATAAAACGGGGAGTGTGGCTCTTGAATTTACACTCCTGGTTAATCCGAGTAGTATGAACCATGGTAAGACCTCTACGGTTGGGGCGAGTTATACCCGTGAGGGCTACATAACACAGATGTGGGGGCCTAATCAGGATTTAATTACTGCTTCGGGGTCATCAGCGGCTTTTATGGTGGCGGGCATAGGGCTCACTGCTGTTGGGAGGAGAAGATCTTTTGGGTTTTTAAATTTTACTACTTTACTGGCGACCTATCGAAATAATGGCTATCTTCTGGGAGATCCTACTCTTGAGTCGGGACTGACACGGGTGGTAAATTTAGTGACTGGGGTGGAGCTGACATACGACAATCAGAGTTACATGGGTCATTTTAGTAATTTCACCATTGACGAGAATGCGGATAGCCCTTTTCGATTTAATTATAACTTTGACTTTGTTGTGAGCATGCTCAGTAAAAATTATAATGAGGTTAGGGGTCATTTTGCTTCAATAGATGACTTAAGTGGGTTAGATCTGGCAGTTCCCCTGGTGGGTGATATTTCTCAAGATAGTGCACCGTTCCAGGGCATTAAAGCCCCGACGTATGTCAGATCTAAAAGTGTTCAGGATCTTTTTGACTACAGAAATGATGTCCAAATAGAGTATGGGGAGCTTTCTTTCCCCCCAGAGCCAGATCCTGTTAAGGAGCCGAATTTGTTACCTCAATTTAATTTCAACGGTGATGTCAAAAGTACTTGGAAGCCGCCTGTCGGGAGTGGAAAAGGCGGAGGTGGTGGGACATCAAGAACAATGCCTTATAATGAGGCAGAGGTTAAAAAGAATAATGCATCACAGGCACGTGTGGCAAATGCGGTATTTAAAACTAGCCCGCTGTTGAACACACGGTTGACAAAAACTCTTAACTGGTCTCCGGACAATAACTACAAGCAGAATTTAAACCTGAAAATATAATGGGGCTTGACTAATGGCAATGAATGATGGAATTTTTACTTTAGAGGAGTTTAATAATCGTGGAGTTATTAAACTGGCTCCTGACGCCCTGCTTTACATCGGTAGCGGCCTTAATCAGACAAGAGTGGTCAACTCTATTTCAGTTGCATCAACTACAGGGCAGAAAAAAATAGAATTAAACGGGGGCATCTCGTCGATTACAATCAATAATACTATTGATGCTCCGGGGGCATCCACGGCTTCAATTGAGGTGTCCACCCCTATCTACGGAGAAAACTCTCAATACTGGATAAACTATCCAGGGCCTGATGACAATACTACTATAAAGTATTCCATTTTTGTTCCCATGATGGAAGTGAAGGTATTTTTTAAAGGCCGTTTTATGGTGAACAATAAACCACAATACTATCAGGCCTTCTGGGGGTTTATTACAAATGTGGAGGAGAATTATAGTGGGGGAGTGTATAAAATAGCTCTTCAGTGCTGTGATATTTTACATTGGTGGTCATACCATAAAATTAATGTTCATCCGACTCCTGAAAGTAGTATCGTAGCGGGCGTACCTCAACCACTTGAAATATGGTCTACCATATTTAAAGAAACGAATGCATTCAGCATTATTCAGGCCTTGACAGAGCTTAGTGGAAATATTTCTTTCATAACACCCGCCTGGCTCGGTCAGTTAAATACAATAAATGAAATTTTCCCGAAAGATGAGTTTGCGTTGTTTACTCAAGGTCAGATCATGACCTATTGGCGACAGAGATTTGCTACGATAGGTAACTTTTTAAAAATGTATGGTATGCACGGGCAATTGGTGGATAAGGGTAAGATCAGAACTTTGCAACCCGATTCAATAAACCCCGACAAGTCTAAAACCAATGTTGGCTCTAAGAATGCAACGGATTCAAGGGCAAAAAATCAGTATCTTCTTGATGGGAGTTTTCTGGAAGATTTTCCTGTTTTCGCAGATTTGACTAAAATGGGAACTTTTGAGTCCGCCGAATATATGACACGCCTTGAAATAGCAACGGCGGTTAAAGACAGATGTGATTATGAATTTTTTCAAGATACTAATGGTAACTTTGTTTTTAAACCCCCTTACTATAATCTGAATGTCAAGGGGGTGCAACCGTATACAATTCGACCAAATGATATAATAAATTTTTCACTTGCAACGAATGTTGAAGCAATAACAACTGTGATGGCAGTTAATTTCCCTTTTGCGAGACTTATCTATTCTCCGGAAATGCCTTTAAAAAAAGGGTTTCATATGGACGTAGGCCTCGTTCAAAAGTACGGCATCAAGTACGAAGAGATCAGTGTTAATTATTTAACAGATGCTAAGCTAGCCCGTTCTTATGCTGCGGCACTGATGGGGACAAAAAATGCAAAATCAGTCGCGGGTTCTATAACTATTCCAGGTCGTCCTGAGATGAAGATGGGCTATCCTGTCTATGTTGAACATCGTGATGCCTTTTACTATGTGCGTACAATTACCCATACTTTTGATTTCGGGGGTACTTTTACTACTACACTGGGAATTGAAGCGGAGCGTAAAAAGGTTTATGAGTATGAGGTTCTTGATAAAGTAAAACAGACGGGATTCCGACAGCCTCTTGTCAGAGGAGTTTATAGATTAGCGGATGCATTAGTTAAAGTTAATCCTATCAATCCAAATGACCCCCCATCAATTGATATGGGTAATGATAAGATTAAAGCCATTCTCAGTAGCAATCAGCATACTGCTTCAGCAACTCAAGGGCGGTATGTTGTTGACTTTCAAAGAAAGAAGGTTGACGGGATTGAACTCGGGCCCATAGACACGGATGGGGCGGATCGCACTGAGGAGATCATAACGGATAAAACATATCCCTATACAGATGAGGAAGGCTATGCCGTTATAGGGGCGTTTACCTATGGCCGAGGTCTGAATCCCTATTTTCTAGACAAGCCCAAAAGAGATGACATCTCTAAATTGGCCTATGAAGTTACAATGATGAGTAAACCGGCATATAAGGCGGAATCGGATGCTATGAAAAATGTGTTTTCTCAGAGCGAAGAGGGCACGGTTCCAGCTTACACGGAATTATTGGGTGGGGCAATGCCCTCATCTTTGGGTCAGAGCATAGATGTTCATACGGTAGGTCAGACTGATACTATTACGGGCACCCAAAAAGATGCCTCAGTAACAGAAGCCGTGACTAACGCAACTGCCGGAGCGGGGAATACTCCTACGGGTAAATTAGTTGATGACCCCCCTCATTTGGAACAACCTCCAGTTGATGCAAACACACAGGCTCGCCTTACTATGGAGGAGTTGATGAAATTTCCTCTAATTAATTTTAATCCGTCTCATGCGCCTGTCATTAGAGCAGCCCCTTAATAAGGAAATAAAAAATGGGTTTCGATAAAAAATATTACCATAAAAATGCCAGACCTGCATTCTCCACACAGTTTGATGGATTAAACAGGGAGCATCAATATTTCTATCTTCGTTTAGCCATTATTGATGACGTCGATCCTGATAAATACCTGATGCGAATTACATGGTATGAGCAGAACGGTGCAAGGAATGAAATCCCTCTTTCTTTTCCTTACATGGGACCTGCCGGATGTATTGGAGTCTATCCTGAAAAGGGTGCTCTGGGAATTTTTGGCTTTTTTAATGAGGGCGGGGGAAAAGGTTCTCCTTTATTGCTGGCATGCATACCAAGGAGCCTTTTTGCTGGATTAAACAATGCTTTAGTCAAGACATATCCGGATTCGATCACAACTGATGACTTTAATGAAATAGAATATAAGTTCAGGAAAATGACTCTTGGTGATGCCGTTGTCAGAGCTCCTGCCGGGGGCTACATTTTTCTGAATAAGAATGTCGAGATAACGGACGACATGCAGGATTCCATTCTTTTACGGGAGAGTGATCAGTCCATACTCTCAACGTCTCTTAATAACTTTATCTTTGCCGATGGTGCCTCAGTCAGAATGGGCCCTGTCATGAGAAATGGGTTGGTTATTTATGACGATATTGGCAATAAAGATCATCCCTACGGAAGTATCCATCCTGTCGCAAGCGGAAAAAATGTCATCTATATAGTGAGGCATGGGGAAGAGATAGATAGCAATACCGTTTTCTATTCAGAATATAAAGTCGATGTTGATGAATTTGGCGACGGAAAAATAGACCTGAATGATGTCAACAGCACTACTTTGATGTCTGTCAGGGATCCTATCGTGACCATGGCCATGGGGAATTATATCGGAACTAGTAAGACCCCATTACTCCATGGATACCCCTTAAAAGTCAATCTTTTTAAATCTCAAAATGATGGAAAAGGGGCGTTTTCTTTAGAACGCTGTACCCAGGATGGGGGCGTTGATGAACCCTCTATTTTAGGTATGGCTTATGCTCTTCATTTCTTGAAGAGTGGGGCCTTCATGGGCTTTGATAAAGAGGGCCATCATTATATGCATCTACCGGCATCGAGAATGAATCCTCTAGGTGCCGGGCGATCAATGTCCACTCTTGCTCATGGCAGTCTAAAAGAAATATGGGGCAATAATGCTTCGGATAATAACTCGTGGGACCTGACAGCAACCGGTGGAGTTCGATGGAACGTTGGATCTCATAACGATAAATTAAAGAGTCGTAGTGTCGAGATTAAGACATCCGGGGGGATATACATTGAAGCGGGTGGCAATGACAGCGATACATACACGACAAAAAGTAAAACGGTAATAAATGGTTTTGCCAAACATGAGGTTTTAAGAGGAAATGTCCTTGAACAGGTTGGCGGGAGCAAAGTTCAGGTAAGTGGCCCAATGGACATCACTGTCAATGGGCTTAAAACTGAAAACATTACTGGGTCTGCTG
>Ga0315285_10003709_pt1 | contig 15902 bp, 13 predicted proteins | sample YL17G09_36_MG_FD_203698 | JGI IMG/M metagenome (GOLD analysis project Ga0315285, IMG submission 203698) | Sediment microbial communities from Yellowstone Lake, YNP, Wyoming, USA - YL17G09_36 | ecosystem: Environmental > Aquatic > Freshwater > Lake > Sediment | place: USA: Wyoming | collected... | reverse complement strand
CGTGGGCCTCCGTAGTACCGAAGCCGCTACCGCCTCCGGTCATCGTTCCGTCGAGGACGCCCAAAATTCCCGTGCCGGCGCCGAGAGCGTCCACGTGCGCGCCGCTCCCGATATAGGCCTCAGTGACGAATGGCGGTCCGTTAAGCAGCATGGGCGGCTCTCCATTGCGCTCGTGTCATACGTCGTAGGGCTGGATAGTGTTTTCGTTCACGGGTTATAGAACGCGGCTCCAAACGACCTGGACGCTCCGGTACTACGTGACTGCCAATCTCAACCAACATCGCTCGGTAAATGTCGGGCAGTTGGCTCAACGGAGCCCAAGCCAGCATCGGACTGAAACTCAAAATCGCCCGCAGAGAGTGAACGAAGCTGATTCGCAGCGGGTCGACTCCGCTGTAAATCGCAGCCTCCAGCATGATCGTCCGAACGATATTCAATGCCGCCAACCGAGCGATGATCTCCTTGCGAACCCCATCAGGCGTCTGGCTTCTCAGAACGTCTGCTGACAGCTCGATCTTGACCTCCCGGAACAGAGTCTCAATCCGCCAACGCCGGGTGTAAAGCTCGATGATCTGCTCGGCAGGGTATCTGTCAGAATCCAACAACGAGGTCACAAACCACACAACCTGTCGTCGGCCGCGGATGCGTAGGGTCGCCCTAATGAAACGAACCGCCAAACTGGGCGGAAGACTCTGGTCGTCTTGGCGATACCGCTTGTTGATGTGCAGTCTGCCGATAAAGTCACCGGGCCCGTAGTGAACCAGACGCTTAATCCGAGATATCTTCAGACGCTGATGGGCACGGGTCAGGAATTCCAGACCTTTGCGTTGGTAATAAACGTAGTAATGGGCGGCGGCAAAGTGCCGGTCGGCGATTAGCAGGTCGCCTTTCTGCAGGCGGTCCAGCAGAGGAAAGGTCAATGTTGATTCTCCGTGGTCATAGCGACCGATGGCATAATCCAGGATCACTCTGGTGCCGGCCAGACACAGGGTCACTAAACGAGCCAAGGGGTATCGTCCTTGCCCGTGGCGGCCGGTATTGACCCCAAATGCTTTCACCAGTTCAGGTTGATCACTCATCGATACGCAGGTGCCGTCGGCCAGCACCACACGGTGACCTTTCCACAGATCGAATTGTTCAGAACGCTCTTGACCTTGTTGGCAGACCCACTCAAACAGATGCCGCCAGAGTCGAATCGGCAGTCTGGCTCTGGCCTCGGCGACTCGCCCGCGAGATGGACTTCGGCCCTGCAGATGTGGGAACGAACTGACGAAGGTGTCCCACATCACTTGCCAACTGGCATTGAAGGACTCTTCTGGCCAGATGGCTGCCAAGATCATGTGCAGGACGGTCAGGACGGGTGTGATTCTACGCTCTCGGTAGGTATGGCCGGTTGCTTCACAGGCTTGGACGATGGCCCGGTCGGGAAGAACGTTTCGGATGGCATTGAGGGTCACTTGTTCAAATTTTTGGCAAAACGTTTCATGTTTTTGGGGCGGTATGCCGACAGGACAATTGGACATAACTGGGTCTCCTTAGCGATAAAGACTGTTATCAAGATCCTTATCGGCCACGGGAGGCCTTTTTACTTGAGTCGCTTAACGGAACGCCATTCGTGACACTCCCCGATTTAAAAAAAGCCGCTTAAGAAAAGCGGCTTTTTGTTAATGGCTGGCCGTTATGTCTTTCAGCTTTCAAATTCCTGACCATCGTCCGCATTTTCTCTCGGATGCGATTTCTGGTAGACCTCTTTGAGCCTGGATGTCGTGAGATGCGTGTAAATCTGTGTCGTGGACAGCGACTGATGGCCGAGCAACTCCTGGACACTTCTCAAATCAGCACCGTTATTCAACATGTGCGTTGCAAAACTATGGCGCAAAGTGTGCGGGCTGATTGCAGGGTCGAGTCCGGCTATTTTGAGATACTTATCCATCTTGCGGCGGACACTACGGGTGCTGAGCCGCTTGCCGTGCTTATTCACGAACAGCACCTTGGTGTCAAAATTACTGTTATTCTGTGCCCGTTTATTCCTGAACTCAATGTAGTGCTGAATGACCTGCAAGGCCGACGAACCAATCGGCGCAATCCTCTCCTTTTTGCCCTTGCCGCGGATATGTACGGCTTCGCCCAAGAAGTCGATGTCGTCCATATTCAGCGCCACCACCTCGCTGACGCGCATGCCGGTGCTGTAGAGCGTCTCCAGAATGGCTCTATCTCTCGCCCCCAGCCAGTTATCCATAGGCGGCGTCTCCAGCAGTCTCTTTATCTCATCGTACTCCATGAACCGCGGCAGCTTCTTCTCCTGCTTGGGCGTCCTGACCGCCGAGACCGGATTGGAGCTCAGCCGATTCGTCTTGACCACGAACTTATAAAAGCTTCTCAGCGTGGCCAGCTTGCGGGCTATGGTCGCCTTGGAATACTGCCTATCGTTCAGGAAGGCCAGATAGGCCCGGACCGCGTCGACATCTACCGAGAAAAGCAACTGGTCGATGTCCGACTCGGTCTGGGTTGCAACGGCGGTAGCCAAGCCGTCATGGTGATCAGACAAAGAGATGGGCTCGGCAGGACCAACGCTGCGGCCAGAGCTATCAGCTAAAAAACCACTGAATTGGCTTAAATCAGCGCCGTAACACTTGGCTGTGTGCTCAGAGAACCGCTTTTCGAATCTCAAGTAATTCAGAAACTCTTGGACTATTACGCTATCTACTTCCATAATTTACCTACCTATTCAATTTCGTCAAGCCCGCTGTCGGCGGGCTGCCCACTTAGCTAAGTACCACAATACACAAACGCCTGAATGTAAAATCTGCGGTTCGGACTCTCTATCAAACGTGGTTCGCTTGAACCTGCGTATCCACATCTTGGCGTAAGAGCTCATCGGCCTGGCCGAGAAGGACCTGCGTCAGTTTGAAACTCAATACCGCTGCGTCAAACCAGTCAAAACTCGTTCGCTTATCCTGTGCTTGCTCAATTAGAGCATCCAGAAGTTCGTTCTCACGCCCGTCTTGGTAACGAAATATGAACTTTTCTCCCGTCTTGTTAAGGACCAGTTGTCGGCTCTTTCTTTCCAGTACCATTGCTCGTTCACAGCTAAACAAAGTCGGCTTCAAAATGCCGGCCAATTAACTGCCCCCGAATAAAGCCTATGTTTCTTATCGGCCGAAAATCTGTTCACTAAAGTAAAATCTACTCGCTTCCCTGAGTGTGGTGAAATCGAGTCTGTAAACAACCCTACAACGCTTTTATCGGCCAATAAGCCTCTCGGCTTTACAAAATCGAGCCTGAATATGTACATATTGTCTGCAAATTGCGGGTGAATTTGTAAGGGGGGCGAACAATTGCTGCTACTTGGCTTTGAAGAAGACTGTTCGGTTTGTTCTTTCTGAACCGATGAGCCCCTGGCTTTGAAGGTGACTGATATGTTTCAGTGCGTCATCACGGTGTATGCCCAGGCCCGAGCATATATCGTCCAGCGAGCAAGGCCTGCGTTTTAGCATTGATAATACGCTTTCGGCAGTGCTGTGCAAATGCCCACGATGGCGGCCAGGCGAAAAATCGGCTACGACTTCACAGTTTTGGCCCAGACCAGCGGCGATGGCGTGCAGCTTTTCAGCACCGACACTTCTAACGTTCGGCTCGGCGGCAGGACGCACGGCTGTATTAAGCTGCACCTTATCCGGGCGAATAAGAGCTATGGCAGCCTTGATTTTGGCGATTTGCTCAGCGTCGGTGTTCAGTCCTTCTACAAGAAAAACCTCAAGCCAGACCCGGCCGGCAAACTCCTGTCTAAATTTGCACAGCCCGGAAATCAGCTTTTCAATACTGATATCCTTGTGCGGACGGTTTACCTTTTGGAAACCCTGCTCGTCACCGGCATCAAGTGAAGGCAATACAACGTCCGCCTTGGCACAATCGGCGCGGACGTCTTGCCGGTGCAGCAATGTGCCGTTGGTTATTATGGCTATAGGAATATCCGTAATCGCTCGTATGCCGTCTATCAATTCGCCCAGCCTCGCATTGAGGGTCGGCTCGCCGGAACCACTAATGGTGATAAAATCCGCCTGGAGACCTTGAGCCAATCGTTCCTTCAGCTCTGCTAAAACAGCGTCAGTGGCAACGAAATCTTTGCGCTCAACGCTCTTTTGCGTGGTTCGGCCCAGTTGGCAGTAGACACAATTTAATGTGCAGACTTTAAGCGGCACAATATCAACGCCAAGACTGAGGCCCAGTCTGCGCGAAGGCACCGGCCCATACAAATACTTTGACTGCTGAGTGGTTTTTTTAGGCACGTATAATTCCAAAAATCTCTTTGCATGCCTTTAGCAGGCTTTCAAGCCAGTCTATCGGCATAATACAAGCGGCGTCCGACTTTGCTTTATCCGGCTGAGTATGGACTTCAATAAAAAGCCCGTTCGCCCCGGCGGCGACTGCTGCCTTTGCCAGTATTGGGGCCATCTCACGTCGGCCTGCGCTGGCGTGACCTAAACCGCCGGGCTGCTGTGTGCTGTGCGTGGCGTCAAATACCACAGGATAGCCCAGTCTCTTCATAACCTCGATCGCCGTCATATCGTTGACCAGCCGGTTATAGCCAAAGAAGGTGCCCCGCTCTGTAAGTATAATTTTCTCGTTATCGCAGGCACGAATCTTCTCCACCACATTCTTCATCTCGTCGGGCGAGAGAAACTGGCCCTTTTTGACGTTCACAGGCTTGCCGGTTCGGGCACAAGCACAGAGAAGGTCGGTCTGCCTGCACAAAAAAGCCGGCACCTGCAGACAATCAACAAATTCGCCGGCAAGGCAAGCCTGAGCAGGCTCGTGGACGTCGGTCATAACAGGCAAATTAGTCTTTTGACGAACCGCTGCCAGAATCTCCAGACCTTTTTCTAGACCTGGTCCGCGAAAACTGTGCAGGCTGGAGCGATTTGCCTTGTCAAAACTGGCCTTAAAAATCACGCCTACGCCGGCCTTGCAGCCAATATCCGCAAGCCTACGCGCAATACTCAGACAGCAGGTTTTGCTCTCGATAACGCAGGGCCCTGCAATGACAAATAAAGGGGCGTCAATCCCGACTTCAACGTCGCCGATCTTGAAGCTGCGTTTCTTCATAGCTATCCCAGAGCTCTGATGAACCTTGTTCTAATTCCTGCCGGCTTGGCGCCTTCCGGAACCATCACCTTGACAGCCTGGGGTATGACCTTGATGTGCACCGGCAGCGGCGGACCAGGGTCGCCGTCAACTTCGGTCTTTATATCCGTAGAGTCGGAAGTAACCGAGATACTTTTGCCCTGGCGATAAATCACATCGCCGCTGAATGCGTGCTGCTTGAGAACCGTCATCACCGAATGCTTCAGCAAATGGAGTCGAGTGCCGCATTTATATATGCACACATCCAGCCTTCCATCGCCGAAATTGGCATGATGCAATATTTGCAGGCCTACAGCATATCTTGAGACATTGCCGACAAAAACCAATCCGCGGCCGTTATAGATTTCTTCGCCGTCCACTTCCACCTTCATAGCGCGGAATTTGTAATCCCAGAAGGTTCTCCAGACCGGCTCAAGATAATCAAAGTAATCTATATACCCGCTGCGCTGCCTGCTGACGCGGTGGACCACCTGACCATCAAATCCAAAACCCGCTATGGAAGCGAAGCACCTGCCGTTTGCACTTCCCAGGTCCAATGGGCGAATGCAGCCCGACTCAAATGTTCTTATTATCGTTTGCGGTGTTTCGTCAAAACCCAGCTCGTTCGCCAGCAGATTCTCCGTGCCGCACGGCACTACCAGCAGGGGCTTGTCGCTGCCTTCCAAACCGTGCGCCACCTCTCTGACCGTGCCGTCGCCGCCCACCGCCACAACCAGCGCGCAACCATAATCGACCGCAGCATCCGTAGCAAACTCGCAGGCATCGGCCAACGAAGCCGTCAGACTAACTCTAACGTCGAAGCCTTTTTCAATAAGATACTGCTGAAACTGGCGTCGGGTTAGCTTGCTGCTGCTGGCGCCGGACTTGGGGTTTACAATATAGGCAATATAACCGTCATCGGGCTTCATATTAGAAAGGTAGACGCTACAGGAAAACTTCTCTTTGCTTTTTTCCAAGCTGACGTAGTTTCTCTTCTATCAAGTCTGCGTAGCTCTGCATGATGTGCGGCAAATCGGACAGTCCCAGATCCCTCTGGACAGCGGCAATTTTCTCATCATCAGGACCTTCTATTTCCACAAAGCCGCCCAACAGCGGTAACTGGTCTACAGCAACCACACAATTTGCCAGCCGCCAAATTCGCCGCTTCTTTTCAAAAACCAAAACTTTTTTGAATCCCAAAGTGCAAAGTAACTGTTCACCAAGCTCGTGATCTCCAATCTCAACTTCGATCTCCTGTCTTTTTTTGAAGTTGTCCTTTTGCTTGGGACCCTTGTAGGTCAACAGATTCTTTTGCCTTCCGGCGGTGACCTCCCGCCTTAGCCTGAGCGCCTGGTCACTGTTTCGGAAACAGGAGCCGGCATTGTCGAAATAATGGTCTCTGTGAAGCTGCTCCGCGAGAAACTCAGCACCCAGCTCAGTTAGCTTTTGCTCTATCTGTGGCAGCGAATCAACCTTCAGCTTTGCTTCAATCTCAGTGCACATCGGTATCAGGTGATTATGCTTACTATCCTCGGTTTTACCACGATGATTTTCCTGGCCGGCCTATTTGCCATAGCGGCCACTACCTTTTTGCTGGCAAAGGCCTTTTGTTTTATCTGCTCCTCATCAGCTTCCGCGCCAACTATAATTCTATCCTTTATTTTGCCGTTGACCTGCACGGCCAATTCAATTTCCTTTTCCTTGGCAAGCTCTTGGTCGTATTGCGGCCATGGCTCGTAAGCCAGGCTGTCACGATGGCCTAACCTTTGCCAGAGCTCTTCAGTAATATGTGGTGCAAAAGGCGCAAGAATCAGGATGAACGTTTGGACCGCTGATTTAGGCCGTACTGCCTGGCTGCTAAGATGATTGGCAAAAATCATCATCGCGCTTATCGCCGTATTGAAGTTAAAGGTCTCAATGTCGTTACCGACTTTTCTTATCGTCTGGTTCAATAGTCTAAGGGTCGTCTCGTCTGCGGGGAATTCTTTTACTGCCTCGGCAAGCTCGCCCGTATCCTCGTCAACAATCATTCGCCAGGTCTTCTGCAAGAACCGATACACCCCCTGCGCCCCCTGCATACTCCAGGGCTTGACCGCCTCCAGCGGCCCCATAAACATTTCGTAAAGCCGCGTTGAATCGGCGCCGTAATCCGCGACAACCTTATCCGGATTTACAACATTACCGCGAGATTTGCTCATCTTCTGGCCGTCTTCGCCCAAGATCATTCCCTGATTGACCAGCTTTTTGAACGGCTCTTTGGTGCTGACGCATCCCAGGTCGTAGAGAAATTTGTGCCAGAACCGGGCATACAAAAGATGCAGCACCGCGTGCTCGGCGCCGCCGATATACAGGTCTACGGGCATCCAGTAGTTTTCTTTCTGCGGGCCGCAGGCCTGCCGGTCGTTGTCGGGGTCAAGGTATCGCAGATAGTACCAGCAACTTCCCGCCCACTGTGGCATCGTGTTTGTTTCGCGTTTTGCCTTTGAGCCCTCGCTCTTGCCTTCGGCAAGAAGGCGCGGGGGCAATGTCACGTTCACCCATTCAGTAATATTAGCTAATGGTGATTCACCCGTTCCCGAAGGCTCATAGTTTTCTACCGGCGGCAGCTCCAAAGGCAAATTCTCTTCGCAAAGGCCAACAACACCACCATCGTGGGTATGGATAATCGGGAATGGCTCGCCCCAGTATCGCTGTCTGCTGAAAAGCCAGTCGCGCAGCTTATAATTTACGGCTTTTCTGCCAAGTCCTTTCCGCTGGAGCCAATCCGTGATTTGCTCTTTGAACTGCGGCGTTCGCAGACCGTTGAACTGGCCGCTATTTATCGCTGTGCCGTCGCCGACAAAGCAAACCTTGCCCTGCCTGACCAGCTTAGCTTGTTCAGCATCGTCTGGCTCAACCACCGGAATAATAGGCAGGTTGAACTTATTAGCGAACTCAAAATCTCTTTCATCGTGTGCCGGCACCGCCATAATCGCGCCGGTGCCATAGCTGATAAGAACATAATCGCTTATCCAGATTGGGATTCTCTCGTTATTGACGGGGTTTATTGCGTAAGCACCCAAAGGCCCGCCGGTCTTTTCTTTAGCTAAATCCGTCCTATCCAGATCGCTCTTACGTGCAGCCTCCGCACGGTATTCTTCAACAGCTTTTTTCCTCTGCTCGGCGGTGATTTTATCCACAAGCGGGTGCTCCGGGGCAAGCACCATATAGGTCGCCCCGAATAATGTATCTGGCCGGGTGGTAAATACAGTAATCCGGTCATCGAAGCCATCGAGTTGAAAAGCGACTTCAGCGCCGACACTCTTGCCTATCCAGTCGATCTGCAATTTTTTTATCGACTCCGGCCAATCGAGCTCTTTCAAATCTTGGAGCAGTCTTTCGGCGTATTTTGTTATTCGCAGCATCCACTGGCGCATCGGCCTTCTGATTACCGGATGGCTGCCACGCTCGCTAAGCCCCCCTACTACTTCTTCATTTGCCAGAACCGTTCCCAAAGCCGGACACCAGTTGACAGGGACCTCGGCCTCATAGGCAAGTCGATGGTCGTCTATGTACGCCTGCTGTTCGGCTTGGCTCAAATCAGGCGGAATGGGCAATTGTTCAATCGGCTTGGCTTTCTGCTCGCTTTCATCATAGTAGCTATTAAAGAATTTCAAGAATATCCACTGCGTCCACTTGTAGTACTTTGGGTCGGTGGTGTTGACTTCTCTATCCCAATCATAGCTAAAGCCCAAAGACTTAATTTGCCGGCGCATCCTGTCTATGTTCTTTTGCGTGGCCTGGGCAGGATGAGTGCCCGTGTCGATGGCGTATTGTTCTGCCGGCAGTCCGAACGCGTCCCAGCCCATAGGATGCAGGACATTGAAGCCTTTCATACGCTTGTACCGGGCGACTATATCGCTGGCGGTATAACCCTCGGGATGGCCGACATGCAGGCCGGCCGCGCTGGGATAGGGAAACATATCAAGCACGTAATACTTGGTCCTGGAGTTGTCACAATCGACGGCTTTGAATACTCTATGTTCTTCCCAGAACCGTTGCCATTTCTTTTCGATCTCGGCAAACTTATATAGTCCTTTCTTGGTACACATCTATCCTTAAATCTCCACGATTTTTGCCCGAAATAATTCGGCAAAATACCACAAAACTGCGCGTCACTTACAGAATCTATGCCACACAATAAAACAAGATATCGGGGAAAAGACCAGTAAAATCCGCCCACAGCATTTGTTTACCGCGGAGTCCGCAGAGGTCGCGGAGCTCTTTCTTGACGCGGATTTACACCGATTGACACTGCTGGAACGTAAATGTTTCGAATCTGTGAAATCTGTGGCTTGACTTGGAGTCTTCCGCTCTGCGCTCTCAGCGCTCTGTGCGGTTAAAACGGACCGCCGCTTTTGAGCCAGTATGAGGCTAAAAGCGCAAAATCAGCCAGGTCCACAACGCAATCGCCGGTTATGTCACCTAACAACCCGCATGTATAGATCGAAAATGGCTGGTCGCTGACGTCATAAACGTGCAGGCTGTTTCTACCGGCAACACGAACCAAACAGTGCCCAGAATCCACCAATGGAACAAGCCAGTCGTACTTTCCCGTGTTGCCCACATTCGGTGGGTAAACTTCGACCCACTTATTGCCGCCGTCGACGGAAAACTCAACTAAGGCATCCTTGACAATCCCCTTTGTTTCCCATCTGATAGTCTGGATCGTGCCGGCCGCCAGGACTTCCCAGCCCTTAGGGAAGGACACAATAATAGATGCCGACCCGCCAACCGCCGGGCGTAGCTGACCGACGTTCTGCATACCGCCCCATCGGTTGGGAGAGCCAAAGGTGCTGAAGTCTTTGCCGTCATCGTAATCCCGCGAGCTCGGGGTGATGGCGGCATTGGGGTCGGATTCGAGTCTAAATACTTCTGTGTTACTGACACCGTCTACCTGACTGATTCCCTCACCGGCTGGCCCAAAGATAACCTTCCCCGCAGAGTCTCTTATTCGAAGCTGCCAATTACTGCTGGTGACAGTAAAATTAGCAGCGTCGATGTAAAGGCCGTCCGCGCCATTACGCGCCTGAACGTTTATCCACCAGTCGCCGGCCGCAGGGTCATAGCTCACATCGCCGGGCACGTCTTCGGCTACAGTAATAATAGTGCCGCTCCGTAAATCCGACCAGATGGAATGATTGGTCAGGTTCAGGGTTCTATCGAGTGCACCATTATTGTAAACATCAAATTTCCACGCCCGCATATCGAGGTGGTCTTTAATGACAACTAACTCGAACCAATCGCCGCCGTTACCCTGGATACGACCAAAATAGCTGTCGGATGCTCGTCCGCCGTCTTCATCTACCGCGGCATTTCCTCCGTTGAGAAAGTCGGTCGAGCCGACCGCATTATACTCATTCAAGATAATATCTGCCGCAAATGTCGCCGTAGAGCAGGCCGAAATTAAACAAACAACCTTGAAAAAACTACATTTACTCATTTTTCAGATAACCTTTCATTACGAACGGGATCAGATGAACGTGCCGCGGTCTTGGCGACAGAGACTCTCTCCCACATTCCGTCCGGCCGCACGCCGAGCACCTCGCTGTTACAATAAAAATTCAAAGTCGCAATCGCATAAGCCACCAAAGCCTCGGTAGATTCATTCTGTGCATCGAATAAATCTTGCTGGGCATTAAGCACACGCCGACTGCTTAGTCGACCATACTGAAGCAGCAGAAAAGCTTCGCGGAAGCGTTTATCGGCTAATTTAAGGCCCTCCGACAGGACCTTGTAACGTTTTGCCGCCTCTGTCAGGTCGCTATAAGCCTGGCGGACTTCCAGTGCGACCGTATCGGCCATCAGCTCGTACTCGCGATGCCGCCGGCTCAGTGTCATCAAAGCCGTGCGGTACACGCTTTGCTCGGCCACCCTATCCAAAGGCAAGCCGAATTCAATAGCAAGGCTATACTCATCGCGTAACGGCTTCAAAGTGGCCCGGCCGGCCTGGTCGGTCTGTTGTGATACTATGGCACTGGCGGTGCCAACCACATTTACGTCAGCCCTGAGGCTATCCAGCGCAACGTAAACCTTACGCTGGGCATCGATGACAGCATCAGCGCTGTTAGCTAAATCCAGGCGGTGACACAATCCCGTTTCAATGCCCTGGGCCTCAGAAAAGTCAGGCTCCGGCATCGCTGCGGCTCTCAGCGATTCAAGGTCGCTCTGGTCCAATTGGAAATCCGCAGTCGGAGGCAAGCTCAAAGTCATCTTGAATAGGTCAAATGCCAGCTTGTACTCTTTCTCCGCCCGGATTTGCGCATCCGAAGCTTGCAGCATACCCTGTCGGATCTGGCCCAGCTCGTACTTAGGCAAACGACCGGCACTGGCCAATTTCTCCGAACGCTCATACAGCCATTCCAGGGCAATGTAATTTTGTTCTGCCTTCTTAATCGCATCGGAAAGCTTCAGAACCTGATAATACTGGGTAATAACTGAGACGACAAACGTTTTGCGGAACCGATTGAACGAACGCACCTGGTACAACGTGTCGCGTTCAGCCTGAGTTAGATTCTCCAGAACGACTCTCCTATCACTGCCGCGAAGAAGAGGCTGTGCAACGCTGGCAGTTAACACCGATGCCCAGCCTCCCTGCATATTGCCAAGCAGTACACGGGACCAGGTGGAAGCGACGCCGGCACTTATTGCCGTACCTGTGGCCAACAAACGGTTAAAGCCGAAGCTGCCTTCAGTTGAAACAACCTCATCATTCCAGTCTTTGGCATATCCGCTGCCCAGCCCGCCGAAGAATCTAGTCTCGAACTGATGCCGCGTCAGCCTCAAATTCAAAGCCATACTGTAAAGCAATTCTTTTTGGGTCTGATAGTCGCGGTTATGGGCTGTGGCGATAGCCACCGCTTGCGGCAGTGTCAAAACGCCTGAAACGGGCACGGCCTTTTCGATTTGAATATCATTTGGCGAAGGAATGGTGTCGCTGATATGGTAATTAGCTTTGGGGCCGAAACTTTCCTGCCATTTGCGGTCGATAATCTTGTAAACCTGCTCGTCGGCCTCAGCTTTATAGTCGTGCGGCGCACAGCCTGCCAGACTACACAAACCAGCCATACCCAATATAAAACAAGAAGAAATTCGGATGTTCGAATGTTGGGAACCCATGGTCAATTACACCCTACGTACCCCGACTCTCTCCCCTATCACCAAGGTCATCCCAGGCGGAATCTTGACCAGGAACGGCCGGCCCCACTGGGGAACACCGGGATTTCGCCATAGTTGTTGGGGCATTTGCTCAATAGTCGGCCCAACGCGCAATATCTGAGAACGCGCAACGTGTGCTTTGCTGCCGCTCTGGGCAAGCTCCACCAGCTCTACGGCCATCCCCTCTCGAACCCAATTAACCTGGTTCTCCCGGGCGTAAGCGATGACCTGCGCTGGCTGGCGCTCCGCTATGGTCAGTATCGGATCGCCGGCTAAAACAACCTCACCGGGTCTACGCAGAATACCTTCGCCGGGGCGGCGCAGAGCAGCAATGTTGGCGTTTGGCTGAATCTGGATGACGATGCCGTCGGCTGGAGCCTTAATCACCAGCGAATTACGCTGCACCAGTAACTGCTCCAACAGTTTCTCCTGGACTTGCGCTTCTTTGCGTATGACCTCCAAGGCAGTATCCACCGATGGGTGCTGCAACTGCCGAGCGACAAATTCGTCACGCCTCTGTTGGGCCTGTTCCAGGTCAATCCTGGCCTGCTCCAGCAGATGCTCGTTCTCCTCTATCTTCTTGGCCAGACTATTGTATTGGGCCTGTGCCCTCTGCAGCTCGTAAGGAGCGATCGCGTCTTGCTGCACGAGGTCCTGGAGGACCTTCACCTCGACAGCCAGGTCTTCCAGCGCGATACGGTCAGTAGCAATCAAGACCCTCAATTCCAGTATGCGGAGGCCCGCGTTCTCCACGTCCACAAAAAACCGCCTCTGATCTGCAACTTGTGTGGTCTCAAGATTTGCTGCTTCGGTAAGCAGTTGCTCCTGGGTGGGAATAAGCTGAGCCATCAGGTGCTCTATTTCGGCGCCGATAGCAGCCATTTGAGCTTTGACCAGTTCGTCATCGAGCGTTGCCAGCGTCTGACCCTTAGTGACCTCATCAAATAGATCAACGCAGACAATTCTTAACTGGCCGTCACACGGAGCAGCAACCTGATGAACGCGACCTTGGACTATGCCTATAACTTCAAACCGCTGGGAGCGGTGATAAAATAACCCCACGACGCACAACAGCACCGCCAGCCAGACCACCAGCGGCGCCACGTGGTGCAGTTGCGCAAAACCACGTTTGTAGTTTCTGGAGATTTTTCTCCTCATACGGCGCTAAACCTCCAGCAACTGCTCCTGCATGGTGAGACTGACGCTCTCAATACCTGCGACTTTTTCCAGCTCGGACATCATTTGTTCGTTTCCCGCGGCACTCCTTATCATCAACTGGTAGGCGTATTCAGCCGGTCCGCCAAAACCTGTATCCTGCACAGATATGAGCGTGAAGCTGCCGCAGAAACGCTTAAGTATGGCGGTAAGCGGGTGGTCAGGGCCAACATGGCCTCTGAGACTGAAACGCAGAAAGCCGTTGTGCGGCTGATGGCTGCCGAAGTCTGTAAGATATAAATATATCGCTATCGAGCTGAGGATTACAGTGCCCACGATGGCGGTAGCGTATCGCTGCGAGCCGGCCGCCATGCCGACGACTAACGAACAGAAAATAAAAGCCACGTCCCTGGTATCCTTGATAATGTTGCGAAAACGTATGATCGCCAAAGCACCCATCAGTCCAACGGCAGTGATGATGCTGTTGCCTATTACAGCCATAACCATCGCCACCACCACCGTGATCAAAATCAGCGATTGCACAAAAGACCTTGAGTACGATAAGCCGCTATGGGTGAAATAGTACACCCATGCCAGAACCTGGCCCAGAATAAAAGCCAGCAACAGCGACAAAATGATGTCTTGCGGGGTAAACAATCCCCCGCTCAACGCCGTATCTTCCAGTCTTTGCCAAGCACTTTCCATGTCAGGCCCCTGCTACTTGCGGTGCACAAAATCCCAGCGAACAGGATTGTCGTATTGAAGTAGCATACTTTGATACTGAATCCTGCTGCAGGTCAAGGTATTCCACCATCTGACTTAACCACGCAGGGTAACGTACAGTAAACTTAATCTCCAAGATTACCTTTCCCATAGTCAGGCAATGGTGTTGCCAGCCCGGACCTTCAAGCCGCACTTCCGGCGCCCTGGTTACGTTATAACACAACTGTCGATCAAAAGTGACCCTTACTCTGGTTTCCGAATCACCCTCAAACGCCTGCCGCATATAGCGAACCAATACGACCGGTTTGGCGCCGATGCTCTTCATATACAACTGGAACTGATTGAGTACATCCTCGTCAGTTCTATAATCTTGCGGCGGCAGAGGCGACCCAGCAAGCAAAGCCGGCACGTCGCGCTCCATAACCCTGGCTCTACTTTTGATAATGATGTTGTTCACGCGACGTTTGATTTCAAAAAAGCGAGGATATTCAGGTTCGTCAGTGTAGCTGCGGACCCGCAGTTTGAAGCGATTCTTCTGCCCAGTCAGACTCTCACGGCACAGCCGTAAATCATCAGAGTCCAGATAGAGGCTGACGATCGGATATGCGCCGCCTCGCTGCAATTTGCTGTAGCGGTCCGGCTGCAGATAAGGCTTGATAAACTGCGTAATTGCCGCCGCCTTGGCCTCGCTGATCAGATACTTGATCTCGTGGCGGCACCTCAGCGTAAGGTCGACAAACGCCCCAGGTCTGCTCGGCGTCCCCACACTGCTTTTCTGACGAAGCTGGTCGATTCTCCTCTTGGAAGTTTGTCCAAATAACTCACTCTCAGACATACCAACTTTCTTCCTGGGCCGCTCGGTCCTCAAACAAGCAGAACTAATAAGTTCCCCCGATTCGGGCACTTATGACTATCGTACCCCGCAGGCACACGCCCTTACTTGCTGTGCGAGCTTGGAGAAGCTTCTGTTTCCTTAGTTCGCTGTTTCCACAGCCTAAAGCAAACACATAACATATCAATCTTATTTATTTTAACACAAACTGGCTGGGTAAGTCAACACCTTCTTGGACTGAAACTGGGTAATGTAGCCAAATCAACCACTGCCAGCACAGTTTACACCAAACGTGTTCGGACCTATAATGATTGATGTACCATCAAGTTAGTTTACGTTTCACCTTATCCGGTGTTCTACATGTTGCGGCATTTGACAACGGCAGTAAACAGCAAACATTCGTAAATCACACTGGCCGTGAGCGTTTTGGATGGCACTGCCGAGATAGGCAAGAATCTGCGCGACCCCGTTAGAAGGTAAGAACGCTCTCTCGCCGTCGATTCATCCAGGCGGACTTCTAACGGGGCTGCGGGCTCATTTTGGCAGCATCTCTTGTACCGGCGGCCCCCTCAGCTGCGCTCAGAGCCTGCCCTGACCCCCGCTGCCTGCCTTCGCAGGCACGACCCCCGCCTTCGCGGGGGTGACGTCATTCCTGCGCAGTACGTGTTTAGCCAATTTTGAACACTCCCATCCCCAAGCCCTGCACCCGTACGAGCAGGTGCAGGGCTTGAGGATGCCACACGTACCATATCACTCGCATCGGGTGGCAGCCTCAATCCGCCCCCGCGTCTTCTTGTCGAAGACAATTGCGCCAGCCATCCCTTGCGGGAGAGCGGGGGCGGATTGGGGATGGTTTTTTCCCTGGCTAAAC